>ERZ795053.2319-NODE-2319-length-23312-cov-20.947113_pt1 | contig 23312 bp, 20 predicted proteins | sample MGYA00375137_ERZ795053 | MGnify/ENA primary metagenome ERZ795053 (study PRJEB30182, sample SAMN05720284) | activated sludge metagenome | isolation source: Anaerobic digester | place: Hong Kong | collected 2014-12-17 ...
CCGACCTGCTGACCAGGGCGGCGCGGCGGTTCGGAAACCAGTGCGTGGTGCTTTCAGTAGACGCCCGGCGCGCCCGCGGAACGCCCAGCGGTTTCGAGATCACCACCCACGGGGGGCGCAAGGGGACAGGCATCGATGCGGTCGCGTGGGCCGGAAATGGCGCGCGCCTCGGTGCCGGGGAAATCCTGCTCAACAGCATGGACGCCGACGGCACAACCGCGGGCTTCGACGGCGAGCTCATCGGCTTGGTGCGTGCGGAAGTCGATGTGCCCGTGATCGCCAGCGGCGGAGCGGGGACCGCGCAGGACTTCGTGGCCGCCGTACACGCCGGGGCCGACGCTGTGCTCGCCGCCAGCGTCTTCCATTACGGACAGCTCAGCATCCAGGACGTGAAGCAGACCATGGCAGCCGACGGGATCACGGTCCGGTTGTAGGTGGGATCGCCGAAGATCGATTCGACTAAGGTGCCCAATAGACCGCCGCCGCCCGCGACCCTTGGACACCCATGAGCCCCGAAGCGATCAGCCTACTGACTCTGGTCGCAGTGGTGGGACTGTTCCTCTGGAACCGGCTCCCCGTGGAACTGGTGGCTTTCGGGGCGGCTTTGACCCTCTACTTCACCGGCGTCCTCGACCTGTCGCAGGCGCTGGCAGGGCTGTCCGATCCAGCGGTGGTTTTCATCGCCGCTTTGTTCATCGTCAGCGAGGGCCTGGACTCCACCGGGGTCACCGCGTGGGTGGGACAAGGGCTGGGCAAGTTCACCCGCGGCGAGCCGCGTCGCATCCTCGTGGGCGCGATGATTCTGGCCGCGGTGCTGACGTCTTTCATCGGTCTCAACGGATCCATGGCCGCACTGCTTCCGGTCGTCATTCTCCTCGCGCTGCGCAACAACATCGCCACCTCGCGGTTGTTGATGCCGCTGGCCTTCGCCGGAAGTGCCGGTGGTTTGCTGCTGCTGACCGGCAGTCCGGTCAACGTGGTCGTCGCCGAGGCGGCGCAGGACGCCGGGGGTTATCTGTCGTACTTCGAGTTCGCACTGGTCGGCCTGCCACTGGCGATCGTGAGCATCGGACTCATCCTGGTCCTGGGCCCCCGGTTGATCCCCGAGCGGGTGAGCCTGCAGGTGCCGCCGGATCTGAGCAGCCATGCCCGCACGCTGGTCAGGGCCTACGACTTGCACAACATCTTCCATGTGCGGCTCGAGCCGGAATCGCCGCTGGTGGGGCATCGACGCGCTGTGGGGGCACTCGATGGATTCCCCGATCTGCGGGTCGTCACGGTTCTCAACGGGCAGACCCGCAGGCCGGATTCAGAGGGCTGGCTCGAACCCGGTGACCGCCTGACGCTGGTCGGTGATGGTGAGCAGGCCTACCGATTCGCTGGACTGAACTCCCTGAAGGTCGAACGCGTGCGGGCGTCCGACGAGGTGAAGCAGTCGATCCTCTCGGTCACCACCGGGGCGGCAGAGGTCGTGATCCCGCCCCGTTCACGGTTCGTCGGTGAGCGTGCCCACGCCGGGATGGTCTTCCTGGGCGGATCGTTGGTCGTCCTGGCGATCCAACGGCAGGGCAAAGACCTCGGGCCCGGCGAGGTGCAACTGCAACCCGGCGACGTGCTGTTGATGGAAGGGGACTGGCCGGCCCTTGAGGAGACGCTCGCAGCCCGCGACATCCTGGTGGTGGAGTCGCCGGAGTTGATCCGTCGGCAGTCAGTGCCCAGGGGCCGTGGATCGACAGCCGCGATGGCGATCCTGGTGGCCATGGTGATCATGCTGGCGACCGGGGCCGTGCCGCCTGCGGTGGCCGCACTTCTGGCCGCGGGGGGAATGCTGTTGACCGGTGCGCTCACGATCCACCAGGCTTACCGCGGCATCTCGTGGTCCACCGTGCTGCTGATCGCCGGCATGATTCCGCTGTCCACCGCCATCACCACATCGGGCGCAGGGGAAGCCGTGGCCGACGTGCTGGTCTCGGCGGTGGGGGAGCGCAATCCCCTGATCCTGCTTCTGGGTCTGGCACTGATCACCCTGGTGTTCGGCCAGCTGATCAGCAATACGGCAACAGTGCTGATCATGATTCCGGTGGCCTTGTCAGCCGCGGCGTCGACCGGGATCCCGCCGACGACCGTGCTCATGACGTTGTGTGTCGCAGGTGCTGCCGCGTTCCTGACACCCGTGGCAACCCCGGCCAACATGATGGTGATGGGACCGGGTGGCTACCGGTTCGGCGACTACTGGCGGATGGGCGGCGTGCTTTTCGTGGTGTTCCTGCTGGCCGCTGTTCTGCTGGTGCCGCTGATCTGGGGTCTGTGAGGATTCAATCGGTCACCATGCCCGATAGATTCGTCAGACGCTACAACTTCGGGCCGGTGAACGGCGCATCCATGGTCAGCGTGCAGGTGATCGTGCGGTTGCCCTTGTCCCATTGCGTCTCGTTCGGCAGGAAGTACCCCGGGATCAACGACTCGGGGTCGTCCAATGTCGGCCGGTAGCGGTTGAACGCCGTTGAGCACTGGTTCTGCGCCGAGGCCTTCATGGCCACCGAACCTGCCCAGCTGAGGTTGTCCAGGCTCACCTGGTCGATGATCTGCCCGTCGTGCTCCTCGTCGCAGGTGACCACGTAAACCCCCTCCGCGGTCATGATCTCCCCGCGGGCGTCGCGTGGGATCGCGTAGCACTGCGCGAACTGCAGACTCGCGATCGGGCGCACCCCGGGAATCTTGTCAGCTGCGGTCTCGGAGGTGTCCGGGGCGTTCTGGATCATCCACACCGATGCCGCCGCGACCATCGCGGACACCGCCAGCACCGTGCCGGCGGCAGCCAGTCGTGCACCCCGAGTCGCCATACCTAGATGGTTGCACGTGGCACACCGGCACAATGGGGCCCATGGGTGACGTTTCGCCGATCGCGCAAACCGTGCAGCGCCTGCATTTCGGCCCCGACGGGCTGTTGCCGGCGATCGCCCAGCAGTGGGACACCGGCGAGGTGCTGATGCTCGCCTGGATGGACGCCGAAGCGGTGCGCCGGACGCTGCAGACCGGCCGCGGAACCTACTGGTCGAGGTCGCGCCAGGAGTACTGGGTCAAGGGCGAGACGTCCGGCCACGTCCAGCAGGTCCGGGAGTTGCGCATCGACTGTGATGGTGACGCGATCCTGCTCATGGTCGATCAGACCGGGCCTGCCTGCCACACCGGTCTGCGTTCCTGTTTCGACACCGCGTCGGTGCGCCCATGACCGATCCCTACGCGGTCGCGGCCACCTCGCCGAGCGGCATCACCGCCCCCACCGTCGATCAGTTCCGCGAGCTCGCCAACGACCGTCGCGTGATCCCGGTCGTGCGCCGGTTCCTGGTCGACGACCAGACGCCGGTCGGGCTGTACGCAAAACTGGCCGCTGGACGCCCAGGCACCTTCCTGCTGGAGTCGGCGGAGAACGGGCAGACCTGGAGCCGGTACTCATTCATCGGTGTGCGTAGCGCAGCGATGCTCACCGAGCATGAGGGACAGGTGCTGTGGGTCGGCAATGCGCCGGCAGATCTGCCTGACCGCGGACTGGCGGTGGAAGCGTTGCGCGACACTTTGTCGTCCTTACGCACCCCACGGCCGCACGGTTTGCCGCCCCTGACCGGCGGTCTGGTGGGTTTCATCGGATACGACGCCGTGCGGCGCTGGGAACGACTGCCGGACGCGAACCCCGACGACTTGCACCTGCCCGAGTTGGCCCTGCTGCTGGCCACCGACCTCGCGGTGATGGACCACGTCGACGGCTCGATCTGGCTGGTGGCCAACGCCGTCAACTACGACAACACCGACGCCGGGGTGGACCGGGCCTTTCAGGATGCGGTGGCCCGACTGGACGTCATGCAGGCCGACCTGCACGCCGCCAGCCCGGCGAAGGTGCAAGCCATCGTCCCGGCCACCACCAGCCAGGCGAGCGCCAACCACGACTACCGTGCGGCCGTCGAGGTCGCCAAGGAGTACATCCGCGCCGGTGACGCGTTCCAGATCGTGCTGTCCCAGCGCTTCTCCCAGCCGTCCCGGGCGACACCGCTGGATGTCTACCGGGCCCTGCGGATGACCAACCCCAGCCCCTATATGTATCTGTTGAACATCCCCGGCACCCAGGGGATGGACACGGCCGGGTTCAGCATCGTCGGGTCCAGCCCGGAAGCGCTGGTGAAACTCACCGGTGACGAAGCGATGCTGCACCCGATCGCGGGTACCAGGCCCCGCGGCACAACCCCGGATGAGGACGCCGCGCTCGTCGCCGATCTGCTGGCCGACCCGAAGGAGCGTGCGGAGCACCTGATGCTGGTGGACCTCGGGCGCAACGACCTCGGTCGTGTGTGTCGTCCCGGCACCGTGAACGTCGTGGAGTTCATGCAGGTCGAGCAGTACTCCCACGTGCACCACATCGTGTCGACGGTCGTGGGGCGCTTGCAGGATGGTGACACGGCCTACGACCTGCTGGCAGCAACCTTTCCCGCGGGGACGTTGTCCGGGGCGCCCAAGCCGCGGGCCATGGAGATCATCGACGAGTTGGAGAAAACCCGCCGGGGACTGTATGCCGGCTGCATCGGGTACTTCGATTTTGCCGGGGACATGGACACGGCCATCGCGATCCGCACCGCCTTGCTGCGCGATGGAACGGCCTATGTGCAAGCCGGCGCCGGCATCGTGGCCGACTCCGATCCGGCGACCGAGGACGAGGAGTGCCAGAACAAAGCCGCCGCCGTGCTGCGCGCCCTGACGATCGCGGAGGAGATGTCGTGATCGACCGAAATTCCGTAGTGGCAGTGGGTGCACGTGAGTAGCCGAACTCTGGCCCTGGTTCTCACCCTGGCAGGGGCTGCGGCGCTGTTCTTCCGGACACCTGAGGAAGCCGCCGCGGCGATTGGACTGCTGGGGGCGGTACTGGCGCTGGCCGCCATCTGGCTGACCTCCGGGCGGGTTCGCCGGGTGCTGGCCGTGCTCGCCACTCTGGCGTGGTTAGGCGCCGTGGCCCTGGCCGTCTCAGCGTCGGTCATCGCGGTGATCGCAGCCATGAGTGGGCTGGCTGCAGCGGTCATCACCATGGTGCGCGGCCAGGACTGGCCGGGGTGGTCGAGCCGGTATGCGCGCTCGGACCAGATCAGCGAAGATGAAGCCGACAACCCGCGGATGATGTGGGAGAGTCTGGACCGGGGCATGGATCCGACCCGCCGCCGCGATGCCTCGCCTGACGACTAGCCGCAACTCGATAGACTCACCGAAACAACCTGGAGGTTTCCCGATGCCGATGTATCACAACAACCACGGTCGGACCACCGCGATGTGGACGGGCACGACGATCGTGACCCTCGGTTTCCTGGTCGGCACCATCGCCGTGGTGATGGCGCAGCCCTGGTTGTTCTGGATCGGTGTGGCCATGCTTCCGCTGGGCGCCATCGTCGGCAAGGCGATGGCCATGGCCGGTATGGGCCAACCGCAGAAGGACGGTGCCAATACCACCGGATCGACGTCCGACTCCGCGCACGCGTGAGCTCAGAACGGGGCGTCGTCCTCGTGGTGGAGGACGAGCCGGCGATCGCCGATCTGCTCCGCATGTACTTGAGCCGCGAGGGTTTCCAGGTCCTCGTGGAGAGCGACGGGCAACGTGCGCTGTCAGCGGTGTCGGAGTTCCGGCCCTCCTGCATCCTGCTGGACGTCGGCCTTCCCGGGATGGACGGCATCGAGGTCTGCCGGCGGCTGCGGGCCGATCAGGACTGGACCCCGGTGTTGTTCTGCACCGCACGTGACGACGAGGTCGACCGTGTCCTGGGACTGGAACTCGGGGCAGACGACTACATCACCAAACCCTTCAGTCCGCGCGAAGTCGTGGCGCGGGTGAAGGCGGTGGTCCGGCGGGCGCGCGGGCCGCAGGCGCAGTCTCAGGCCGTTCGTCTGGGGCAGGTCGAGATGGACCCGATGACGCGCAAATGTGTGGTCGCCGGGCGAACGGTGGAATTGACGGCTACCGAGTTCGACCTGCTGTTCTATCTCATGACCCACCCCGGCCAGATCTTCAGCCGCGACCAGTTGCTCAGCGAGGTGTGGGGATACGCAGCCATGGTGAACACCCGCACGGTCGATGTGCACGTCGCCCAACTGCGCTCGAAGTTGGGCGACCAGAACGTCATCCGGACGGTTCGCGGGGTGGGCTACGGCGCCGAAGCGAGCGAGTCCGGCGCAGATGCCCAGTGATGCCCCCAACGAGGCGGTAGCCCAACCCGCCGCGGCCATCTCCGTGCGCCGGGCGTCATTGACGCTGCGGACGGTGTTTGTCACAACGCTGGTTGCTCTGCTCGCCGTGCTGATGACCGGGCTGACCGCCCTGCCATTGCTGCGGGATGCGGAATTGCGCGATCAGCGCCGACAGTTGTCGCAGCTGGCCGACGCCGCGGCAGCGTCCACGCAGACGACGGGTCCGCTGACCGACGAGATCCAGCAGCGCCTCATCAGCACTTTGCGCAGTGAGCAGGTCAGCCTGGCGCTGATCACCCCGGACGGGGAGAACCCGCAGGGCCTGGCCAAGACCGAGGTGCTGCCCCTGTGGAGCGTGGGCCGGGTGACGACCAGCTACTCGTTGGACGCCCAGACGTTCATGGTCGAAGGGCGCCTGATCGCCAGCGATACCGGTTTGTTGTTGATCCAGCCCACGTCGGTGTCCGGCTTCGGCCTGCGTGAACTGTGGGGCCGGATCGGCATGGCGATCGTCATCGGCGGGGTTCTGGCAGCGATCGCCGGTGCGCTGCTGGCGCGCCGGGTGACCCGACCGCTGCGGACACTGGTCAACGCGGCCCGCCGGCTACAGGTCGGTGACCGCAACCTGCGCCTTGAGCCGGAAGGCCCGGCAGAGATCGCGGACCTCGCGGTGGCACTCAACCAGCTCGGGGACAGCCTGGCGACCAGTGAGTCGCGACAGCGGGACTTCCTGCTGTCGGTGAGCCACGAACTGCGCACGCCCATGACGGCCATCGGTGGATACGCCGAGGCCCTCGCCGACGGAGTCGTCGCCGAGGAAGACATGGAGCGGGTGGCCGGAACCATGCTTGCCGAGACGCACCGTCTGGATGCGCTGATCGCCGACCTTCTGGATCTGGCCCGGCTGGGCGCCGTGGAGTTCCCGCTGGACATCGTGGTGGTCGACCTGCGTGATGTCGCGGATGCCGCAGATGACGTGTGGGCCGACCGGTGCGCGGCTGAGGATGTGCACTGGGAGTTGCGCGTGCCCGAACAGCCCGTTCTGGTGCAATGCGACCCGGGACGTGTGCGGCAGATGATCGACAATCTGGTGGCCAACGCGTTGCGGGTGACACCGGCCGGCGAGCAGATCATCCTGCAGGCGGGCCTGGACGCCAATGGCGGTTACCTCGAAGTGCGCGACGGCGGTCCCGGACTGTCCGACAGCGACCTCGAGGTGGCCTTCGAACCCGCAGAGCTGTACAGCCGCTACCAGGGGTTGCGTCACGTCGGCACGGGCGTGGGTCTGGCGCTGGTGGGGCGGCTGGCCGGACGGCTCGGCGGCGAGGCCTCCGCCGGTCACGCACCGGAGGGCGGGGCGTGCTTCCGGGTCTCGTTCCCGCCGGCAACGGGGTAGCGCCCGTCCTCGGTCGGCCAGCACCTGCCAAGCGTGCGCCCGATCGCGTCCGAACCCGCGTACCCTGACCTTCATGGACAAAAGGTGGCAGCGGATGCGGGCTCCCATCGCCACCGGCGTCGCGGGGCTCGCGGCGTGCGCCTACGTGTACGCGGTGGACCCGTCCACGCCCGGGCACTACCCGGGCTGCCCCACGAAGATCTTCACCGGACTGGACTGCCCCTTCTGCGGAAGCCTGCGGGCGACTCACGATCTGCTGCACGGTGACGTTGTCGGTGCGCTGAGCCTCAACGCCGTCACCGTGCTGGTCATCCTGCCGCTGATCGCAGTGGCGTACGTGCTGTGGACCTATCGGCGCTGGCGGGGCGAGGACTTCTCGATGACCTTCCCGAAGTGGGCGACCAGCGCTCTGGTGGTGTTGCTCTTGGTGTTCACGGTGGTGCGCAACCTGCCGGGCATGCCCCTGGGCACGACCGCATGAGGGGGTCGAAGCGAGCGTCGGACGCGCGGCTACTCTGAGGCTTGTGAGCGTGCTCGACGACATCATCGACGGTGTCCGCGAAGACCTTGCCACCCGGCAGGCGCAGGTTCCGCTCGAGGACCTGAAACGCCGAGTCGAGTCCGTACCTGATCCGATCGATGCCCTGGCCGTCCTGCGCCAAGGCGGCGTCGGCGTCATCGCCGAGGTCAAACGTTCCTCACCGAGCAAGGGGTCCTTGGCAACCATCGACGACCCCGCGCATCTCGCGCAGGCCTACGAAGCCGGTGGTGCGCGGTGCATCAGCGTCCTGACCGAGAACCGTCGCTTCGGGGGCAGTCTGGAGGACCTGGCCGCGGTGCGCGCAGCGGTGGACATCCCGGTTCTGCGCAAGGATTTCATCGTCACCTCCTATCAGCTGTGGGAGGCGCGCGCCCACGGTGCAGACCTCGCCCTGCTGATCGTGGCAGCCCTGGAACAGCCCGCTCTCGTGTCCTTGGTCGAGAGGGCCGAGTCGATCGGGCTGCTGCCGCTCGTAGAGGTCCACGACGCCGATGAGGTCGTACGCGCAGTCGACGCGGGCGCCAAGGTCATCGGGGTCAACGCGCGCGACCTTCGCACCCTCGAGGTGGATCTGGGCATCTTCGCGCAGGTTGCCCCCACCATCCCGGAGGGCGTCCTGCGGGTCGCGGAATCCGGAGTGCGCTCCCCGCAGGACCTGTTGGCGTATGCGGCCTCTGGGGCCGATGCTGTACTAGTAGGTGAAGCCCTGGTCACCCATGCCGACCCGGGCGCCGCGGTCCACGACCTGGTTTCGGCCGGGGAGCATCCAGCGGTCCGCCACGCCGACTAGGAGGTACGAAGTGGATCTGCCCGACGCTAGTGGGCATTTCGGGCGGTACGGCGGACGGTTCGTGCCAGAGGCGCTGGTCGCCGCCCTCGATGAACTCGATGACGCGTTCCGCAAGGCCTGGGTGGACGACGCCTTCCATGCCGAACTCGACACCCTGCTGCACGAGTACAGCGGCCGACCGACTCCATTGACTCCCGCCGTTGGCCTGGCCAAAGCCTTTGGCGTAGCCGAAGTCCTGCTCAAGCGCGAGGACCTCAATCACACCGGTAGCCACAAGATCAACAACGTGCTCGGCCAGGCGCTGCTGACCAAGCGCATGGGCAAGACCCGGGTCATCGCCGAGACCGGCGCTGGACAGCACGGGGTCGCGACCGCCACCGCAGCAGCACTGCTCGGCCTTGAGTGCGTGGTGTACATGGGCCAGGAGGACACGCAGCGGCAGTCCCTGAACGTTGCCCGCATGCAGTTGCTCGGTGCCAAGGTCGTGCCGGTGACCACCGGCAGTCGCACGCTCAAGGACGCGATCAACGAGGCGATGCGCGACTGGGTCACCAACGTCGCCTCGACGCACTACTTGCTCGGGACCGTCGCCGGGCCGGCACCGTTCCCCGAGATGGTCCGCGAGTTCCACCGGGTCATCGGCAAGGAGACGCGCCAGCAATGCCTGGATCGGGGCGGGCTGCCCGACGCAGTCGTCGCCTGCATCGGCGGTGGCTCCAACGCCATCGGCATCTTCTACGACTTCCTCGACGATGCCGACGTCGGTCTCTACGGATACGAGGCGGCAGGTGACGGCATCGGCACCGGACGTCACGCCGCAACCCTGTCGGCCGGTTCGGTCGGCGTTCTGCACGGGACCCGTTCGTACCTGTTGCAGGACGACGACGGGCAGACGATGGCCAGTCATTCGATCTCCGCCGGTCTGGACTACCCCGGCGTCGGGCCCGAGCACGCGTGGCTGCGGGACTCCGGACGTGTTCACTACGAAGGAGTCACCGACGCCGAGGCGATGGCGGCCTTCGAGTTGTGCTGCCGCACCGAGGGCATCATTCCTGCCATCGAAAGTGCGCATGCCGTCGCCGGTGCGCAACGGCTGGCCCAACACCTGGGACCGGAGGCGAGCATCGTGATCAACATGTCCGGACGCGGGGACAAAGACGTCGCGACCGCTGCGGCGTACTTCGGGCTGGGGGACGTGTGAGCCGGCTTCAGGAGGTCTTCGCCGCCGCCCACGCCGAGGACCGGGCATTGCTCATCGGGTACATGCCGGCGGGCTTCCCGACCTGGGTGGATGCGGTCGCGATCGTGTCCGCGATGGTGGAGAATGGCGTCGACGTCGTCGAGATCGGGCTGCCCTACAGCGATCCGCTGATGGACGGCCCGGTGATCCAGGCCGCAGCCGACCAGGCCCTCGCGAACGGCATCAATACGACCGACGTTCTGCGGACCGTGCAGGCATTGGCGGACATGGGTGCGCCCACGTTGATCATGAGCTACTGGAACCCGATCGAGCACTTCGGCGTCGACCGGTTCGCCAAGGATCTCGCGCAGGCCGGCGGGGTCGGCGTCATCACCCCGGACATCATCCCCGAAGAGGCCCAGGACTGGATCCGGGCCACTGACGAGGCCATGATCGACCGGGTGTTCCTGGTCGCCCCGTCGTCGCCGAGGGCGCGCATCGAGCGGGTCGCCGAAATCAGCACCGGATTTGTTTACGCCGCCTCGACCATGGGTGTCACTGGCACCCGCGCCAGTGTCGGAGCCGATGCCGCCGATCTGGTCTCCCGGGTCCGCGAGGTGACCCGCCAGCCGGTGTGTGTCGGCCTTGGGGTTTCCACCCCGCAGCAGGCCGCAGAGGTGGCCCGGTACGCCGACGGTGTCATCGTGGGTTCGGCCTTCGTCCGCCTGGTGCTGGAAGCGAAGACTCCGGCAGCGGCGGTCGCGGATGTCGCAGCCCTGGCCGCGGGGATGGCCGCTGCAGTCCGCTCGGCACGCAAGCAAGGAGCCCAAAAATGAGTGACCGCCTCAAAGACGTCATCGGGCTGGTCTCGCGGCTCGGTCTGGCTTTCGTGTGGGGTTACGCGGGCATCGTGAAGATCTTCGAAGTCAACGGGGCGCGGGATGCGATCCTGGCCTACCGGATCTTCCCTCCCGAATGGGCTGGCCCACTGGGCTGGGCACTGCCCGCATTCGAGATCCTGCTGGCGATTCTGCTGCTGCTGGGATTGTTCACCCGGCTGGCGGCGCTGGCTTCCGGGCTGCTGATGACGGCGTTCATCGTCGGCATTGCCAGTGTCTGGATACGCGGCTACACCATCGACTGCGGGTGCTTCGGTGGTGGCGGCGACATCAGCGCCGAAGGAATCGACGCGAAATACGCACGGGACATCGCCCGGGATTTCCTTTTTGTGGGCATGTCGGCATGGCTGGTGGTCCGGCCGCGCTCTCTGTGGTCGCTGGATCGCGAGTCGGTGAACCCGCCGGCCGATGCCGACGTCTACTCTGAAGAGGCGGAAAGGCAGGTCTGAGGCGAATATGGCGCAGAAGAAAGAATCGGCGAAGAGCACCCGGGAGAAGGCTGCGGAAGCCCGGGCGGCTGCGCAAGCGGCTGAACGCCGCCGGGAGCGCACCATCCGGATTGTCGGTGGACTGGCGGTCGTGGCGGTCGTCGGGGTGATTCTGGGTATCGGTATCACCCAGTCGGGCAACAACGACACCCCCGCGCCCAGCGCCGACTCGGCCCTTCCGACCGGCATCACCTCGGAGAACGGTTACGGGTTCCAGGTCAATACGGCAGCGGATGCACCGACCGTGGAGATCTACGAAGACTTCCAGTGTCCGGCGTGTGCCAACCTCGAGAACCAGTTCGGCCCGTTGATCCAGCAGGAAGCCGCTGACGGCAACATCCAACTGACCTACCACCCGATGGTCTTCCTGGACAACAACCTGCAGACCGACCACTCGCTGCGGGCGGCAAACGCCTTCGGGTGCTCGATCACCGGCGGTGTGGGCGAGCAGTTCCACAACCTGGTCTACGCCAACCAGCCCGCGAACGAGGGTGACGGCTGGACCGACGAACAGCTCAAGCAGTTCGGCGCCGACGCGGGTCTGACCGGCGAAGCGCAGAGCGCGTTCGACAAGTGCGTCGACGAGGGCACGTACAAGGGCTGGGCACAGCTGTCCAACGACGCCGCGTTCGAGCGCGGCATCTCGGGCACGCCCACGATCTACGTCAACGGCAAGGAACTGAAGAACGACGCGTTCGCCAGTGAGCAGGCGTTCAGGGACGCGATCACCAACCCGCAACAGTGATCCCGGCGTACATACCCTCGCCTTCGCAAGGGGTTTGGGAGATCGGTCCGATCCCGATCAGGGCGTACGCCATGTTCATCCTGCTGGGGATCTTCGTCGCCGTGTACATCACGGACAAGCGATGGAAGGCTCGCGGCGGCGGTGAGGGCCAGATCGCAGACGTCGCGCTGTGGGCGGTGCCCGCCGGCATCGTCGGCGCGCGGGTGTACCACGTGATGACTGACTGGACGACCTACTTCGGTGCCGACGGCGCGGGTTTCGTCGCTGCACTGAAGATCTGGCAGGGCGGCCTGGGCATCTGGGGCGGCGTGGCCGGGGGCGCGCTCGGCGCCTGGTACGCGTGCCGCCGGTACGGGCTGCTGCTTCCTCCGCTGGGGGACGCGCTGGCACCGGGCTTGGCCGTCGCGCAGGCGATCGGCCGTTTGGGCAACTGGTTCAACCAGGAGTTGTTCGGAGAACCGACAACGGTGCCGTGGGCGCTGCAGATCGACCCCGCGAACCGCCCGGCGGGCTACGAGCAGTTCGAGACGTTTCACCCGACGTTCCTGTACGAGGCCCTGTGGTGCCTGGGTGTCGCTGCGGTCGTCTGGTGGCTGGACCGGCGCTATCGGATGGGCCACGGGCGAGTGTTCGCGACGTATGTGGCTTTGTACACACTGGGCCGGTTGTGGTGGGAACTGTTGCGCATCGATTCGGCCACGCTGATCTTCGGAGTCCGGATCAATGTCTTCACCTCCGTGTTGGTCGGTTTGGGTGCCGTGCTGTACATCGTCATCTCACGGCGGCGGGTGCCCGGCCGGGAAGAATCCGTCTACCGGGAGCCTGCGCAGTCTGTCGACGCGCGGGACTGACGAGGTACGTCGACTTGTATCTCGACAGCCCGCCGTGCGCCGCTGTGTTCAACTGCGCATGGGCCGCAGCCAACTCCCTGCGCACATGAGCAGCCCCGCGGAGAGACCGGTGGGGGCCAGTGCTCACCAGTGCCGCGGGAAACCCAAGGTACCCTTTACCGTCACCAGTAGAAGGACGCGATGATGCGCAATGTACGAACCGCTGTGCTCGGGGTGACTGTGGCGGCGTTGGCATTGACCATGCCAAGTCCGGCCGCGGCCAAAGTGACGGAAACCTGGCAGGTCGCGATCAACATGCCCGAGTCGTTGTCGATCGACGCCGGCGGGATCTTCTCGATCACGCCCGACAAGCAGAAGCTGAAAGTCAATGGTCGCAAGCGGACCGGCCGCTGGCAGAACTTCACCATCTCGTATCCCACACTGTCCCAAGCGTTGAAGCAGACCCGTGAGAAGGACCAGCCGCAGGACGTAGCGCTGTCTGATCGGGCCCTGACGCGCAAACAGTCGAAGAAGCTCTCCCAGCGCCTGTTGTGGATCGACGCCGACGTGCTGCTGGTCTCGGCGGACAATCCGGTCTGCCAGACGGGTGTGACCTCCGCACAGATCCAGCAGATACTCTCCGGCGGCACGCGCGACTGGCAACAGATCGCCGCCCCCGGCACATGGCCCGCTGGGGCGCCCTCCGACATCCGCGTGTATGTCCCGTGGCGCGACGGAGGCTCGCAGCTGCTGTTCGGAATGCGCGCTTACGGGCCAGCGACTGTCGCTCGGGAAGCCGATGCGGTGAGTGCTGTGCCCAGGCTCATTTCGGCGGCAGTGGTCGCCAAGTACAGCGCGCTGCGGGCAAACCCCGGGGCCTGCGCCGTCCCGGTCGATGGCATCAGCCCGAACGACGCCACAGTGGCCAGCGGGGCCTATCCGCACACGCAACGCGTCTACTGGGTGACCAAGAAGAAGCAGCCGAAGTATGAACGCACTGTGCGGCGAGCCTACGAGAAGTACCTTTTCGGGACTGTCGGCGACCAGTTCCTGGGAACCGTCGGGCAGCGCGACCGGCTGCGGCCCTAGCCGATCTCGACATCAGCGGCGAGTTCGAGCAAGGCATCGCGCACCCGGTCGGGGTACTCCAGGACCAGGAAGTGGGTCGCGTCCCACCGCTCGACGCGACCCCGAGGTGTACGTTCGGCGGCTGCCTCCACCGCGGCCGGGTCGGTCACGAAGTCCTGGGCGGCGCTGACGTAGACCACGGGGCAGGAGACCGCCGAAAGGTCCATGGGCTGATGACGCTGCAAGGCACTGGCCAGATGGCCGTACCAGGTGACATCCATGGCCAGGAAATCGCGCAGCGCCTCACGCACGGTGGTCAGATCGGCAGAGGCACCGATCGCCCCGGTGGACTTGAGAAGTTCCGCGGTGGTGGGCAGTTCTCCCAGTCGGTGGACGAGTCTGCCCAGTAATGCTCCCGAGGTCTGCAGCAGCGCCGTCGTGAAGGAGACCAGCGACATCGCGACATCGCGGGGAATCGAAGCGACCGGCAGCATCGCCTGCGCTGAGCCGCCCGGAACTCCTGCCAACGCCAGCACCCCGGCCACCCGATCGTCCACGGCGGCCAGTTCAAGAGCGATGTTCACCCCCAGCGACCAGCCGACCACCAAGTACTGGTCCCAGCCTGCGTCCTCGACGACGGCCAGAGCATCTGCCACGTGGTCGGACATCTCGACGCCGCCGTGCGGCACCGAGGACGGTGGGATGCCCCGGTGGAACCACGTGCGGGCGTCGAAGCCGCAGTCCGGGTCGCGCAGGGTGGGCCAGGCGGCGGGACTGGAGGCCAGCCCGTTGCAGATGAGGAGCGGAATGCCGTCACCGCCGTTGGACCATGCGGCGATAGTCGTGCCGTCGGCGCTGGTCACGGCGGTCTGGGTCACGCACCCAGTGTGCCTGCCGGGCTTGGCAGATGGGGGCGCTACCGGAGAACCGAGACCGGGGCCGGGGTAGCGCGGTCGGCGGTGCCTCCGTCCCCGAGTTGTCCGCCATCGCCGGCACCCCAGCACACCGGCAGTTGGTTGACACGCGCGGCGCAGACGTGCTGATATCCCGCCGAGACCGAGGACGCATCACCCAACCCAGCGACCTGCACCGGGCTGTTGACGTCGGTGAACGTGCCGTCGCCGATCTGCCCGCTGCTGTTCGCGCCCCAGCACTTCACGGTGCCGCCTTCTAGGGTCACGCAGGATGAGAAGCCGCCCACGGACAGCGACGTGACTGCATTCACCGAGGTGTTCACCGGACTGGACGAGTTGTTGAAGCTCCCGTCACCGAGTTGGCCGGCGTCGTTGCGGCCCCAGCACTGGACCGTGCCTGCGCCGATCGACCGCGCGCAGGCGTGGCTGTTCCCGATGCCGATGTCTTGAGAGTCGGCCAGTCCCGTGACCTGCACGGGTGAGAGTTGATTCGAGGGAGGAAATGACACCCCCAACTGGCCGGAGTCGTTGAATCCCCAGCAGCGAGCTGTGCCGTCCACGAGGCTGGCGCAGGTCGACCCTGAGCCCGCCGAGACGGACAATGCGGTGGTCACTCCCGTCACCTGCACGGGCACCTTGTTGATCGTATTAGCGGCACCGACGCCCATCTGACCCGCGTTCCCCAGCCCCCAACACTTCACCCGTCCGCCCAGCAGCGACGCACAACTGAAACCGTCGCCACTGCTGAGCGTGAATGCTTTGTCCAGGCCCAGGGCGACCGGAACCGGTGTGCCCGAGCTGATCGTGTCGTTGTTGCCCAATTCGCCGTTGTTCCCGTATCCCCAGCACAGAACCGATCGGTCGGACCGTATGGCGCACGAATGCTGGCGTCCGGCCGACACGGCGATCGCATCCGACACGCCCACCACCGTCGACAAGTCAGTGGGGGCGAGGGTGCCGTTCCCGAGCTGACCGACGGAATTGTCGCCCCAACACCGGATCGATCCGTCGTCGATGAGCGCACAGGTGTGATCGCCACCCGCGCTGATGGAACTGATGCCTAACGTCTTGACGGTGAGCACACGCCGGTCTGAGACCCGCCCGTCGCTGGCGATCGCGAATGCGGCGTACGAGTACTCACTGCCCGGTGCGAGTCCGGTATCCCTGGCTGCACTCTGCGTGACAGCTACAAGGACTCCAGCATTTGGGCTGTCCGGGGCAGTTGGACCTGCGGCTCGGCGCACAACGACGGAGTCTTGGGACGAGGCCCACGTCACGCTCACGGAGGTCAGTTCGCGATCTCCGACCCGAAAATCGCTCACGGGCGTGACCGGCGGGGGAATGGGTGGTGTCGGCGGAGTGACCAGTCGGTAGCGGATCCGAACCCGTTTGCCTTTACCTGATGTGACGCGGACGGTCTGCTTCTTCGCAGAGGGCACGTAGGAACTACCTCCGACGCTCACTGTCCTGGCAACGATGCGGTACCTGCCCGGCTTCATCCGTTTGAGGGTCTTCGACTTCGTCAGCGTCTTCTTGTAGCCCTTGCGTTTGATGGTCACCGCGGCTTTGGTGCGCTTGGGCAGACCGGTTACCTTCACGGTCAGGCTGCGACTCGGCGCTTTGGCGACGGGCAGCGTCATCGGCTGGGCGAGTGCGGAATGGGGGAGTAGTGCCGCGGCGAGTGCGGCTACGGCCAGGCCCGTAGTGACCGTCATGCGTGAAGACATGAGTAGATTGTGCCGCCTCGCTGGGCGTTGATCAACAAAAGGTGTCAAGTCTGCGCACGGGGCGCAGCCCTCACGGCTGGCGACAAGCACGCGGACAGATGGGTTATGCTGATGACGCTTCGGGCCAACGGCGTCCCGCGGGCCGCGCGATAGCGTGCGTCCGATCGGTAGACCCAAGACCAGGAGTGCCCATGATCCCCGCCAACGGCCTGTACGACCCAGCGTTCGAGCACGACGCCTGCGGTGTCGCATTCGTCGCGACCATGTCCGGTGAGCCCAGTCACGAGATCGTGCAGCACGCGTTGACCGCCTTGCGCAACCTCGAGCACCGCGGTGCCTCCGGCAGCGAGCCCGACTCCGGCGACGGTGCCGGGATTCTGATCCAGGTGCCCGACGCACTGTTCCGCGACATGGTGGAATTCGACCTCCCGCGGGCGGGGGAGTATGCAGTCGGCACCGCGTTCCTGCCGTCCGAGCCCGGCGAGGCCGCGGTTGCCGTCAAGTCGATCGAGTCGATCGCAGCCGATGAGGGCCTGACGGTGCTGGGCTGGCGGGAGGTGCCGACCTTCGATGCGATGGTGGGGCAGACCGCGCGCAGCACCATGCCGCAGTTCCGGCAGTTGTTCCTGACCGGTCCGACCGGTGACGACGAACTCCATCTGGAGCGCCTTGCCTTCGTCCTGCGCAAGCGCGCCGAGCGTGAGGCGGGCATTTACTTCCCCTCGTTGAGCACCCGCACGATCGTGTACAAGGGCATGCTCACCACCGCGCAACTGGAGCCGTTCTTCCCCGACCTGTCCGACCCGCGGACTGCCTCGACACTTGGGATGGTCCACTCGCGCTTCTCGACGAACACGTTCCCGAGCTGGCCGTTGGCGCATCCGTTCCGGCTGATCGCCCACAACGGTGAGATCAACACCGTCAAGGGCAACCGCAACTGGATGCGTGCCCGGGAGGCGCTGCTGACCAGCGACCTGATCCCCGGCGACCTCGAGCGCCTCTTCCCGATCTGCACCCCGACGGCCAGCGACTCCGCGAGTTTCGACGAGGTCCTCGAGTTGCTGTACCTGGGCGGACGGCCACTGCCGCACGCGGTGCTGATGATGATTCCGGAAGCCTGGGAGAACAACACTGAGATGGACCCGGCGCGGCGCGCCTTCTACGAGTACCACTCCACGCTGACCGAACCGTGGGACGGACCTGCCAGTGTGTCCTTCACCGACGGCCGCTTGATCGGGGCGGTACTGGACCGCAACGGTCTGCGTCCGGGACGGTTCTGGGTGACCTCCGACGGGCTGGTCGTGCTGGCCTCCGAGGCCGGTGTGCTCGACCTCGACCCCGCGACGGTCGTGCGCAAGGGACGCCTGCAGCCCGGCAAGATGTTCCTGGTCGACACGGTCGCCGGGCGCATCATCGAGGACGACGAGATCAAGGCCGAGTTGGCCGCGGAACACCCCTACGAGGAGTGGCTGCACGCCGGCATGATCCACCTCGAGGAACTGCCCGAGCGTGAGCACGTCATCCACACCAGGCCGTCGATCGCCCGCCGTCAGCAGTCCTTCGGCTACACGGAGGAGGAACTGCGGGTCATCCTCACCCCGATGGCGCAGGCCGGTATGGAACCCATCGGCTCCATGGGCACCGACACGCCGGTGGCCGTGCTGTCCGACCGGCCGCGACTGCTGTTCGACTACTTCGCGCAGTTGTTCGCCCAGGTGACCAACCCTCCGCTCGATGCGCTGCGCGAGGAGATCATCACGTCGCTGAGCAGCCCGATCGGCCCGGAGGGGAATCTGCTGGATGCCACACCGGCACACTGCCGTCAGGTGCTGCTGCCGTTCCCCGTGATCGACAGTGACGAGTTGGCCAAGATCCTCAACATCAATGCCGACGGGGATCTCCCCGGTTTCGCGGCGATGAAGGTGCGCGGCCTCTACGACGTCAACCGGGGTGCCGAAGCCCTTGAACAGCGGCTCGAGGAGATCTTCGCGGAGATCGACGCCGCCATCGACTCGGGCATCCGGTTCCTGGTCCTCAGCGACCGCGACTCCGACCCGGAGCACGCCCCGATCCCGTCGCTGTTGCTGACCTCCGCGGTGCACCACCACTTGGTGCGGCAGAAGACACGCACTCTCACCTCGGTCATCGTGGAAGCCGGAGACGTGCGCGAGGTGCATCACGTGGCACTGCTCGTGGGATACGGGGCTGCGGCGGTCAACCCTTACCTCGCGATGGAGACCGTCGAGTCGATGGTGCGCTCGGGCACGATCACCGGCATCACGCCCGAGGTGGCCGTGCGCAACCTGGTCAAGGCGCTGGGCAAAGGAGTCCTGAAGGTGATGTCGAAGATGGGCATCTCCACGGTCGCGTCCTACCGCGGCGCCCAGGTCTTCGAGGCCCTTGGCCTGAGCCAGGAACTGGTGGACCGGCACTTCACCGGCACGACGTCGAAACTCGGCGGGGTCGGCCTCGACGTGATCCACGAGGAGGTGCGTGGCCGTCACCAGACCGCCTACCCACCGACCGGCATCTCCCCGGCGCACCGGGCCCTCGACATCGGCGGGGAGTACCAGTGGCGCCGCGAGGGCGAGCCGCATCTGTTCGACCCGGAAACGGTGTTCAGGCTGCAGCACGCCACCCGCGAGGGTCGCTACGACGTTTTCCGGCAGTACACCGACACCGTCGATGACCAGAGCCAGCGCCTCATGACCCTGCGCGGCCTGTTCGACCTGAAGATCGGGCAGCGTCCGCCGGTTCCGATCGACGAGGTGGAGCCGGTCAGCGAAATCGTGAAGCGCTTCTCCACGGGCGCGATGAGTTATGGATCGATATCCAAAGAGGCGCACGAGACGCTGGCGATCGCGATGAACCGGTTGGGGGCCAAATCCAACACCGGTGAGGGCGGGGAGGACCCCGAGCGTTTCCAGCCGTTGCCCAACGGGGATTCCAAGCGCTCGTCGATCAAGCAGGTCGCGTCTGGTCGGTTCGGAGTCACCAGCGAATACCTGGTGAACGCCGACGACATCCAGATCAAGATGGCTCAGGGCGCCAAGCCCGGTGAGGGTGGGCAACTCCCGGCGCACAAGGTGTACCCGTGGGTGGCCAAGACCCGGCACTCCACGCCGGGCGTCGGCTTGATCTCCCCGCCTCCGCACCACGACATCTACTCGATCGAGGATCTGGCGCAATTGATCCACGACTTGAAGAACGCCAACCCGCGCGCGCGTGTGCACGTGAAACTGGTCGCGGAGGTCGGCGTCGGAACCGTTGCGGCCGGTGTGAGCAAGGCGCACGCCGATGTCATCCTCATCTCCGGCCACGACGGCGGGACCGGTGCCTCGCCGCTGACCTCGCTGAAACACGCGGGCGGGCCCTGGGAACTCGGGCTGGCCGAAACGCAGCAGACGCTGATCGCCAACGGCCTGCGCGATCGCGTGGTGGTGCAGACCGACGGTCAGTTGAAGACCGGCCGGGACGTGGTCATCGCAGCGCTGCTGGGAGCCGAGGAGTACGGCTTCGCCACCGCACCGCTGGTGGTCATGGGGTGCGTGATGATGCGGGTGTGCCACTTGGACACCTGCCCGGTGGGGGTCGCCACTCAGAACCCCGTGCTGCGCGAGCGGTTCACCGGACAGCCGGAATTCGTGGTCAATTTCTTCGAGTTCATCGCCGAACAAGTGCGCGAGTACCTCGCGGAACTCGGCTATCGCAGCCTGGAGGAGCTCATCGGCAAGGTGGACCTGCTGGACGTCCACAAGGCGGTGGACCACTGGAAGGCGCAGGGGCTGGACCTTTCCCCGATTCTGGTGCAACCCGAACCGGGGGCTGCCACCCGTTGCGTCACCACCCAGGACCACGGCTTGGACAAGGCGCTGGACGTGCATTTGATCGAACTGTGCGAGCCGGCGCTGGAGTACCGGGAGCCGGTGCGCGCGCAGTTGCCGATCCGCAACGTGAACCGGACCGTCGGCACCATGCTGGGCAGTGAACTGACCCGGCGGCACGGCGCAGATGGGCTTCCGCCCGGCACTATCGACATCACGTTCACCGGTTCAGCCGGGCAGAGTTTCGGGGCATTCGTGCCCAAGGGGGTCACGTTGCGCTTGGACGGGGACACCAACGACTACCTGGGCAAGGGGTTGTCCGGCGGGACCCTGATCGTCCGGCCCGACCAGCGCGCGCAGTTCACCGCCCACGAGCAGATCATCGCCGGCAACGTGATCGCCTACGGCGCGACCGACGGGCGCATCTTCGCCAGCGGCATGGTCGGCGAGCGTTGCTGCGTGCGCAACAGTGGAGCCACGGTGGTCGTCGAAGGAGTCGGCGATCACGGCTGTGAGTACATGACCGGTGGTCATGCGGTGGTCCTCGGTCCGGTCGGCCGGAACTTCGCCGCCGGAATGTCGGGTGGGACGGCGTTCCTGCTCGACGCGAACATCGAGCACATCAACCAGGACATGGTGGGCTTGGAGGACCTCGATGCCGAGGACGGCAACTGGCTGGCCGGCATCGTCGCCGAGCACGCCGAACAGACCGGTTCGCTCATCGCGCAGGAACTGCTGGCCGACTGGCCGTCGTCGCTGCGGCGCTTCGCCAAGGTGATGCCGCGCGACTACCGAAGAGTGCTCGATGCAATAGCCCTGGCCGAAAGTGAAGGCCGCAACGTGGACGAGGCGATCATGGAGGCAAGCCGTGGCTGACCCGAGAGGTTTCATGAAGGCAGGACGGCAACTGCCGGCGCGGCGGCCCGTCGACATCCGCATCCAGGACTGGCGCGAGGTGTACGAGTCGTTCGGGGAATCGAAACTGCGCACCCAGGCGGCTCGCTGCATGGACTGCGGCATCCCGTTCTGCCACAACGGCTGCCCGCTGGGCAACCTGATCCCGGAGTGGAACGACTTGACCCGCCGCGGTGATTGGCATGCTGCGATCGAGCGTCTGCACGCGACGAACAACTTCCCCGAATTCACCGGCCGACTGTGCCCGGCGCCGTGCGAGACAGCCTGCGTACTGGGGATCAACCAGGACCCGGTGACGATCAAGCAGGTCGAGGTCTCCATCGTCGACCGGGCGTGGGACTCCGGGTGGGTTCAGCCGCAGCCCCCCGAGCGACTGTCGGGCAAGACCGTGGCCGTGGTGGGATCCGGGCCGGCGGGTCTTGCCGCCGCCCAGCAACTGGCCCGCGCGGGCCACACTGTGGCCGTCTACGAACGCGCCGACCGGATCGGCGGTCTGCTGCGCTACGGAATCCCCGAGTTCAAGATGGAGAAGAGCCATCTGACCCGGCGGTTGGCGCAGATGGAGGCCGAGGGTGTCAAATTCCGCACCGGCATCGAGATCGGGACCGATCTGTCGGCTGACGACCTGCGCCGCCGCTACGACGCGGTCCTGCTGGCGGTCGGTTCGACGATCGGCCGCGACCTGCCGGTACCCGGCCGCGAGCTGACCGGGGTTTATCAGGCGATGGATTACCTGCCGTTGGCCAACCGCGTGCAGGAGGGCGACCTGGAGGAGGCGCCGATCAGCGCCGCCGGCAAGCACGTGGTGATCATCGGTGGTGGCGACACTGGAGCCGACTGCCTGGGAACCGCCATCCGGCAGGGGGCCGCGAGCATCACGCAACTGGAGATCCTCTCCACCCCTCCGGAAACGCGACCCGCAGGCCAGCCCTGGCCGACCTACCCGATGATCTTCCGCGTCTCGTCCGCGCATGAGGAGGGCGGCGACCGCGTCTTCTCGGTGTCGACCAAACGCTTCATCGGCGAGAATGGCGTCCTGACGGGCCTTGAGATCGTCGAGGTGGAGTGGACGGATGGGCGACCGGTCGAGATCGCCGGGACTGAGCGCGTGATACCGGCGGACCTGGTCACTTTGGCCATGGGCTTCGTCGGTCCCGAGGCGGACGCTTTCTGCTCCCAGATGGGACTTGAGCGCGATGAGCGCGGCAACTTGGTCCGCGACGACGACTACGCGACGAAGGTGCCGGGTGTCTTCGTGGCCGGTGACGCCGGGCGAGGGCAGTCGCTGATCGTGTGGGCGATCGCGGAGGGCAGGGCTGCGGCCTCGTCCATCGACCAGCATCTGATGGGCACCACGAACCTGCCGAAGCCGTTGCCGGCGTCCGCGCGTCAGGTGACGGTGTAGGCGGTCCTAGATCAGCCGTTGGCGAGAGTCTGATGGCCTGGCGGTCACTGTCTGATGCGTGACGTGCTGGGCGGTGGTTGATCCACTCGGCCTCGCGAAGGTGGGGCGAGCCGGCCCACAGGCGTGAGAGTTAGGTCCGGGCGTTGGAGATCGGTACGGGCGTTGGAGATCGACGGGCCGTGCAACTCCAACGCCTGCACCGGGGCGGGCGGCCGACCCACAGGCGTGAGAGTTGGGTACGGGCGTTGGAGATCGGTACGGGCGTTGGAGATCGACGGGCCGTGCGACTCCAACGGCTGTGCGCTTGTCCAACGTACGTGCATAAGTCCAACGCCTGCGCCGGGGCGGGCGGCCGACCCACAGGCGTGAGA
>ERZ795053.2321-NODE-2321-length-23292-cov-21.750269_pt1 | contig 23292 bp, 17 predicted proteins | sample MGYA00375137_ERZ795053 | MGnify/ENA primary metagenome ERZ795053 (study PRJEB30182, sample SAMN05720284) | activated sludge metagenome | isolation source: Anaerobic digester | place: Hong Kong | collected 2014-12-17 ...
ACAACGGCAGCGTACGACGGCTGGCGCGCGATCGTGGCGAAATACCAGCAGCCCGATGTGCGTAAGAGCACCTGGCAGATCGTCAACTCGTTTGGCGGCCTCTTTCTGTGTTGGGTGCTGATGTACTTCAGCTTGAATGTCAGCTACCTGCTGACCCTGCTCCTGTCGATCCCGGCGGCGGGCTTTGCGGTGCGCATTTTCATCATCCAGCATGACTGCGGGCACGGCTCGTTCTTCAAGTCGCGCAAGGCCAATGACACGGTCGGGGTCATGTGCAGCCTCGTCACCATGACCGCCTACAAATACTGGCGCAAGACCCACGCGGTCCATCACGCCCATCACGCCGAGCTGGAGGAACGGGGCATCGGCGACGTGTGGACGATGACGGTCGACGAGTACCTGGCGGCGCCGTGGTGGAAGAAGAGCGCGTATCGCGTCTTCCGGCACCCGCTCTTCCTCTTCGGGGTTGCGCCGACGATCAACTTCCTGGTGATGGAGCGCTTTCCCATTGCCGTGCAGAAGGAATGGCACAACGGCGAACGTGAGTCGATCCTGTGGACCAACTTCGCCATCCTGGGCATGTTCACCCTCTTCTCGCTCTGGATCGGGGTCGGCGCGGTGCTCGCCATCTTCCTGCCCACGGTGATCATCGCCGCTAGCGTCGGCACGTGGCTCTTTTATGTCCAGCACCAATTCGAGCGCACGTACTGGGAACACACGCCCGAGTGGGATTACACCCTGGCCGCCATGCACGGCAGTTCGTACTACAAGCTGCCCAAGTTGCTTCAGTGGTTCACGGGCAATATCGGCTTCCACCACATCCATCACCTGAGCCCGCGCATCCCGAACTACAATCTCGAGAAGTGCCACACCGAAAATCCGCTCATGCAGCGCGTCGTGCAGTTGACGCTGTGGAGCAGCTTCAAGACCGTCTCGTTTGCGCTGTGGGACGAGAAGCGCCGGCGGCTGGTGACGTTCCGCGAAGCGCTGCAGAGCCGCAACGCGCTGCCGGCCCAGAACGCAAGTTAAACCTGCCGGATTTCGCAGCCGGACAGTTCGCCCGCTCTGGAGCGAACTGTCCGCCACGATTGGCGACCCACCATGCCAGCAATCGAAGCCAGCCAACTGACCCGTGTCTTTGACCAGAAAACCGCCGTCGACCACCTGGACCTCGCCGTCGACGAAGGCGAGTTCTTCGGCTTCCTTGGCCCCAACGGCGCCGGCAAGTCGACGACCATCAAAATGTTGGTGGGGCTGCTGCGGCCAACCTCCGGACAGGCGCGCATCGCCGGTCTCGACATCTGGCAGGAGCCGCTCAAAGCAAAACAACTCATCGGCGTGCTGCCCGAGGGGCTGAATCTCTACGAGCGGCTGACGGCGCGCGAGTACGTGCGCTTTGTAGGCGCGATGTACGGTCTGCCGGACCGGGAAGCCGCGCGCCGCACCGACGAACTGCTCGACATTCTCGACCTGGAGAACGACGCCGACAAGATGGTGGTCGACTTCTCGCAGGGCATGCGCAAGAAAACGGCGCTGGCCGCGGCCATCATGCACACGCCGCGCGTGCTCTTCCTCGACGAACCCTTCGAGGGTGTCGATGCCATCTCCGGCCGCGCCATCCGCAATGTCTTGCAGCGGCTGCGCGAGCGCGGCACCACCATCTTCTTCTCCTCGCACATCATGGAGGTGGTCGAGCGCCTGTGCACGCGCATCGCCGTGATCACGCAGGGGCGGCTGGTGGCGCAGGGCACCATGGCCGAGCTGCGCGCGCTGGCACAGACCGGCGAGAGCGGCACGCTGGAAGATGTCTTCCTGCGCACCGTCGGCGCCACCGACGAGCAGATCTTGGAGGAGACCCAGCGGGGCCTGTCATGGCTGGAATAGCCGGCGGCTTCTTCACCTTTTTTGGCCTGGATGCCGGCAAGCAGCGCGCGCTATTGGGGCTTCGCCTGCGCCTGATGCGCCGTCAGTTTCAGCGCGAGCCTGGGAAGATGGCCGGCTTTCTGACCTTCCTCATCTTCTTCGGCCCCCTCGTCATCGTCCTGGCCATAGTCAGCGCCTATGCCTACCAGGAACTGCCCGGCGTGTGGCCGGCGCAGGTCATGGGCATCGTGCTCTGCCTGCTCTGGCTGGCATGGATCATCCTGCCGGTCTTTGCGTTCCGCACCAATGAAGGGCTCGACCTGGCGCGGCTGCTCATCTTCCCGCTCGGCCGGCGCGACCTGGTGGCCAGCGCGCTCATCGGCACGCTGCTGGATGGGCCAAGCTACGTGACGCTGCCCTTCTTCGTCGCCATGATCGTCGGCTGGATCGCCACACCGGCGCTACTGCTCATCCTTCTCCCGGCCATCGTCATTGCCTATTGCATCATGATGGCGTCGGGCCAACTCGTGTTGACGACCAGTACGGGGCTGTTGCGCAGCCGCCGTTTCCGCGACCTGACGATCGTCCTGCTTTCGCTGCTTGGCTCCTCCTGTTACATCGTCAATCGCGGCATCGAGGCGTGGCTGCGGGCGGCCGACACCAGCGGGCTGGAAGGGCTTGAGCCGCTGCTGTACCTGCGCTGGCTGCCGCCGGGCGCGTGCGCGCAGGCTGTAGCGTCAGCCGGCACCGGCGCCTGGGGTGAGGCGCTGCTCTGGCTGGGCTATGCCGGCGCGTGGCTCGCCGTGTTGTTGTGGGCATGGTGGAAAGTGCTGGAACGCATGACCACCGGCGCCTCGGCGTGGAATCTGCCGCTGCCCGAAGCGAAGAAGCCCAGCCGCCCGCGCACACGCCTGAGCGATCGCGTCGCCGCCCTCGGCTTTGGCTGGCTGCCGGCGCCGGCGCGTGCCAGCATGGTCAAAGAACTCAAGCTGATCTGGCGCGTTCCCCAGCGCCGCATCGGGCTGCTACAGAGCATCCTGGCGCCCTTCGTCCTGATCTTTGCCGTCTTCTTTGGCGACATGAGCGCGCTGCGCCGCCTGCCGGAATGGACGGCCATGGGGCTGCCGGCGATCATCCTCTTTGCCGCGTGGGGCTTGAGCAGCAACATGCTCGGCATGGAGAGTCGCGGCCTGGGCACGCTCATCCTGACACCGGCGCCACGCTGGCAGATCTTCGCCGGCAAGGGTATCGCCTACGGCCTCGTCGCGCTCATCCCCACGACCTTCTATGCCGCCATCCTGGGCTATACCGCGCGCAGCCCGCTGATTATCTTCGGCATGATCGCGGCGGCAGGCACGGCGCTCACCGTCATCGGCGTCAACATGATCGCCTGCATCTATATCACCTTCCCCTTCGACGAGAGTGTCACCACGCGCCAGCGGTCGGGCGGAAGCTGCGCGACCGGGCTGGCGCAGGTCATCCTGCTGCCCATTGTCATGGCGATTGCAGGGCTGCCGACGACGGTGCCCATGGCCGCCGGCATCTGGTTCAACCTGCCCGCCCTCGTACCCATCGGCGCGTTCGCTGGCTTCACCTACGCCGCCATCCTCTTTGTGTGGGCGACGCGCTATGCCGGTCGCCTGCTGACAGCGCGCGAACCCGAAGTGCTCATGGCCGCCCGCCTGGAACGCTGAACGCCACCGCGAGCGCCTCCACCCCAAATCCGTAAAACAACGAAACGCAGATCCGCCCGAATTCTTGCGTTTTTGCACCCGGCAAAATTGACGCTGCAAAGCTCTCATGCTACAATTCTTCTATCAATATGATTATTCGTAATAATCAGATCATTAGATGATTTTGACCAAGATCGACTCCGAATTTCTGCGTTATCTGCTCGCCGATGGCCACCTGCCCGGCGAGCGTTTGCCGTCACTGAGCGAACTCAGCGCAGCGACGGGGATGAGCATGGGCAAGTTGCGCGAGCAGTTCGAGATCGCGCGCACGCTGGGTCTTGTCGAGGCGAGCCCGCGGCGCGGGATCACGCGCACGGAGTACAGTTTCCTGCCGGCCGTGCGGCTGAGCCTGCTGACGGCGCTGGCCATCGACGGTTCATACTTCGAGGCCTTCAGCGGGCTGCGCGTCCATCTGGAAACCGCGTACTGGGACGAGGCGGTCGCCCTGCTGATCGACGAGGACTTTGCCACGCTGCGCTCGTTAGTGGCGGCGGCCTGGCAGAAGTTGAGCGAACCACGCATCCAGATTCCGTACCAGGAGCACCGCGAGCTGCACTTGACGATCTATCGCCGCCTCGACAACCCGTTTGTCGTGGGCCTGCTGGAAGCGTACTGGGACGCGTACGAGGCGGTGGAGTTAAACACCTACGCCGATTACAGCTACCTGCAAGAGGTGTGGCGCTATCACGAGCGCATCGTGGAGGCGATCTGCCAGGGGCAGGTGGCGGAAGGCAAGCGGCTGCTTGTCGAGCATATGCAGTTGCTCAACGCGCGGGGCATCTCCCTGGAAATGCCTGTGCGCACCAACGGATCGGCACTGCCGGTAGCCCAGAATTTGTGAGCCAAACGGCGGCAGGTTAGCGCCGTTTTCTCATAGCAGTACATGAACATTCGATTTTTCGTAGTCGAGTCATCTCGTCCGGGAGAAAAAGGTAATGAGTGTGATAGTTCAAGAACCCCAAAGCAAAGCGGTCAGCGAACTGATCGTGAATGACTTCAACATCAACGTTGCGACTTCTAATGGCTCCGGCAGCCAGACCAGCAACAGCATGTTGATTCGCTCGTTGTACAAGATGGGCATTCCGGTGACGGGCAAGAATCTCTTCCCGAGCAATATCCAGGGCCTGCCCACGTGGTTCAACATCCGCCTGAGCAAGGATGGCTTCCTGGCCCGCCGCGAACGCGTCGAGATCATGATCTGCATGAACGGCGCCACCGTGGCTGAGGACATGGAGAGCGTCGAGGCCGGCGGCATCGTTCTCTACGATGACTCGCTGCCCATCGCCAACCATCGCAAGGATGTGCAGTACTTCCCCATGCCGGTCAAGGAACTGGTCAAGGCCGCGAACCTGCCCTACAACTTGCAGCGCTACGTAGCCAACATGGTCTATGTCGGCGTGGCAGCCTACCTGCTCGAAATCGAGATGGACCAGATCAAGGATGCGCTGTCGTGGAATTTCGGCGGCAAGACCAAGCCCATCGAGTTGAACTGGAGCATGGTAACCGCGGCCTACGACTGGGCGACCGAAAATCTCGTCAACGACCAGCCCTATCGCGTCGGCCGCATGACCGGCTTCAACGAAGGCACCCTGCTCGTGGACGGCAACACGGCCGCGGCCATCGGTGCGGTCTTTGGCGGCTTCACCTTTGCCTCGTGGTATCCGATTACGCCATCGTCCAGCATCGCCGAATCGCTCAGCAGCTATGCGGCCAAGGTGCGCCGCGACCCGGAGACGAAGGAAGCAACCTATGCCATCGTGCAGGCCGAGGACGAGCTAGCCGCCATCGGCATGGTGCTCGGCGCCGGCTGGGCAGGCGCGCGGGCGATGACCGCCACCAGCGGCCCCGGCATCAGCCTCATGTCCGAATTTGTCGGCTATGGCTACTTCGCCGAGATTCCCGCCGTCATCTGGGATGTGCAGCGCATGGGGCCTAGCACGGGCCTGCCGACGCGCACGAGCCAGGGCGACATCATGTCCACCCACTATCTCGGCCACGGCGACGGGCGCCATCCGGTGCTCTTCCCGGCCGATCCGACCGAGTGCTTCGACATGGCGATCGAAGCGTTCGACATCGCCGAGCGCCTGCAGACGCCGGTCTTCGTGCTGAGCGACCTGGATATCGGCATGAATCTCTGGATCACCAAGGAGTTCAGCTACCCGGAGAAGCCGCTCGATCGCGGCAAGGTGCTGAGCGCCGAGCAGCTCGCCCAGTTCAAGGACAACCATGACGGCCAGCGCTGGGGCCGCTACCTGGACGTCGACGGCGACGGCATCGCCTACCGCACGCTGCCGGGCACCGACAACCCGTCGGCCGCCTACTTTACGCGCGGCACAGGACACACTGCGTACGCAACGTACACCGAGCGGCCTGACATCTGGGAAGAGAACCTCATGCGGCTCCAGCAGAAGTTCAACACGGCGCGCTCGCTGGTGCCGGCGCCGGTCGTGCAGGAAGCCGACGGTGCGACCATCGGCATCATCAGCGTGGGCAGCAACCACCCGGCCATCATCGAGGCGCTGGCCCGCCTGAGCGAAGAGGGCGTAGCGGCCAGCTACCTGCGCGTGCGCGCCCTGCCCACCAACGGTGCGGTGAAGGAGTTCGTGGCCAAGTACGACAAGGTCTACGTGATCGAGAACAACCTGGACGGCCAGTTGCACAAGATCCTTCAGACCGAGTTTCCCGAGTCGGCGACCAAACTGGTCTCGCTTGCCAAGTGTGACGGCCTGCCGCTGTCGGCGCGCTGGATTACGGAACAGATTGCGAACTAGCCCATCTTCGATCGTTCCCAGCCGGTAAGGGGCTGGGACGGTGCAAGATTCTGAGATAGATGAGGATATACCAATGACAGCAACACCTACACGTACGCCGGCGCCCCGCGCACCGAAGCTCAATCTGATTGGTCTCGAGAAGACAACCTACAAGGGCAACGACTCGACCCTGTGCAACGGTTGCGGCCATGACAGCATCAGCTCGCGTATCATCAACGCTGCCTGGGAGATGGGTCTCAAGCAGACCGATGTCGTCAAGTTCAGCGGCATCGGCTGCAGCAGCAAGACGCCGGCCTACTTCCTGGGGATGAGCCATGGCTTCAACTCGCTGCACGGGCGCATGCCCTCCGTGGCGACGGGCGCGCTGGTCGCCAACCACACGCTGACCGGCATCGGCGTCAGCGGCGACGGCGACACGGCGTCGATCGGCATCGGCCAGTTCAAGCACATGGTGCGCCGCAACGTGCCCATGGTTTACATCGTGGAGAACAACGGCGTCTACGGTCTGACCAAGGGCCAGTTCAGCGCCACCGCCGACAAGGGGCAGGTGCTCAAGTATGCGGGCACGAACCCGTATATGCCGCTGGATGTCTGCATCGAGGCGCTGGCCGCCAATGCCACCTTCGTGGCACGCAGTTTTGCCGGCGACGCCAAGCAATTGGAAGCGCTGCTCAAGGCCGCCATTGCTCACAAGGGGCTGGCCGTGCTGGACGTAATCAGCCCGTGCGTCACCTTCAACAACCATGACGCGTCGACCAAGAGCTACGCCTACGGCAAGGAGCACGAGGTTCAGTTGCACGAACTCAACTTCGTGCCCTCCTTCGAGCAAATTGAAATCGACGAGTACGATGACGAGACCGAGGTGCAGTTGCACGACGGCTCGTGGCTGGTGCTGAAGAAGCTCGGCGAGGAGTATGATCCCACCGACAAGATCCTGGCCTACCGCACGCTGGAAGACGCCCGCAACCAGCAGAAGCTGCTGACCGGCATCTTCTACATCGAGCCGGAGACGCCCAACTTCGTAGAGACGCTGCACATGACTTCCACGCCGCTCGCCCGCCTGTCCCAGGCGCAGACGCGCCCCGGCCGCGAGGCGTTGCAAGGCATCATGGCCGAACTCTAGCAGCAGCCAGGGCGGCGCGCCAGAGCCGCCGAGCAGAAAAACAAAACGGCCCGGGAGTTACGATTCCCGGGCCGTTTTTTATTCTCGTTGTCGGGTGAGTCAGCCGGTGGTCTGCTCCGGCGCGGGGAACTCCTCCTCGTCGGCAGTGCGCACCTGGCCGGCGTCGGCGTAGTAGCCGCGGCGGTCGGCAGGCAGCAACTCCGCCATGGCCAGCATCATGGTGGACGTTAACCGGCGCACGGCTGCGGGGTCGTCGGCATCACCTTCCGGCGGAATGGGTGCGCCAAAACGCAAGGTGACCTGCGGGCGCGGCTGGAACTTCTTGAAGTCGCGCAGCACCGGCTCCGAGTTGATCACCACCACGGGCACGATGGGAACGTTGCCGTTCATCGCGATGCGTGCAACGCCGGTCTTGCCGCGCTGGAGCTGGCCGCTCTTGCTGCGCGTGCCCTCGGGGAACATGCCGACGATGTGGCCGGCGGCAACCATCTTCACCGCCTGCTCGACCGCCTGCGTGTCGCCCTTGCCGCGCTGAACGGGAAACGCACCGGCCGAACTGACCAGCCAGGCAATCAGCGGGTGAAAGGCAAAGATCTCGGCCTTGGCCATGTAGAAAACCTGGCGCGGCGACGCATAGCCGACGATGACATAGTCCGGGCCAGCCGTGTGGTTGATGGCGAAGACACAGCCACCCCGACGCGGCACGCGCTCGCGCCCCTCGATACGCAGGCGCAGAAAGAAGGGCTTGATGATGATGGCGACGACGAACAAGATACGCCACATCCAGGTGGCGTCACGCGGCGGCAGCAACATACCTACTCATGCTCGCTTTCCAGCCCATCGCGCATGGCTGCGGGCAGCATATCGGCCATGGCATCCATGATCTCACGCGTAAAACGGCGCAGCGAATGGCGATCGTCCCGCTCCGTCGGCGGGTGGATTGGCGCGCCCACCCTGGCAGTGACAGCAATGCGCGGCTTCATGCTCAGGTAGTTGGATCGGTGAAAAATCGGCTCGGAGTTGATCACCACAGCGGGGATCACCGGCGCCTGGGCCTGGATCGCCACGTAGGCCGCGCCGGTGCGCCCGCGCTGCAACTTGCCGGAGCGGCTGCGCGTGCCTTCGGGGAACATGCCGAGGACGTGCCCGCTCGTCACCACCTCCACGGCGTGCGTGATGGCTTCTTTGTCGCCATCACCGCGGTGGATGGGAAAGCAACCGTTGTAGGCAAGGAAACGACCGAACCAGCGATAGCGATCCATGAGTTCAGCCTTCACCATGAAGTAGATCTGGCGCGGCGACAGATAACTGATGACAAGAAAGTCCGGCCCCATGGTGTGATTGCACGTCAGCACGCAACCGCCTTGCGGCGGGATGTGTTCGCGGCCCTCGATGGCAAGACGACAGAAGATCGGCTTGACCACCGACATGAAGAGGTGAACACCCTTCCAGGTCCAGATCGCGTCTTTGGGCGGCGGGACGATACCGGTCGGCACAATTCACTCCAGTCGACTTGACAGGTGAGACTCAATTCAGGTGATTGAGCACATGGGTGATGCGGCGATGCATAGCGACGAGCTTGCGATCCTCGCTATCGAGCGGCGAGAGGTCGAAGGCGCTCTGCACGTCATCCGGGAAGAGATGGGGCAGCGCACCCAGCAGGGAAAAGTAGCGGCGCAGGTCATGGGCGGCTTCCTCCCACGCTTCCTGGCGAAAGTGCAGTACGGCGCGATCGCGCCACAGGTGCGGATTCTCCGGCACCATGACGGCCTGCAGGCGCAGGACATCGAGCAGGCGGTCGACCTCGGAACGCATGAAATAAGCGGCGCGCAGGTTGTTGAGGATGCGCAGCGCCATGTCGCGCGCGGTCACCGGCTCGAACAACTCCTGGGTCAGCGTCATGCGCCGCCCGACGACCGATGCCAGGTATTCCTCGGCCTCCCAGGCTGCCACCACCGCGTTGTGAAACGGGTCGATCAGCCACTCGCCCTCACCGTCGACAAAGCGAGCCATGAAGTGGTTGGGGAAGCCCAGACCGTCGACCCGCAGCCCCAGACGCCGGCCAATGGCGATACAGAGCAGGCAGAGCATGATGGGCAGCCCCGTACGCCGCTCAATGACCGCATCGAGCAAGCTGTTACGCGGGTCGTAGTAATCGTCCTGGTTGCCATGAAAGGCCAGGTCGCCGGTGAAGACTTGCAGGAACTCGGCCGCGCTGGGCTGGTCGATGGTCGACGAGCCAAGGCGAGCGCCCGCCAGTTGCGCCAGCAGGTCGATGCGCGCAAGCTGGGCGGCCACATCCAGGTGCGGCGCAGCCACGGCCGCGATGTCGAACGCGAGCAGTTCGACGCTCGCATCGGGCTGGTGCAGATGGGACGCAAAGGTCTCTACTACGCGCATCATCGTTCCGGCAGAGTCAATGGGCCATCGCCACGCTTGCGCTTTGCCATGCGCTTGGCCTCCTGCTCCAGGATGCGACGCATGACGGCAATCGAGCCGGCATAGGTGGCGTCGACGCCGAAGTAGCTCATGCTTTTGCTCAGCAGCGTCTGGCGGCGGCTGATGGGTGTGTCACTGGCGTAGTGAATCAGGCCGATGTCGTAGGGCACGTTGATGAACAGATTGACGATCTCATTGACCGGATAGCGCTGCGGGTAGACATCTTCATAGATGCCGCTCAGGTAAGGGCCGGCCTCCATCTCGATGTCGGTATAGCCTTCCTCGTAGAAGACGTGCATGAAGCTGCGGTTTTGCAGAATCGTCCCGCGCACGGTGACGGCTTTCTGATTGTCGAAGACCGTACCAAAGTTGAGCAACGAGCTGACATCCGTCGCCGTGAAGCAATTGCGAAAGAGGAAGGTATTCTGCGAATGCTCGTCGTAGACCACGTTGGGAATCATGACGTCGCCGACGCGACCGTTGAGGGTCGCCGCCTTGCCCAGCACGTAGACGCCGATGATGCGGCCGACGGCAGTGCTGACCTGGCTGAAGAGGTGATAGGCGGCCATGCCCAGCGGGTAGTCGATGTTGAGCATGACGGCGTTGCTCTCGCGCAGGAGATCCCATTCCTCGTCGGTGAGCGTGTGCAGGCGCGGGTCGAGCCGGCTGCGGTCGAGGCAGCGCAACTCGACGATCTGCGCCTCCACGTCCAGGCAGTGCGGATCGCTGACGCGCGTCACGCCTGCCATACGCTCGCGCTCATTGACGAGCGCGCCGGCCTGTGCCTGGTCGCTGAGGCTGGTCAGGTAGGGGCGCGAGGCGTAGTAGAGAAAGTTCTGCAGGTGACCGGCGTCGTCTTCGGGCAGCGCGGCCAGCTCGGCCAGCAGATCCTCGGGGTTCTCGCGGCGCACGTAGTCGAGGATGTCGTGCTGTAACTCCCAGGAAAGCCCGGTGATGAGATTGATGATGCTGTGCGTGTTGCTGCTGACGAAGTAGATGGGCCGCTCCCAGAGATTGATCCCCGGCACGGCTTCTTCCAGCTTGCCCCACCAATGTTGCACGCTACGCCGATAGTCGCCCAGCCCGCTGCCGAGCACCATCATCTTCAGATCCATGCGGCGTTCGGCCGCCTTCTGGAGATTGCGCACCAGGTGCGGCCCCGGCCACAGTTGCTCCAGCTTGGCCAGCTCGCCCGGCGTCAGATCCAGCGCCTCGGCTATCTCGGCGAGCAGGTCGCTATCGTGCTGGGCACCGCCTGCCAGGGACAGCAGGTGCTCGCGGACTTGGCCATTGTTCAGCTTCTGGTGGATCTTGTTCCATTCGACCTGGAAGGTGACCATGCACGGCACCAGGTCGTCGATGTCGCTGACGCTGGCGACAAAGGCCGCCATGGTGTGCGAGTCGGCGTCGAAATAGTACTTGCGCCGCCGTGCCCGCGCCCGCACCGGCTTCCAACTCTCGATCTTGTAGCCCTCGCGGTCGAAGACATCCTCCATCTGGCCCATTACCATGAGGGTGGCGTCGACGATCTGGGACGGCAGGCGCAGCGCCGAATAGACGAGCGCCGAGACGTCCAGGTCGTCGGTATCGGCCAGGTGATGCAGGTTTGACCGCATACCCATGTGCGTTTCTTCCAGGCTGCGGATACGCACCGGGCCGGTACTACGCAGCAGGGAGTAGTAGGTACGGATGTAAAGTTCGATTTCGTCGCTTTTTGCGGCCGGTGGCGTGCGATCCATGGCGCCTGTCTGCCTTCTCTATTGTTTGGCCAGATGACTCGGGCATCTGGTTCTGATGATCGACGTGCAGATTAGCACAAAGCAGGGCAAGGGGCAATCGGGCGAGGGATCATCAGAAGAGGCTGAGCTGGCCTTCGGCGCCGTCGGGCGGCCAGTCGGGCAGGCTGACGCGGCCGGTCAGCAGTTCGCGCAGACGGCGCACGCTTGCCGGCGAGTGGCCTTCATAGGGGTTGTGCATGTAGCCGTAGACGGTACGACCGCGGCCGGTCAGTACGGCGATGCGATCGGCCCAGCGCGCCAGATCCGCGTCGCGCAGCACTTGCAACTCCCGGTCACCCTGCGGGCCGTTACGGTCATCGCCGATCCAGCGGATGAGCGCAAAGTCGGGGCCGAGCCCGGAATCGACGCACTCGACCCAGGTGTCGTACAGATCCGCGGTCCCAATGCGGTCGACGAGCACCAGGGCGAAGTTGCGCTCGGCAAGAAAGCGGGCAAAGCTCGCGGTCATCAGGTCGGCGGCACGTACTTCCACGGCCAGGCGCAGGTCCGGTGCTTCGGGGGCCAGCCAGTCCAGATAGGCGGCCAGGTCGCGGCCGTTCACGCGGCGGGTGAAATCGGGCGGGAACTGGAGGAAGGCGGGACCCGCAGCCGGACCCAGGGCGCGCAGTGCGTCGAGAAAGGTACGGGTCAGATCGGTGCAGTCGACGAGGCGCCGGTCGTGCGTGATGGCACGCGGGAACTTCAGCACGTAGGTAAAGCCCGCCGGCACGCTCTCCACCCAGTTGATGAGCGTGGACGGGGACGGGATCGCGTAGAAACTGGTGTTGACCTCGACGGTATCGAATTGGCTCGCATAATATGGCAAGTACTGGTTCTTGGGCACCCCGTCCGGGTAGAAGACGCCGCGCCAGGCATCGAAGAGCCAGGACGACGTACCGATATGGACAGTGGGTTGGGACAGTTCTTGCATGGGTCAGCCTTTGCGCGCCATTTTATCACCGCCTGCACGCTGCTCCGAAGTCATGATACGCCAGGCAGCGGGTGCGGATCGCCAACCTGCACGACGCGGCAGCACGCGGCCTTTGTGCGCAATGACCCTTTGCGACGCCAATGGTCATGCTTTGGAGAAGACGCACAAGTTTTCTTGGGCATACCGCACATTTGACCCCACAAACACGGCTCCAGCCGGTGAAATCCGCCAAGCATTTGCCCGCCAGCGTTGTGCACTATGCACATTGTCCGGCAAGGTCCGATCCTCTATTCTGTAGCTGAACTTGTGAAGGAATGCACAGGGTCAAAAACAGCGCGAATCAATCATTTTTCAATTGCAGGAGGATCTCACTCTAATGGTCAATCGCCTAACCCGTGCCGTACCGATAGCGCTCTTGCTGAGTTTGATGGCAACCAGCGCCTTTGCCCAAGATGGCGAAATCTCGGCGGCCGAAGTCACCTATGCGATCAACAATTTCGCTCTTTTAATCTGCGCCGTGCTGGTGCTCTTTATGCAGGCCGGCTTTGCCCTGGTCGAGCTTGGCTTCAACTCGTCGAAAAACGTCGTCAACATCATGTTCAAGAACTTTCTGGACATGGCGTTGGGCGTCATGATCTACTGGTTCGTCGGCTTCGGCATCATGTACGGCGCGTCGCAGATCATCCCCGGGTTCCTGACGTGGGGAGGCTTCGGGGTCAGCGAAGTATCCGCCGGGCCGGAGGGCCTGAACCCGCAGGCGAACTTCCTCTTCCAGGTTGCCTTCGCGGCCACAGCCGCCACCATCGTCTCCGGCGCCGTCGCCGGCCGCATCAAGGTGAGCGCCTACCTCATCTACACCGTCTTCATCACCGCCATCGTCTATCCCATCAGCGGCTACTGGCAGTGGGGCGGCGGCTGGCTCAGCCAGATGGGCTTCCACGACTTTGCCGGCTCGCTCGTCGTGCATGCCGTGGGTGGCTTCGCCGGCCTGGCGGGCGCCATTGTGCTCGGCCCGCGTATCGGTCGCTTCGCCAAGGATTCGCCCAAGCACGCCTTTGCGCCGCATAACTATGCCTTTGCCGGTCTTGGCGTCTTCATTCTCTGGATCGGCTGGTACGGCTTCAATCCGGGCAGCCAGCTTGCCTTCGTCGGCCAGGCCAACACCGATGCCGTCATGCTGATCGCCGTCAACACGACCCTGGCCGCCGGCGCGGGCGCCGTTGCCGCGCTCTTCCTGTCGTGGTTCCTTCTCAAGCGCCCCGACCTCGGCTCCGCCCTGAATGGCGCGCTGGCCGGGCTGGTCTCCATCACCGCCAACTGCGACGCCGTGACCAACACCGAGTCGCTCATCATCGGCGCCATCGGCGGCCTTCTGGTTGTCCTGGCGACCATCATGCTCGAACGCCTGAAGATCGACGACCCGGTCGGTGCCTTCCCGGTGCACGGCGTCGGCGGTCTGTGGGCCGGCATCGCCACGGCCATCTTTGGCGGCTACGCGCTGACGACGCAGATCATCGGGTCGGTTGCCATTGCAGCCTGGGCATTCGTCATGTGCTTCATCCTCTTTGCCATCCTGAAGGCCATGGGCCAGTTGCGCGTCTCGCCGGAAGAGGAAGAAGTCGGCCTCGACCTGACCGAGCACGGCACCGAGGCCTACTCGCTCACCGGCCTGGGCGTGTTGAGCAGCGACTGACCGCTCGGCGCGCATAGCTCCAACGAGCCGTTCCGGACCCGTCGTTCCTGTTGATGACAGGAGCGGCGGGTCTTTTCTATTTGCCCGCCAGGAAAGCTCGGGCAGTTGTTTACAAAGCCCGCCACTTCCGGTACTATTGCTGCACGGATTGGCGAACGCACCATGAACAACAGCCCGCTCACCACGCTTCCCCAAGGATACCGGGGGCAGCCGCCCGAACAGCCGCTGCAACGGCTCGGACCCTACCAGATCGAGAGCGTTCTCGGTCAGGGGGCGGCCGCCATGGTCTATCGCGCCCGCCGGCCGGATGGCTCCATCGTCGCACTCAAGGTGCTGCACCGCGCGGCCGGCGCCGATGCCAAGATCCGCGATGCCTTCCAGCACGAAGCCAAGATTCTGCTCAAACTGAACCACCCAGGCATCGTGCGCGCCATGGATGCCGGCCAGATGGACGGCCACTACTACATGACGTTGGCCCTGATCGGCGGGCAGACCGTCGACGCCCTCCTGCTGCGCCAGAAGAAGCTCGGCGAGGTGCCCACAATTGATATCGGCATGCAGGTGGCCAACACGCTCGACTATCTTCACAGCCAGCGCATCGTGCACCGCGACATCAAGCCGGGCAACATCCTGCTAAACGAGCGCAGCCGCGCGCTCCTCTTCGACTTCGGCGCCGCCATCGATCTGAATAGCGACGCGCCGATCGCCGGGCAGATCTACGGCACGCCGGCCTTCCTGGCGCCCGAACAGGCACGCGGCGACGCCACCATCGACGGACGCGCCGACATCTACGCGCTGGGCGGCACGCTCTATCGCATGGTCGCCGGACGCAAGCCCTTCTACGGAACACGCGGTGAGTTGCTGGAGGCCCATCTGACCGCACCCCCACCCCGCCCCTCGCAATTCGCCTACGTGTCGCCGGCGCTGGAGGCTGCCATCCTCAAGGCGCTGGCCAAGGCGCCGGTGGATCGCTTCCAAACCGGCGCCGAGTTTGCAGCCGCCCTGGACGCAACGCGCAACGCGACCGAGCCCGACCCACCGCCCAGCCAGGAGCTTCCGCAGCGTCTCCTGCACTGGCTGCGCAACGCCATTGCTCCAGGCGAATAGCGCCACCGCTCTCCACCGCCGACAATCCGCCGTCTGCAATTGGCTGCGCGCCCGCCGCCTGCCACATGTACGATCTGCACGAAACACTTGTGCACTTTTCACGCGGCCGGCGATCCGCACAGAATTTGGGCATTTCGCACAATACGTTGCTCAGACTAGGCAACACTCACAGATTTCGGCAATCCCGCACAGGAGTGTGCGGCAATTTATCGTGCAAACAAGCCGTAGCAACCAGCGCGCTTATTGGCTATCCTCTGGTGGACACCGCCGCAGGCTCAGTGCCGTGCCCCGGCGGTGTCTGCGTATGCTAATGTGGTCTCAATCAAGAGGAGCAATTTTCCGTATGAATGGTCGTCGGATATTCGTGATTTCGCTGCTTGTCGGGCTGCTGGTGCTTGCGCTGCCCAGCCTGGCCCTGGCCCAGGACGGCACAAACCTGGACGCCGTCGCCGCCACCACCCAGGACACCACAACGAGCCTGAATGTGCTTTGGGTCATGCTGGCCGGCTTTCTCGTTTTCTTCATGCAGGCAGGGTTTGCGCTGGTCGAAACCGGGTTCACCCGCGCCAAGAATGTCGCCCACACCATGATGATGAACATGATGGTCTTCTGCGTGGGCGCGCTGGGGTACTGGCTGGTGGGTTTCGCCCTGCAGTTCGGCGCGGTCAACCACACCTACCCCGACATCAGCAATCTGGGGGCATGGGCCTTCTCGCCGGTAACGCTGGGCGACTGGAGCGGCGTGCTGGACAGCGGCATCATCCTCAACGGCCAGTGGGGCGTCATGGGGCTGAGCGGCTTTATGCTGGCGGGCGTGAGCGCCAACATCGGCGTGCTGGCCTTCTTCCTCTTTCAGATGGTCTTCATGGACACTGCCGCCACCATTCCCACCGGCTCCATGGCCGAACGGCTCAACTTCAAGGGCTTCATCGCCATGGGGCTGTGGGTGAGCATGTTCATCTATCCGCTCGTCGGCATGTGGGTGTGGGGCGGCGGCTGGCTCGCCAACCTGGGCCGCACCATGGGCTGGGGTAACGGCGCGGTCGACTTTGCCGGCTCGGGCGTGGTGCACATGATCGGCGGCGTGACGGCTCTGGTCGGCGCCATCGTCATCGGCCCGCGCATCGGCCGCTTCAACAAGAACGGCACGGCCAATGCCATTCCGGGCCACAACATCCCCATGGGCATCCTTGGCACCATCATCCTCTTCTTCGGCTGGTTCGGCTTCAACCCCGGCTCGGCCCTGGGCTTTACGGGCGGATTCCGCGACCTGGCCGTCATCGCGGCGGTGAACACGCTGCTGGCCGGCGCGGCGGGCGGCATGTCAGCCATGTTCTACATGTGGTGGTTCGGCCCGTCCAAGAAACCGGATCCCGGCATGTCGGTCAACGGTGTGCTGGCCGGGCTGGTCGCCATCACGGCGCCGTGCGCGTTCGTGGACCCGTGGGCAGCGGTCGTGATCGGCGTCATCGCCGGCGTGCTCGTGGCCGCGGCGACCTTCGCCCTTGAGAAGATGCACATCGACGACCCTGTCGGCGCGGCGCCGGTGCACATGGTCAACGGCATGTGGGGCGTGCTGGCGGTGGGAATCTTTGCCAACGGCAACCCGCTGACCGCCGCCTGGAACGGCGTCGCCACGCCCGTCACCGGCCTGCTCTACGGCGGCACGACCCAGATCATTGCCCAACTCGTCGAAGTCGTGGCGATTTTCGTCACCGTCTTCGTGCTCGGCTTCGTCTTCTTCAAGGTGCTCAACGCCATGGGCATCCTGCGCTCCAAGCCCGAGGACGAGCTGGCCGGCCTGGACCTGCCCGAAATGGGTGCGCCCGGCTACACCAACGACGACATGGTGATGCACGGCGGCCTGGTTGGCCCGCGCTTCAAGGGCTCGACCAGCGCGCTGCGTTCGGCCGCAACGACCATTCTGCCACACTGATCATTCACACCGCCGGTGCAGGTGAATTGTACCTGCACCGGCACGCCAGAATTCTGGAGAAACAGGAATCATGACCAAGAAGCTCGAAGCAATCATTCGCGAAGAATCGCTACAGGATGTCAAGGACGCGCTGCGTGAGATCGGCATCGTCGGACTCAATGTCCACGAGGTGCACGGCCACGGGCGCGAGGGGGGGATCGAGTTGTCGTGGCGCGGCACTTCCTACCAGATGGACCTGCTGCCCAAGATCCAGGTCAACATCATTCTCAGCGACCACAATGTCGAACGCACCATCGACACCATCATCGCGGCGTCGCGCACGGGCAAAGAAGGCGACGGCATCATCTTCATCTATCCGGTGGACGATGTCATCCGCATCCGCACCGGCGAGCGCGGCACCGAGGCGCTCCACTACAAGGACGACATCGACGAGCGCACCGCAAAAGCTCCGGCAGCCAAACGCTAGGCACGCCTGCCAACACCGCTGTGCTCCGATGCGCGCTGTCTGACGAGCACACATTCCTTCACAAAGACGGCCCGGCCAGAATTTTGGCCGGGCCGTCTTCCATTGTCGGTTTACATGCGTGCGGGCTATCGCTTGCCCTTGCCCATCATGTTGCCGCGCAGCAAGTCGCGGTTCATGCTGGCGATGAAATCGAGGCTAATCTCCTTGGGGCAGACCGCCTCACACTCGCCGAGGTTCGTACAGCCGCCGAAACCCTCGGAATCCATCTGGTCGACCATGAGCACGGCGCGGTCGAAGCGCTCGGCCTGACCCTGCGGCAGCGAGTTGAGATGCGCCAGCTTGGCCGACGTGAAGAGCATGGCCGAGCCATTCGGGCAGGCAGCCACGCACGCGCCGCAGCCGATACAGGCGGCCGCATCCATGGAGCGATCAGCCTGCGTCTTGGGCACGGGCGTGACGTTGGCGTCGGGCGCCTGGCCCGTGTTGACGGAGATGAAGCCGCCCGCCTGGACGATGCGATCAAAGGCTGTACGGTCGACGATCAAATCCTTGAGGATCGGGAAAGCCTTGGCGCGCCACGGTTCTACCGTAATGACGTCGCCGTCCTTGAACTCGCGCATGTGAAGCTGGCAGGTGGTGATGGCCGCCTTCGGCCCGTGCGCGATGCCGTTGATCACCAGGCCGCACATACCGCAGATACCCTCGCGGCAGTCGTGGTCGAAGTGCACCGGCTCCTCGTTGCGGTCGATCAACTGCTCGTTGAGCAGGTCGAGCATCTCCAGAAATGAGCTGTCCTCGCTGACGCCGTCAAGGTTGTAGTCGACGAGTTTGCCGTCAGGTGCGCCGCTCGGCTGGCGCCAGATTCGTAGTTTCAGTCGCATGATTGAATCCTTCTCTTACTTGTAGCTGCGCGTCGCCAGCTTGACGGTCTCGAACGTGAGCTGTTCTTTGTGCAAGAGCGGCGTCTGGTCGTCGCCGGCGTACTGCCACGCTGCGACGTAGGAGTACTCTTCGTCGTTGCGCAGCGCCTCGCCTTCCGGCGTCTGGTACTCCTCGCGGAAGTGGCCACCGCACGATTCGTTGCGCTCGAGCGCATCCAGGCACATCAGCTTGCCAATCCCGAAGTAGTCGACCAGGCGGCCGGCCTTTTCTAGCTCCTGGTTGATCTCGCCCTCGGTGCCGGTCACGCGCACGTTTTCCCAGAAATCGGCCTCCAATTCCGGGATGAGGGTGAGCGCCTTCTCCAGCCCTTCCGCCGTGCGCGACATGCCGCAGTAATCCCATACGATCTTGCCGAGCTCGCGATGGTAGTGGTCGACGCTCTTGGTACCCTTGACACTCATCAGTCGCTTGGTGATGCCTTGGACGTTGGCAACCGCCTCCTTGACGGCATCGGCGTTCTCGTCGACCTTCTCCAGCTTGGTGGAGGCGATGTAGTTCGGCAGCGTCGACGGCAGCACGAAGTAGCCGTCGGCCAGCCCCTGCATGAGCGCGCTGGCGCCGAGACGGTTGGCGCCGTGGTCGGAGAAGTTCGCCTCGCCGATGACGAAGAGGCCGGGGATGTTGCTCATCAGGTAGTAGTCCACCCACAGGCCGCCCATGGTGTAGTGCGGCGCCGGGTAGATGCGCATGGGCACCTGGTAGGCATTCTCGCCGGTGATGTTCTCGTACATGTCGAAGAGGTTGCCATAGCGGTCGGCGATGACCTTCTGGCCGAGCCGGTTGATGGAGTCGGCAAAGTCCAGGTAGACGCCGTTGTGCAGTGGACCGACGCCGCGGTCGCTGTCGACCATGCGCTTGGCCGCCCGCGACGAAATATCGCGGGGGGAGAGGTTGCCGAAGCTCGGATAGAGTTCCTCGAGGTAGTAGTAGCGCTCATTCTCCGGGATCTGGGCGGCGGGACGATGGTCGCCGGGCGCACGCGGCACCCAGATACGGCCGTCGTTGCGCAAGGACTCGCTCATGAGCGTCAGCTTGGATTGGTGCTCGCCCACCGGCGGGATGCAGGTCGGATGAATCTGCGTGTAGCACGCATTGGCGAAGTAGGCGCCGCGCTTGTATGCCCGCCAGATCGCCGTGCCGTTGCAGCCCTTGGCGTTGGTCGAGAGATAGAAGGCGTTGCTGTAGCCACCCGTCCCCAGCACGACGACGTCGGCCAGCCGTGCGGAAATCTCGCCCGTCACCATGTCGCGCACGACGATGCCGCGCGCCCGCCCGTTGATGAGGATCAGGTCCACCATCTCGGTGCGGTTGAACATCTTGACGGTGCCGGCGGCAATCTGGCGTGCCAGTGCCTGGTATGCGCCGAGCAGCAACTGCTGGCCGGTTTGGCCGCGGGCGTAGAAGGTGCGCGCCACCTGCGCGCCGCCAAAGGAGCGATTGTCGAGCATGCCGCCATATTCACGCGCAAAGGGCACGCCCTGCGCCACGCACTGGTCGATGATGGCGTTACTGACTTCGGCCAGGCGGTAGACGTTGGCCTCGCGCGAGCGGAAGTCGCCACCCTTGACCGTATCGTAGAAGAGGCGGTAGACGCTATCGCCGTCATTGCGATAGTTCTTGGCGGCGTTGATGCCACCCTGCGCTGCCACGCTGTGCGCCCGGCGCGGGCTATCCTGATAGGCGTAGCACTCGACGTTGTAGCCTTGCTCGCCCAGCGTCGCCGCGGCCGCGCCGCCGGCCAGGCCGGAGCCTACGATGATGACCTTGAAGCGGCGGCGATTGGTGGGGTTGACCAGTTTCATATCGAACTTCGTGCGTTCCCACATCGTCTGGACGGGGCCAGAGGGAACACGCCCGTCCAGCGGCGCCTCAACGAAGGTCGGCACTTCGGTAATAGTCGGTGTTGTCGTCACACTCATGAGTTGCGCACTCCTAGCTCAAAAAACCAAACATGACGGCCAGCGGAACCGTGGCAAAGCCGAGGGGGATGACGAGCGCCACAAAGACCGCCAGGCCGCGGAAGAAGCCGTCAAAACGCCGGCTGTTGAAGCCCAGGGTCTGGAACATACTCCACACGCCGTGAAAGAGATGCAGCCCCAGCGAAGCCAGTGCCAGCAAGTAGAAAAGAACGATAATCGGATTGGAGAAGCCGATCACCACGTTTCGGTACGGATCGGCCCGATCGAATTGGGTGACCCAGCCCCATGTGTAATGCGCCAGGTGGAAGAGCACAAAGAGGATGATCACCACGCCGCCAATACGCATGAAGCGCGAGGCGTAATTGGCCTGCACAACACGCTTGACCGCGTAGTTGCTGGAGCGGGCATGCCGGGCCTGCTGGAAGAGATCCCACGCCGACCACATGTGCGCCACCAGGGAGAAGACGATCACGATGCGGATGACCCATAGTACCTGGGCGTAGGAAAAGACAGGCTCACCCACCTCACGCAGGAATTCGGCGTAGTGATTGAACTCGGCCTGGCCCTGGAAGATGTGGAGATTTCCCCACATGTGCAACGCAAGGTAGCCAATCCAGACCGCCCCGGTGACGGCCATCAGCGCCTTTTTTGCGATCGACGATCGTGGAAGCAAAGCAACTTGCATCGAAGACTCCTATTCTGTTTTTTCTGTACGTGTTTTGTGGTTCACGTTGAAGATGCAGATGTGCGCACGGGAATGGATGATGGGTCACATCATACCATACGCAATTCGAACTCTGGAATGTCGCCTACGCTTGGGTGCACGTTCTCACGACCGACTAACAGGCAAGTTACAATCCTTCCGACCAGATCATAACACAAACCCGATGCGCAGTTTGTGCATTTTCGCACAATCCGGTTCGATTGGCGGTGGTTTTGGGATAGTTGGCGATCCGGGCATGGGAGGCGTGCAAGCCGGCAGGCCCATGCAGAGCACCTCCGGCCTACGTGTCGACCAGCGCGGCGATGAGGAGTGAGCGCTCCTGTTCCGCCGTCACGTGGTCGTCCGTGACCGGTGCGCCAGAAACGCCCTGGGCGAAGATGGCCGGGAACCAGCGCCCGATTGCAGCGCGTGTCGCGGCAGAAGTTGCCGGATCTTGCGCCACCTGCCGCGCTACCTGGGCCGCGGCAGCTACGTCGTCACCCGCGGCCAGAACCTGCGCTATGCCCCACAGCGCGTCCAGCGTGCTCCACGCCGGGCAGTTGGGCGCCTGGCCCAGCGCCTGGAGGAAATAGCGCCGGGCCGCCGGCAGGTCGTTCTCGGCAAGCGCGCATTCGCCAAAGCGCAGCAGCACCGGCGCCAGGCCGACATATGGCAGGCTGACCGAAGCGACGGCCAATGCCTCATTGCAAAGGGCAAGCGCGCGGGCACTGTCGCCCGCGCCCAGCGCCGCCTTGGCCAGCGCAACCAGCGAACCGACCATCAGACCGCGGTTGCCGCTCTGCCGTCCGACTGCCAATGCCTGGTTCAGGTAGGTTTCGGCGATCACCCACTGGCCCTGTTCAACGGCGATCGTACCCAGCCGCTGGTTCCCCTCGGCGGTGCTCATGATGTCCCCAAACGACTTGCTGAAACTCAGCCCGCGTTGAGTAAGCTCCTGCGCCTCGGCAAGATCACCCAGCAACGTGACCGTTTCGGCGTAATCGAAAAGGTTGAAGGCTAGAAAGCGCTGCTCGCCAATGTCGGCGCGCAGCGCAACCACCTGCCGCCACCACGCCATAGCCGCCGCGTAATTCCCCAGCGCCGTCTCACACGAGCCGAGCGCGGCCAGCGCATGGGCGACCCAGAACCTGCCGCCGATTTCTGGCGGGCAGAGCGTGAAATCATGCTTTGCAACCTCAAAGCTGGCCAGGTAGCCGGCAAACACGCGCTGCGCCCATGCCACATCGCCAAGCGTGAATGTCAGCCAGGCGCCCGGCCATGCGGCCAATAGCACCATCTCATCACGCTCGCGGCTGGCATTCAGGCCCACGGCAAGGCGGCAACTGGACTCGACCGCATCGCGTGCCTGCACAGTCTGCCCAAGTTGATTATGAAGGGAGGCCACGAAGTTGTTCATCCATGCGAGGACGAAGCGCGCGCTGTGACGCACCTCGGTGCTGGTGTCGGGCGCCGCGATAGTGCGGGCAAGCGCCGCCATGATCGGTGTGCTGCTTTCGAGTGCAAAGCGATAGCGCCCCAACATATCGGCAATAAAGTAGAGGCTGATGGCAATTTCGAGCACCATCACCATCCGCCCGTGCTCGACACCCCAGTACCAGGCCAGTTCCAGATTACCGAAGTCGGCCATCAGCTCATCCATCACAGCGTTGTTGTAATTCATCCCCTTCGTCAGCCGGCTGATGAAATCGCCAAAGAAGGTAGCGTACCGGCTGCGCGCCTCGTCGGCGGCGGGATCTTCGGCCAGGTGCGCCTCGCAATACTGGCGCACCAATTCGTGCATGTCGTAGCGGCCGGAGGGACGCAGGCGAATCCACGAAGCGTCGAGCAGGCCGGCCAGATCCCCCACACTTGCTAGAGCGACCGTTTC
>ERZ795053.2322-NODE-2322-length-23286-cov-24.180965_pt1 | contig 23286 bp, 16 predicted proteins | sample MGYA00375137_ERZ795053 | MGnify/ENA primary metagenome ERZ795053 (study PRJEB30182, sample SAMN05720284) | activated sludge metagenome | isolation source: Anaerobic digester | place: Hong Kong | collected 2014-12-17 ...
CTGGGCTGCCTCGGCGGCGTCGGTGTCTGCCGGCTCTGAGGCTGTCGGCTCGGTCTGGGCCGACTCGGCGGCCTCGGTCTGTGCTGGCTCGGTCTGGGCCGACTCAGTCTGTGCCGTTTCCTCGCCGGCGTCCGGCGCATCCGCGACCTGCGAGAGGTCGTCGAACGCGACCTCGTCGATAACTGTCTGCGCAACCCCCACGGACGGCTTCTCGCGCGTCTCGCTGTGGGCCCCACATCCGAAGCTGAGCGCCACGATCCGGCCGTCGACGGGCGAGTACTCATTCGCGCACACGCCGAACGCCTGACCCATCGGGCCACCGATCATCAACAAGAAGCCGCACGTGGAGCATTCGAGCTTCGTGGCTCTGGCCACTGCCGCCCGCGGCCCCATGTCGTGATACCAGCGCTGTGCCGCTTCGCGCCGGCCCTCCGGGCTGAGCACGCGGATCCTTCCAAGGCCCAGCTCCCACTGCGCAGGCCGCTGCCTGTCGTCCTCTTCGACGTCGTCGTCGCCGGCCATGCCCGGGGACAGCCTGGGGTCGTCGGCCTCGGTGACCAGCACGTCTCCGGGGCCCAGATCGCCGGATTCGATTCGCTGTTTCCAGGGCACCCAGGACGGGGCAAGGAGCGCATCCCCATCGGGTAGGAGGGCGGTCTCGTCGACCGTTACGTGATCACTGTCAGGTGCCCGGCTCAGGGTCACAACCCAGCGCCAGCCCCGGTAACCGGGTACGTGCCCCTGAAAGTAGTGGGTCACAACCGTGGGGCCCTCTGCGATGGCCCCGGTGTGCTCGCCGATCAAGGCCGCGTCGGCCTCCTGAAGCAGGGTTTCGCGGGCGAGATCGACAGCCCCGAAACAGACCTCATCAAGTGGCCAGTCCTCGTTGGACGGCGTCGGAACCTCGACGGGCTGCTCGCGATCCGCCTGTTCGCCTGCGGGTTCCACGACGACCGTCACCAGCGCGTCGTCGTGCGTTTCATCAGCCATGCGTTGTCCGGACCTGTCGATATGTATTGCGCCGACGCACCGTGTACCAGCGACCAGCCACGCCGAGACCGGCGCCCACGAGGCACACCGTCAGCCACCACTCGGTGTTGTGTTCCTGCAGATCCGTACGGAAGAAGAAGAACAGGACCGCGAACGCCACGAGCCACGCGACAGTTCCCAGCGAGACGGCAAGAACACCGTCCTCATCCAGGGGCTGAACATCCACCCTCCGACCGTACTACTACCGAGACCGGACTCACCCGGGCGGCGTCAGCGAATCGCAGCCAGCACCACCAGCAGGACGACCAACCCGAACAAGACGCCGAGGGTGACGGTCCGGCGGGTTCGCGGATCCACGTCAGGGAGCCCCGTTGGACTCGAAGTCGCCTTCGCCTTCCACCGCCGAGGGAGGCGGTCCGGTGGGTTCGACCTCTTCCTCCAACGGTGGCGACGTGGTCGTCGGGTTGGCGGTGGGGGTCTTGGTCTTGGTCTTCGTCGGTGTCGGCGTCGGTGTTGGGGTTGGAGTCGCTGTCGGTGCGGCCGTGGTAGGCGCCACGGTGGTCGGAGCAATCGTCGGAGTGACCGTCGGTGTCATAGTCATCGATTCCGTCGGACTCGGGCTGAGTGAGGGTTCGGGCTCGGCATCACCACTGCGCGCTGCCCATAGTGCACCGGCTCCGAGTCCGATCACGATGGCCACGACGACCGCGATGATGATCGGTTTCCTGGACGGCCCGGGTTCCGGTTCCGGCTCGGGTGCACCCACCGGAGGCATGGCCGTGGTCGGGTAGTCGGGTCCTCCGAAATCACTCACAGTTCCAGGCTAAGCCGCGTCGGCGCCGCGAGAACACCCGGTCGTCGTCCCGGTCGTTAGCGCGTCTGCTCCACTACCCAGTCGATGCTCGAGGTGAGGGCGGCGACGTCGTCGGGGTCGACAGCCGGGAACATGGCCACCCGCAACTGGTTGCGACCCAACTTGCGATACGGCTCGACGTCCAGGATCCCGTTGGCCCGCAGGACCTTGGCCACGGCGGCGGCGTCGACCTCATCAGCGAAGTCGACCGTTCCGACGACCGCCGACCGTAACGACGGGTCGGTCACGTACGGCTGGGTGTAGGCAGTCCGCTCGGCCCATTCGTACAGGATTCCTGAGCTGCGCGCGGTCCGGGCAGTGGTCCAATCGAGCCCGCCGTTGGCGTTGAACCAGTCGACCTGCTCGGCCATGAGCGCAATGGTGGCCAAGGCCGGGGTGTTGTACGTCTGTTCCTGCACGGAGTTCTCGATCGCGATGTTGATGTCCAGGAATGCGGGCATCCAGCGACCGGTGGCCTTGATGGCGGCGGCCCGTTCCAGCGCCCTGGGCGACATCAGCGCGAACCACAGCCCACCGTCGGAGGCGAAGCACTTCTGCGGGGCGAAGTAGTAGACGTCGAAGTCCTCCGCGTTCACCGGCAGACCACCTGCCGCGGACGTGGCGTCGAACATCACCAACGCCTCGCCGCTGCCGTCCGGGCGCACCGCCTCGATGGCCACACCCGTGGAGGTCTCGTTGTGGGGGCTGGCATAGACGTCGACGCCATGGGTTATCTCGAACGGACCCGCCGTGCCGGGTTCGAAACTGCGCACGTCCTGCTCGCCGAGGTGCGGTGCGATGCTGGCTGCCTTCGCAAACTTCGAGCCGAACTCCCCGAACGACAGGAACTGCCCGCGGTCCTCGATGAGCCCGAATGTGGCGATGTCCCAGAATGCGGTGGATCCGCCGTTGCCGAGCACCACTTCGTAGCCCTGCGGAAGTGCGAACAGATCGCGCAGGCCTTGCCGCAGACGCTTCACCTCACCCCTGACCCCGGGCTTGCGGTGCGACGTCCCGAGGTAGGTCGGGGCCATGGCGGCAAGTGCGTCGACCTGTTCTTGACGCACCTTCGACGGTCCGCTTCCGAAGCGGCCATCGGCGGGTTTGAGTTCGGCGGGGATCTGCAGTTCGTTCACCACTCAAGGCTAATCGCGGGACAGCTGTGCCCCGGTTCTGGGTGTGGTCTGGTCAGCCCGCACCAGGGACGCGCGGTGCTGCCCACACCTATGTGCCGCAAGCAGGACCAGGAGCCGGCCGAGCGCCAGCGGAGCCTGCTACTCGACCCGGAAACCAACCTCGGGGTGGTACCCGCTGGGGGCGACCATGACCGGGTCCCAGCCCGGCACGTCCTCGGGACGGCGCGGCGCCGGTCCGACGTAGCGCGCCGACGGCCGGATCAAACGCCCGGTCCGCTTCTGCTCCAGCACGTGCGCGCTCCACCCGGCCAGTCGGGCGCAGGTGAACATGGACGTGAACATGTGCGCCGGCACCTGCGCGAAGTCGAGGACAATGGCGGCCCAGAACTCCACGTTGGTTTCCAGTACCCGGTCGGGGCGGCGCGCTTTCAGTTCGCTCAGCGCCGCCTTCTCGAGCGCTTCAGCGACTTCGTAGCGCGGCGCGTCAAGTTCCTTGGCGGTGCGGCGCAGGACCCGGGCCCGCGGATCTTCGGCACGGTACACGCGGTGACCGAAGCCCATCAGCCGCTCGCCCCGGTCAAGCACACCTTTGACGTAGGCGTCGGCGTCGCCGGTGCGTTCGATCTCCTCGATCATCCCCAGCACCCGGCTCGGCGCGCCGCCGTGCAGTGGACCGCTCATCGCACCCATCGCTCCGGAGATCGATGCCGCAACATCGGCGCCGGTCGATGCGATCACCCGGGACGTGAAGGTCGAGGCGTTCATGCCATGTTCGGCGGCCGAGACGAAATAGGCGTCCACGGCTTGGACGTGACGGGGGTCAGGCTCGCCGCGCCAGCGCACCATGAACCGCTCGACGATGGTCTTTGCCTTGTCGATCTCGGGTTGCGGCACCATCGGCTGTCCGAGCCCGCGGGCGCTTTGGGCCACGAAACTCATCGCCATCACCGAGACGTGGGCGAGGTTCTCGCGCGCAGTGTCGTCGTCGATGTCCAGCAACGGCCTGAGGCCCCAGGCAGGTGCGAGCATCGCGATCGCGGACTGCACGTCGACGCGCACATCCCCGGAGTGGACCGGGATGGGGAACGGTTCGGCCGGTGGCAGACCGGGGTTGAACTCGTTGTCGACCAGCAACCCCCACACGTTGCCGAAGGACACCCGTCCGACGAGGTCCTCGATGTCGACGCCGCGGTAGCGCAGCGAACTGCCTTCCTTGTCCGGTTCGGCGATCTGGGTCTCGAACGCGATGACGCCTTCGAGGCCGGGGACGAATTCACTCATCTGCACACTCCAGCGGGTTGTGATCATCGCTTCGCTAATAACCTAGTGGCCTGAGCACGCGCACAGGTAGCCGAGGGCGCGGATCCGGCCCGAACAGCAGCCGGTACCCCACCGCCGGAGGCTGCAGAGCTCGACCGATCAGCGAGAAATGTGGGGCACACATGAGCCAGATCCGACGAATCGACTACCACTGCGGGCCCCTGACGGAGTCCGACCTCGCACCTGACCCGCTGGCGCAGTTCCGGGCATGGCTCGATGAGGCCAACGACGCGGGCATCGAGGAGCCGAATGCCATGGCCATGGCTTCGGTGGACGCTTCCGGAATGCCCCACGTGCGCACACTGCTGTGCAAGGAGGTGACGGCCGCGGGTTTCATCTTCTTCACCAACTACGAGTCAGACAAGGCCCGGCAGATCGAGCAGAACCCGCAGGTCGGATTGTGCTTCCACTGGCAGCCGATGCACCGCCAGATCCACGTGGCGGGGATCGCCCAGCGCCTGCCCGCGGCCGAGTCCGACGAGTACTTCGCGACCCGGCCCCGTGAGGCGCAACTCGGCGCTTGGTCGTCGCAACAGTCTCAGGTCATCGCGGACCGCGAACATCTGCGGAAACGGTTGAGCGAGGTGGGCCGCACCTACCCCGATCAGGTCCCGCGGCCGGAGAATTGGGGCGGGTACCTCGTGCGGCCCGAGGTGGTGGAGTTCTGGCAGGGCCAGCCCTCACGGTTGCACGACCGGCTGCGATTCGTGCGCACCGGCGAAGGCAACCTCGATGACCGGGCCGCTTGGCAGGTCCAACGGCTGGCCCCGTAGCGCTCTACAGACCGTCTACGTAGTTCAGCAGAGCCGCCCCGACCACATCGTCAAGGCGTTGTCCGCGGGCTTTCGCCTTCTGCTTCGCGGCCTTGGCCACACGTTTGGGGACCTTGACCTCCAGCGTGGTCAGCTTCACCTTCTTCGAGCGGTGCACCAGCGTGTCCGAGGTCCGGCCGCCGAAACCGGTGACGGGCCGCAACTCGGGACGCGGGGTGGCTCGGGGGGCGGGAACGGCGCTGGGCATCGGTGCGACGGGATGCACGTCGGCATCGGGTGCCTTGCGTAGAGCTGGTCGAGGTGGCGGGTTGATCATCGTCCCTCCCGGGTCGTGAGTTCGTCGGCGAGGTCACGGGCGCTGACGTCGGCGACCCGGCCGATCAGATCGTCGAAGGCACGGGCCGCCGAGCGGGCACCGGCCGATTTCCAGTCGTGGATGGGAACCCCAGCGCCCTGCGCCTGCTGAATCGCGGTGCGTTCGGGGATCGCGTCGGTGACCTTGACGCCGAAGACGGAACGCAACTCCTCGAGCCGGTAGCGGTGCTCGGACAGGGCCGCCCGCGTGCGATTGGGCACGATGGCGACCACCGACAGTCGCGGGTTGCCTTCCCTGCCGGCCACGGTCACCGCCTCCACCGCCTGCTGCGCGCCCTGCACTGCGAAGTACGACGGCTCAGTCACCACCACGGCCTGGGTGGCGGCGAACAACGCGTTGCGGGTCAACTCCCCCAACGACGGTGGGCAGTCCAACAGGATCAAGTCGTACCGGTCTGCCACCCCGTTCAGCGCCCGCTGCAGGCGGCGCACCGGGTCCGCGCCGGAGGGCACCGCCCGATGCTCCAGAGCTCGCTCGGCGGGAATCACATCGACCAGTTCTCCCCATCCCGTGGCGGTGATGGCATCGAGGCCAACCCCTGAGCGTCCGTCGTACAACACGTCCGAGGTGGTGTAGCCGACGTCGGCGACATTCAGCCCGGCGGTGGCGTTGGCCTGCGGGTCGAGGTCCACGATCAGCACCCGGCGTCGTTCGTTGCGGGCCGCACTGGCCAGACCCAGGGTCACGGTCGTCTTGCCGACACCCCCTTTGAGGCTCAGCACCGCGACCACCGGGGCATCCATCCACACATTGTGTCACTGACCAGGGGTTTTTCGGGCCAGCCGAGTCGTAATAGATCACCGCGTCCTGTCGGGGGCGGGAATCCGGCCCCGTTCGCTAGGACGATGCGCGAGAGCCCAACGCCTGGAAACGCGCGAGGGCCACATCTCGTTCCACCCTGTGGTCGACGATCGGACCGGGGTAGTCCGGGGCGAGCACCCCGGGTTCGTGCGGGTCAGCGACATCGGCGAGTTCCGGAACGTACCGCCGGATGTAGTCGCCGTCGGGGTCGAAGCGGCGACCTTGGGTGACCGGGTTGAAGATCCGGAAATAGGGCGCAGCGTCCGTGCCGCAGCCGGCGACCCACTGCCAACCGAGTTGGTTGTTGGCCACGTCCGCGTCGACCAGGTGCCGCAGGAACCACCGGGCCCCCAACTGCCACGGCAGGTGCAAGTCCTTGATCAAGAAACTCGCCGTGACCATCCGCAGTCGGTTGTGCATCCAGCCTTCGGTCAGCAACTGACGCATGCCGGCGTCCACGTAGGGATACCCGGTGCGGCCCTGGGTCCAGGCCTCGTACTGCGCGGCGGTGACCGGATCCTCGAGGTTGGCATACTCCATCTGCGTGTCGAAACGTTCGTCGAGGCTGGTCCACACCGCCTCTGGCCGGTGCCAGAGTACGTCGGCGTAGAACTCCCGCCAGGCCAATTGCCGCGCGAACGGGTCCGTGAGTGGATCGGGGATCTCCGCGAGAATAGTGCGCGGATGGATCTGCCCGAAATGCAAAGCCGGGGACAGCCGGCTGGTCCCCGGGTCAGCGGGGAAGTCCCGAGCCTTTTTGTACTGCGACAGCGCTCCTTGCCGAAACGCCCGCCACCTGTTCAGGGCCTGATTGGACGGCGCGGTCGTGGCCGGACTGCCCCACCCGCGGGCGAGCCACGCCTTGTAGAACGGGGTGAACACCCGGAAACCGCCGCCGGACTGTGTGTGCAACTCCCCCGGCGGAACGGCGTATGGCGTGTCGATCTGCCGCAGAGTCACCCCTCGTTGCGCCAGCGCATCCTCGACCGTCGCATCGCGTTTGCGGGCGAAGGGCGTGGTGTCGGCGGTACAGAAGACCTCCCGGGCACCGAGTCGCTCGGCCAACTCGCCGAGCACCACCGCCGGATCCCCGGCATGGATCTGCAGCGTCCGGGCGGACGCCAGTTCGGCCAGCGCACCGTCGAGGTAGGTGGCACGCACCTCGCCGACGTCAAAGCGTGGGTCCCGGACGAAAACCGCCACCGCATCGGGACCGGCAGCATCCAGCGCGGGGTTGTCGGCCACACGTAGATCCCGGCGGAACCAGTGGATCGCGGGCATCAGACGACTTCGACGCTGATGTGCTCGGCCACCCCCAGCGTGACCTCGGCGTATTCACCACCACTGCCCATCAGCAGCCCTCCGGGCGAGCGGCTGACCTTGACAGTCGCCCCCGGGACGGCACCGGCGCGGCGCAGCGAGGACATCACATCATGGTCGGTCTGCAGTGGTTCGTCGATCCTGCGCACGAGTAACCGGATCGGAGTGGACCCCACCCGAGAGGCGATCTCGGCAAGCGTCGGCGCCTCTGAGACGTCGATGTCGGACTGCGCGCCGAGTTCGGCCAGGCCCGGGATCGGATTTCCGTACGGCGAGGTGGTGGGCTGATCGAGCAGGTCCCAGATGCGCTTCTCGACCGTCTCGCTGATCACGTGCTCCCACCTGCACGCTTCGGCATGCACGTCTTCCCACGGCATGCCGATGACGTTGACCAGCAGACATTCGGCCAGACGGTGCTTGCGCATCACCGACACCGCGTAGGTGCGCCCGGAGGTGGTGAGTTCCAGGTGGCGGTCGCCGGACACGACGACCAACCCGTCGCGCTCCATGCGGGCCACCGTCTGCGACACCGTCGGTCCTGATTGCCCGAGACGCTCAGCGATCCGCGCTCGCAGCGGGACCGTACCTTCTTCCTCCAGCTCGAAGATGGTACGCAGGTACATCTCGGTGGTGTCGATCAGTTCGCCGCTCACTTGCACATTGTGTCTCAGCCGGGGTCCGGTGCAAACGGGGCGCCGGGCCCTGGCGAACGTGCGTGTGGGACGCGATGGACCCGGGCCTCCCTGCGCACGATGAAAACGGCAGTAAACCAGAGAACCCGGCGATTTCCAAACACCTCCGGACATGTTTCGCGCCCCGGTGGAGATTGACCTCCACCATCCGCTAGCGTGACTCAAACGTTACGTGAAATTACAAGCGTGTCGCTTGACTTTAGGGAACGAACTACCGATGCAACGGAATGACTCTGGGAGGCCGCGAATGAGGCGCATGGCCATTGTCGGCGTGGCGACCTGCGCCCTGCTGGCACCGACGGCTCCGGCTCTGGCCGACACCCATCCGATCCTCACCTCGGGCATGCAGCACTCCGCCGTGAAGCGCGTCCAGAAGGTGCTCAAGGTGACGCCGCGCTCAGGGTACTTCGGTCCTGCCACTCTGAAGGCCGTCAAAAAGTACCAGCGCAAGCACGCGATCCCGAGGACCGGGGTCGTAGGTCCGCTGACGTGGGCCTCGCTGGACGAACTGGTCACCTCGAAGAAGTCCAGGAAGGCCGCCAAGAAGGCCCAGAAGCGTGCGGCCAGGAAGGCGGCGAAGAAGGCCAGGAAGCGCGCCGCGAGAGCCTCCGGCAAAGAGACCCTGACTGCGATGACGCTGCAGATCGGTGACCGGGGCGCAGCGGTGCTCTTCCTCCAGCAGCAGCTCGGGGTTCAGCCACAGAGCGGATACTTCGGCCCGATCACCCAATCGTTCGTCCGGGCGCTGCAAACGGCCGCCGGTCTGAGCGCCACCGGCGTAGTGGACGCGGCCACCTGGCGCAAGGTCGGCAAGGTCAGCTTCGCTCCTCCGAGCACCACGACACCGGCCCCGGCGACGACCACCTTGCCGGCACCCACTTCTGCGACCGCCGCCCAAGTCCTCAAGGTTGCCGCCTCACAGGCGGGGGTCCCCTACGTGGCTACCGGTTACTCCCCCGAGCAGGGCTTCAACTGCAGCAGCTACACCCAGTGGGTCTACCAACAGGTCGGTATCGACCTCGGTGGCGCATACACCGTCTGGCAGTACGACAAGGCGCGCAAGATCACCGCTGCTGAGGCGTTGCCCGGCGACCTCGTCTTCTTCTACAACTACGCGAACAACTTCATCGGCCACGTCGGCATCTACGCCGGCAACGGCATGATGTGGCACGCGCCGCGCACCGGCCGGGTCGTCAGCCTGGAACGGGTCTACACGGACAAGGTGTACTACGCCCGGGTCCTGAACCAGTAGCGCCGTTTCTCGTTCACGCTCTCCTACGGCGGTTGGGATCTCTGGCCAGGGGGTGCTGGCCTGTCCATGCTGAGTCGCCAGACGACAACCGGGTGGCCCGAGCAAGCTTTCGACGCGAAATCGGGCATGGACTCTTCCTATTGCAGTCGCGTTACGTTCGTCCGGGCAACACTTCGGCCCGCGATCTGCGCCCGACCGGATCGCTTGGCATCTGGCGACCTCGCCGACTGCCTCAACGACTACCTACACCAAGTAGCCTGAAACCACACGTGTTGCTTCGACCGGTGGAATCCGCGGACAAACGCACAGCCGTTGGAGTTGCACGGCCCGCGGATCTCCAACGCCGGTACCGATCTCCAACGTACGTACCCAACTCTCACGCCTGTGGGCCAGCGCGGCGCCCACCCCACCCAGCGCAGGCGTTGGAGTCGCACCGCCCGCCGATCTCCAACGTACGTACCAACTCTCACCAACCCAGGATCCGGTTCGGCCACCGATCAGCCAGCTTCAATCCGAAGCACCAGATTCCCGGCCCCGACCGTTTGGGTAGATTCCGTTGTATGACCGTCCCGACATCTCCTGCGGCCCTGTCCGTCTTCGCGCCGGGCTGCCTGGCCGGCCGGCACGCTCTGATCACCGGTGGCGGCTCCGGGATCGGGCAGGCCACCGCCTGGCTGCTGGCCGATCTCGGTGCCAGCGTCACGGTCGTGGGGCGCCGGTCCGAACCGCTTGCGCAGACCGCCGAGCGACACCCGGATCTGATCAGCACGGCCACCGCTGACCTGCGCGAACCCGATCAGGTCGACGCGATGCTCGAAGGTGTGCAGGCGTGCGATTTCCTGCTCAACAATGCTGGCGGCCAGTTCGTGGCTCAGGCCCAGGACATCAGCTACAACGGTTTTCGGGCTGTCACCCGGCTCAACCTGGACGCGCCGTGGTATCTCACCACCCAGGTGGCCAACCGGTTCTTCATCCCCGCGCAGTACGGCAAGGTGGTTTCGATCACCATGACCCCCCACCGAGGGATGCCGCTGATGGCGCACTCCTCGGCGGCCCGCGCCGGTGTGGAATCACTGACGAGGAACTGGGCAGCCGAATGGGGCCGCTTCGGGATCCGGGCAGTGGCTTTGGCACCGGGCATCGTGCACACCGAGGCGTGGCAGCGCTACGGACTGTCGCCCGAGCAGGTGGGTGGCGGACTGCCCGCCGGACGCCTGCAGACCGCCGACGAGGTCGCTGCGATGGCTACGTTCCTCTTCTCCCCCGCCGGCGACTACATCACCGGCACAACCTTCACCTGCGATGGCGGCTTCGACATCACCGGACCGACGATGTTGGGCGGCTGACCGACTCACGACGTTGCATCGCCGCAGGGGTTGGGCGTAGCCTCATGAGCCACCCGGGTACGGAGGTGACAATGCACAAGCTGCCAGTGGAGCTGTCCGCGTTCCACCGCCGCGATCTGAGCCTGGCTGGCTTCTTGCTGCACGGCCGCTGGCCGGACTCCACGCTGGAATGGTCGCAGGTCCTCGCACTCGCAGTGCGCATCGCCGCCGTCCCCGGCATCCTCGCCACGACGACCGTGTTCCGCGCCGTGGACGACAAGCCTGCGGTCGGAGATTCCCATGCTGTGGGCGTGATGGCCAGTGCCGGTCCCGTCCTGGGCGATGACGCCCCTGCGCCCGGTTCCTTGTCTCAGCCGTGTCCACCGGCACTGTTCGTCCTGCATCCCCCTTCGGAGACCACGGCATCCCTGCCGGAGATCGACGCCGCCGCCTCGGGGGTCGTATGGCTTCCAGGCGTCCCCGAGCTGGGGCTGGAACATCGGGCGGCATGGGTGGAGGCAGGGGCCGATGGCACGGTCACCCGCCTGATCAGCGCCTTGGATGTCGATCCGTGGCAGGACCCGGACCTCGCCGTTCTGGCGATCCTGACAGCTGCCTGAGTCGCCCGACCCAACGGCGAGTCGTAGTTTGATGGGGTTCGCACACCAAGAGGGAGCTGGGATCGGAATGGACGCCGGAGCCGACACACTATGACCATCGAGATCCACTGCGGCACCACCCGCGCGCTTCTGGATCCTGAGCGCGGCTTCACTCTCTACTCGATGGTGGTCGACGGCTTCGACTACCTGCACACGGAGCCGGGCTTCCCCGAACACGGAAAGGTCACCCACAGTGGCATCCCCGTGCTCTTCCCATGGCCCAACCGCATCGCCGGAGCGCACTTCGCCTGGGATGGATCCTCCTACGACGTGCCCGTCACCGAACCTGCCACCGGCGCCGGTCTGCACGGATTCGCGTGCCACGCGAAATGGCAGGTGCTGAACGCCGACAGTGACCGGGCCACCGGCGAATTCATCTTGTCGCGCGACGCCCCCGAACATGTGACCGACTGGCCGGCCGACGCCGGGATCCGTCTGACGTACCTGCTGTCCGAACGATCGCTGACTGCCCGCGCGAGCGTCTTTTCCCCTGCCGGTGAACCACTGCCGTTCGGCCTGGGTTTCCACCCGTACCTGCGCGTGCCGGGTTCTTTCGACCAGTGGCTGCTGCAGTGCGACGCCACCGGCCACTGGCCTCTGCGCGACATGATCCCCACCGGGGAGATTCTGCCGCTACCGCCGGAACTCGACTTCAGGCATCCTCGTGCCATCGGCGGCGCGCACCTCGACGACGTGCTCACCGGCCTACCGGAAGCGACCGCAATCAGCCGCCGGGCCGCCCTGATCGGGCCCGAAACCTCGATCGAAGTCTCCAGTGACCCCGGCTTCGGTGAGTACGTGCTCTTCACACCTGGGTCGCGCGACGCTGTGGCCATCGAGCCGTACACGTGCACCACCGACGCGGTCCACCTGGGTTCCCGCGGTGGCTGGCAGGTCCTGCAACCCACCGAAGAAGCCACGTTCGAGTGGCGCATCGACGTGATTGCGTCATCCTGATTCCAGGGATTCACACTTTCGCATCCCCATGACCGCCCAAGAAACAGGTCATGCGGATTGCTACCGTTCAACTACTTGATCTGAGGAGACACATGGGATACCTCTCACGGTGGGCTGTGCGCAAACCCGTCATCGCAATCATTGCCTGGTTCGCCCTGCTGATCGTGATTGGAGTACTCGGCGGCCGGTTCGGCGGCGACTTGAAGGACTCGTTCGAACTGCCCGGAACCGAGTCCCAGGTGGCCCAGAACCTGCTGGCTGAGACCGCCGGCGCCGATGCCACCTCCGGTGCCACCGCCAGTGTCGTCTGGGGGGTTGAGAGCGGCTCGGTCGAAGACGCCTCGGTGAAGCAGACCGTGGTGCCGTTGATGGAGAAGTTCGGCGACCTACCCGGGGTCTCCTGCGTGACGTCTCCGTACGGGCAGTCGTACGGACCCTCCTGCCCCGAGCAGCCCAAGCCGGATCCCAACGCACCACAGCCTCCTCCGGAGATCCAGGCCAAGATCGACAAGGCGAAGGCCGCGGCGGCGGTGGCGACCTCACCGATCAGCAAGGACGGGAAGGTCGCCTACTCCACGATCGTGTTCGACGGCCTTGATGTCCCTTCCGAGACCGCGTCGACCATCATCGACGACGTCGAGGCGGCCAACGGCACCAACGACGTGGCCATTGGAGCCAACGGGCAGGTCCTCGCCTTCGCCGGTCAGGAGCCGCCGAGCGGCGAAGCCATCGGCATCCTGGTCGCGATCATCATCCTGCTGATCGCGTTCGGGTCCGCGGTCGCGGCCGGCCTGCCGATCGTGACCGCCGTGTTCGGCCTGGGTGCGGGCTTGTCCTTGGTCACGTTCACCGCCAGCTTCTTCACCGTGGCCACCTTCGCCCCCACCCTGGCGGCGATGATCGGTCTGGGTGTCGGCATCGACTACGCCTTGTTCATCCTCAACCGCTTCCGGCAGGCGGTGATGGCAGGCCACGCACCCAAGGACGCCGCACTCGAGTCGGTGAACACCGCGGGCCGCGCCGTTCAGTTCGCGGGCACGACGGTGATCATCGCCCTGCTGGGTCTGTTCGTTCTGGGCATCGGTTTCTTCAACGGATTGGCTGTGGCCGCGTCCCTGACGGTGGCGATGGTCATGCTGTCGGCAGTGTGGCTGCTTCCGGCACTTCTGTCCTTGCTGGGTGAGAAGGCTCTCGGCCTGCGGATGCCGTGGGCTCGCTCGCGCAAGGAATGGCACCCCGAGGGGGGCAAGTGGGCGCACTACGGTCGGGTGCTGCAGAGGCGGCCCTGGTTGTACACCCTGGCTGCGGCAGCCCTCGTCGTAGTGCTGGCCATCCCGTACTTCAGCATCCGCCTGGGCTTCCCCGACGACAGCGGACAACCGCAGGGAAGCCCAGCGCGTATCGCCTACGACCTCACCGCCGAAGGCTTCGGCCCGGGCGCCAACGGCCCGTTCTTCCTGGCGGTGCAACTGCCGTACGCGCTGGATGAGGACTCACTGACGAACCTGATCGAGGACCTCAACGCCACCGAGGGGGTCGCCCGGACGGTTCCCACTGTGGACATGGTTCCGATCTCCGTGACCCCCAACCAGACGATCACGGCGATCCAAGTCGTCCCCACGACCAGCCCGCAGGATCCTGCTACGGACGAGTTGCTCAAACGACTGCGGGACGAGACCATTCCGGCGGCCGAGCAGAACACCACGATGCGCGCCTACGTGGGCGGGACGACAGCGGTCACCGCGGACTTCACGACAGTGCTCTCGGACAGTCTGCCGGTCTTCCTGGCAGTGGTCGTGGGACTCGGATTCGTCGCCTTGACGATCCTGTTCCGGTCGTTGATCGTGCCCCTGATCGGCGCGGTGACATCCTTGCTGAGTCTGGGTGCCGCACTGGGGGTCACGGTGGCCATATTCCAGTGGGGCTGGGGGGCGAGTCTGATCGGGGTCACCGCCACCGGTCCGATCCTGCCGTTCCTGCCCATCATGGTGTTCGCCATCCTCTTCGGTCTGTCCATGGACTACCAGGTCTTCCTGGTCAGCCGGATGCATGAGGAATGGTCACACACGAAGGACAACGCGCTGTCCGTGCGGCGAGGACTGGCCGGCTCCGGGCGGGTCGTGGCAATCGCGGCGGCCATCATGTCCAGCGTGTTCCTGGCGTTCATCCCGACTCCGGAGGACACCATCAAACTGTTCGGCGTGGGACTTGCCACCGCCGTGCTGGTGGACGCATTCATCATCAGACTGATCCTCGTGCCCAGCCTGATCAGCTGGATCGGGCCGCCTACCTGGTGGCTGCCGAAGTGGCTGGGATTCCTGCCCGAAGTGCACATGGAGGCCGAAGGCAGCGAGGACGAGATCGTCGACGACGACCCGGAGCTGGTGGGCGCGAAGTAGCGCACGGGCGGGTATGGGTGGCACTGGGAAGTGCGCCGGGTCCCGTCGGGTCGTTCATGAAATGGCTGCGGGCCGGATTTCGGTCGGGTGGTCACGGCGCGGATGTGATCAATCAACGATGGCGTTCGCCTCGACCGATCGGTAGCAGGCCTGGACAAGGGTGCAAACAGCTGCACCCGAGCGACGAGAACCAACCCCGGCAAAAAGGAAGGCCCCCGGACGCACGGTCCGGGGGCCTTCCTTTTTGCGACTAGCGGCGGTAGTCACCTTCGCCGAGGTAACTGTCGTCCAGCGGAACACTGGCGCCGGTCACCTCGTCGAACTGACCGTAACTGAAGTCGTCGTAGGCGCGGTACTGCGCGTAGACGGCATCGCGTGCCTCCTGCGTCGGCTGGACCTGCAGGTTGCGGTACTGCGAGAGCCCGGTGCCTGCAGGGATCAGCTTGCCGAGGATGACGTTCTCCTTGAGGCCCAGCAACGGGTCGCTCTTGGCCTGAATCGCAGCCTCGGTGAGCACCCGGGTGGTCTCCTGGAACGACGCCGCGGACAACCACGATTCGGTGGCCAGTGACGCCTTGGTGATACCCATCAGCTCCGCACGTCCGGACGCCGGAGTTCCGCCGTCCATGACGACCTGCCGGTTGATCTCGCGGAACGTCGCCATCTCGATCACGTCACCGGTCACGAACGGAGAGCTTCCCGGCTCGATGATCGTCACGCGCTTGAGCATCTGACGGACGATGACCTCGATGTGCTTGTCGTGGATCGACACACCCTGCGGTCGGTACACCGCCTGGACCTGGTCGACGAGGTGCTGCTGCACGTCGCGCGGAGTCATGACCCGCAGGATCTGCTTCGGGTCCTCGACACCGGCGGTCAGCTTCGTGCCGGCCTTGACGTGCTCGCCTTCTTCCACCTCGAGCTTGACCTTCTTGGACACCGCGTGCTCGATCGGTTCGGCTCCGTTGTCCGGAGTCACGATGATCTTGCGAGCCTTCTCGGTGTCCTCGATGGTCACCGTTCCGGTGGCCTCGCTGATCGGGGCCAGCCCCTTGGGGGTGCGCGCCTCGAACAACTCGGTCACACGGGGCAGACCGTGCGTGATGTCCTCACCTGCCACACCACCGGTGTGGAAGGTGCGCATCGTCAACTGCGTGCCGGGCTCACCGATCGACTGCGCCGCGACGATACCCACCGCCTCGCCGACGTCCACGAGTTTGCCGGTGGCCAGCGAACGGCCGTAGCAGAACGCGCAGACCCCGACTTTGCTCTCGCAGGTCATGACGCTGCGGACGCGGACCTTCTCGATCCCGTTGGCCACGAGGTTCGTGATCGCCTCGGTGGTCAGGTCGTCACCGGCCGCCGCGATGACGGTGTCACCGGCGCTGACGTCGCGGGCCAACGTCCGGGTCGCCACCGACGTGTCGGTGTTGTCGACCAGAACGCCGTCACGGGCGATCTCGACCTCGATGCTGCGCTCGGTGCCGCAGTCCGTCTCCCGAATGATGACGTCCTGTGAGACGTCGACCAGACGGCGAGTCAGGTAGCCCGAGTCGGCGGTCCGCAGCGCGGTGTCCGCCAGACCCTTCCGGGCGCCGTGCGTGGAGATGAAGTACTCCAGCACGCTCAGACCCTCGCGGAAGTTGCTCTTGATCGGCCGGCTGATGGTCTCACCCTTGGTGTCGGCCACCTGCCCGCGCATACCAGCGATCTGGCTGATCTGGTTCATGTTTCCGCGAGCACCGGACTTGACCATCATCCACACCGGGTTGCGCTCCGGGAAGTTGTCGGCCATCGCGGTCGACACCTCGTCGCGGGTCTCCCGCCAGATCTGCTCGAGGTCACGACGACGCTCGATGTCGTCGAGTTGACCGCGGTGGAACTGGGTCTCGACCTTCTCCGCCTTCTCCTCGGCCGCGGCCAGCAGCTGCGCCTTGGAGTCCGGCATGTGGAAGTCCGAGATCGCCACGGTGACCCCGGAGCGAGTGGCCCAGTAGAAACCGATCTCTTTGAGTGCATCCAGCGTCTGGGCAACGATGGACTTCCCATAGCGCTCGGACAGGTCGTTGACCAGGGCGCCGAGACGTCCCTTGTCCACCTGCTCGTTCACGAAGGGGTAGTCCGCCGGCAGGGCCTCGTTGAACAACGCCCGTCCCAACGTGGTCTGCACGATCGTGGGATCGTCGTCGCCAACCGCCAGCCGGATCTTGATCGAGGCTTGCAGGTGCAGGTCGCGGGCATCGCGTGCCATCAGGGCTTCGGCGATCGAACCGTAGGCCTGTCCCTCACCGGTGGCTCCATCGAGCTGCGAGGTGAGGAAGTAGATCCCCAGCACCATGTCCTGCGTGGGTGTGGTGATCGGCTTGCCGTTCGCCGGGGACAGGATGTTGTTGCTCGACAGCATCAGGATCCGGGCCTCCGCCTGCGCCTCAGCGCTCAGCGGCAGGTGCACGGCCATCTGGTCACCGTCGAAGTCCGCGTTGAACGCGGTACACACCAACGGGTGGATCTGGATGGCCTTGCCCTCGATCAGTTGTGGCTCGAAGGCCTGGATGCCCAGTCGGTGCAGCGTGGGTGCCCGGTTGAGCAGCACGGGGTGTTCGGTGATGACCTCTTCGAGGACGTCCCACACCTCGTGTCGCTGCTGGCGCTCCACCATCCGCTTGGCGCTCTTGATGTTCTGCGCGTGGTTGAGGTCCACGAGTCGCTTCATCACGAACGGCTTGAACAATTCCAGCGCCATCTGCTTGGGCAGACCACACTGGTGCAGTTGCAGCTGCGGACCGACCACGATGACCGAGCGGCCCGAGTAGTCCACGCGCTTGCCCAGCAGGTTCTGGCGGAACCGCCCCTGCTTGCCCTTGAGCATGTCGGACAGCGACTTCAGCGCCCGGTTGCCCGGTCCGGTCACCGGCCGGCCACGGCGGCCGTTGTCGAACAGTGCGTCGACGGCCTCCTGCAGCATCCGCTTCTCGTTGTTCACGATGATCTCGGGGGCACCGAGGTCCAGCAGTCGCTTCAACCGGTTGTTGCGGTTGATCACACGCCGGTACAGGTCGTTGAGGTCGGAGGTCGCGAACCGGCCACCGTCCAGCTGCACCATCGGGCGCAGGTCCGGCGGAATCACCGGCACCGCGTCGAGCACCATACCCAGCGGCGAGTTGGTCGTGTTCAGGAAAGCTGCCACGACCTTGAGGCGCTTGACGGCACGCACCTTCTTGGCGCTGCGGCCCGTGCGCACGATCTCGCGCAGGGTCTCGGCCTCGGCCTGCAGGTCGAACGTCTTGAGCCGCTCCTGGATCGCCTGGGCGCCCATGTAGCCCTCGAAGTACTTGCCGAACCGGTCGCGCATCTCGCGGTACAACTGCTCGTCACCCTCGAGGTCTTGGACCTTCAGAGTGCGGAAGCGGTCGAAGACGGCGTCGAGACGGTCGATCTCCTTGTCGAAGCGCTTGCGGATCTGGTTCATCTCGCGCTCGGCGGAGTCACGCGTCTTCTTCTTGACGTCGTTCTTGGAGCCGGCCTCTTCAAGCTTGGCCAGGTCCTCCTCGAGCTTCTCCTGGCGCTTGTTGATCTCGTCGTCGCGGCGGTTCTCCAACTGCTTCTTGGACATGCCGATCTTGGTCTCCAGCGACGAGAGGTCGCGGTGGCGCGCCTCTTCGTCGACCTTGGTGACCATGTAGGCCGCGAAGTAGACGACCTTGTCCAGGTCCTTCGGAGCGATGTCCAGCAGCAGGCTCAGCCGGCTGGGCACGCCCTTGAAGTACCAGATGTGTGCCACCGGTGCGGCCAGTTCGATGTGGCCCATCCGCTCGCGGCGCACCTTGGAACGGGTGACCTCGACGCCACAGCGCTCACAGATGATGCCCTTGTAGCGCACGCGCTTGTACTTGCCGCAGTAACATTCCCAGTCGCGAGTCGGTCCGAAGATCTTCTCGCAGAACAGACCGTCGCGCTCCGGCTTGAGCGTGCGGTAGTTGATGGTTTCGGGTTTCTTCACCTCGCCATGCGACCAGGCCCGGATGTCATCGCCGGTGGCCAGGCCGATGCGCAGTTCGTCGAAGAAGTTCACGTCCAGCACGTGGTGGTCCTTTGCTGTCTCGTTTGTGGACTGATTGTTGGACTCAATTGCTTGTGTGCGGTTGCCCGCGTTGGTCCGTTAGACCTCTTCGACGCTGCTCGGCTCACGCCTCGACAGGTCGATACCCAACTCCTCGGCTGCCCGGAAGTACTCGTCGTCGGTGTCCTTCATGTCGATGGCCGAACCGTCCCCGGCCAGCACCTCGACGTTCAGGCACAGCGACTGCATCTCCTTGACCAGAACCTTGAACGACTCCGGAATACCCGGCTCGGGAATGTTCTCGCCCTTCACGATGGCCTCGTAGACCTTCACACGGCCGAGCACATCGTCGGACTTGATGGTCAACAGTTCCTGCAACGCGTAGGCGGCACCATAGGCCTCAAGGGCCCACACCTCCATCTCGCCGAACCGCTGTCCACCGAACTGCGCCTTACCACCCAGCGGCTGCTGGGTGATCATCGAGTACGGCCCCGTGGAGCGGGCGTGGATCTTGTCGTCCACCAGGTGCAGCAGTTTCAGGATGTAGACGTATCCGACCGCGACCGGGTCCGGGAACGGCTCCCCGGAACGGCCGTCGAACAGCCGTGCCTTGGACTCGTTGTTCACCAGTCGATCGGCATCCCCGGAGACCAGGGTGGACTCCAGCAGACCGCCGATCTCGTACTCCTCGACACCGTCGAAGACCGGCGAGGCGACTCGCGTTCTGGGCTGACCCTGCCGGGTTTCCGCCGGCAGGTTCTTGGCCCAGTCGGGATCACCGATGACGTTCCAGCCCTGATGGGCGACCCACCCGAGGTGCGTCTCCATGATCTGCCCGACGTTCATACGCCCTGGCACACCCAGCGGGTTCAGCACGATGTCGACCGGTGTGCCGTCCTCCATGAACGGCATGTCCTCGACGGGCAGGATCTTCGCGATGACACCCTTGTTGCCGTGGCGACCGGCAAGCTTGTCGCCCTGGGTGATCTTGCGCTTCTGCGCCACGTAGACCCGCACCAGCTGGTTGACACCACCGGGCAGTTCGTCGTCCTCTTCGCGGTCGAAGACCCGCACGTCGATGACCACACCGCTCTCGCCGTGGGGCACCTTCATCGAGGTGTCGCGCACCTCGCGGGCCTTCTCTCCGAAGATGGCGCGAACGAGCCGCTCCTCCGGGGTCAGCTCGGTCTCACCCTTGGGCGTGACCTTGCCGACCAGGATGTCACCGGGGCCGACCTCGGCACCGATGCGCACGATCCCGCGCTCGTCGAGGTCTGCGAGGACCTCTTCGGGGATGTTCGGGATGTCGCGGGTGATCTCCTCCGGGCCCAGCTTGGTGTCGCGGGCGTCGACCTCGTGCTCCTCGATGTGGATCGAGGTGAGGACGTCGTCCTGGACCAGACGCTGGGACAAGATGATCGCGTCTTCGTAGTTGTGACCCTCCCACGGCATGAACGCGACCAGCAGGTTGCGTCCGAGCGCCAGTTCACCTTGGTCGGTGCACGGGCCGTCGGCGATGACCTGACCGGCCTCGATCCGGTCGCCGAGCGTGACGATCGGGCTCTGGTTGTAGGACGTGCCCTGGTTGGAGCGGCGGAACTTCAGCACCCGGTAGGTGTAGGTCTGACCGTCGTCCTGCGTGACCTCGATGGCATCGGCGCTGACCGCCGAGACGACACCGGGGCTGTGCGCGACGACCACATCGCCTGCATCCTTGGCGGCCCGGTACTCGGTTCCGGTCCCGACCAGCGGCGCCTCGCTGCGGATCAGCGGGACTGCCTGGCGCTGCATGTTCGCACCCATCAGGGCGCGGTTGGCGTCGTCGTGTTCCAGGAAGGGAATCATGGCCGTTGCCACCGACACCATCTGGCGCGGCGAGACGTCCATGTAGTCCACCTCGTCGGGCACGACGAAGTCGACCTCGCCGGGCTCCTTGCGGACCAACACCCGCTCCTCGATGAGGTTGCCCTTGTCATCGACCTTGGCGTTGGCCTGCGCGATGACGAACAGGTCCTCCTCATCGGCGGTCAGGTACTCGATCTCGTCGGTGACCTTGCCGTTGATGACCTTGCGGTACGGCGTCTCGACGAAGCCGAACGCGTTCACCTGGGCGAACGTCGACAGGGATCCGATCAGGCCGATGTTCGGGCCTTCCGGGGTCTCGATCGGGCACATCCGGCCGTAGTGGGAGGCGTGCACGTCGCGAACCTCGAAGCCCGCACGTTCCCGCGACAGACCACCGGGTCCAAGCGCGGACAGACGCCGCTTGTGGGTCAGGCCTGTCAACGGGTTGGTCTGGTCCATGAACTGTGACAGCTGGGAGGTTCCGAAGAACTCCTTGAGCGCGGCCACGACCGGACGGATGTTGATCAGGGTCTGCGGCGTGATCGCCTCGACGTCCTGAGTCGTCATGCGCTCACGCACGACCCGCTCCATCCGCGACAGGCCCATGCGGATCTGTCCCTGGATCAGCTCGCCGACGGTGCGCAGGCGGCGGTTGCCGAAGTGGTCGATGTCATCGACCTCGACCCGCGCGGGGCTGTCGGGCATCGTCTGTTCGCCGTTGTGCAGGCGGACCAGGTACTCCACGGTGCGCACGATGTCCTCGACGCTGAGCGTGGTCTTCGATGGCTCCTCGGACCCACCGAGCTTCTTGTTCAACTTGTAGCGCCCAACCTTGGCCAGGTCGTACCGCTTGGGGTTGAAGTAGAAGTTCTCGATCAGGTTGCGACCGGCCTCGATCGATGCCGGCTCGCCCGGACGCAGGTTGCGGTAGATGTCCACGAACGCCTCGTCCTGCGTGGCGATCGCGTCCTTCTCCATGGTCAGCTGCATCGACTCGTACTGCCCGAACCGCTGCGCGATCTCCTCGGGGGTCAGACCCAGCGCCTTCAGCAGAACCGTCACCGGCTGCTTGCGCTTACGGTCGATCTTGACGTTGACGATGTCCTTCTTGTCGATCTCGAATTCGATCCACGAGCCGCGGCTGGGGATGATCTTCGCGGAGAAGATGTCCTTGTCCAGCGCCTTGCCGATGGTCTTCTCGAAGTAGACACCCGGGGAACGCACGAGCTGGGACACCACGACCCGCTCGGTGCCGTTCACGATGAACGTTCCCTTGTTGGTCATGAGCGGGAAGTCGCCCATGAACACCGTCTGCGACTTGATCTCACCGGTCTCGGAGTTGAAGAACTCCGCGGTGACGAACAGCGGCTGCGAGTAGGTCAGGTCCTTCTCGCGGCACTGCGCCTCGGTGTACTTGGGCTCTTCGAAGCGGTGCTCGCGGAACGACAGCGACATCTGGCCGCTGAAGTCCTCGATCGGGCTGATCTCTTCGAAGATTTCCTCGAGACCGGAGGTAGCCGGAATATCAGTGCGGCCGGCGTCGATCGCGTCCTGGACGCGACGTTGCCACTTCTCGTTGCCCAGCAGCCAGTCGAAGGACTGAGTCTGCAGGTCGAGCATGTCTGGTACTTCAAGGGGTTCGCGGATCTTGCCGAAAGAAACGCGGTGAGGGGCTGGGGAGTTATCGCGGGCGGCCAAGTGAGATCCTTCCGAGGCTCGCGGGGTGCTGGACGCGCACACCACAATCAGCCGTTCTCCGCACGCCGAACGCAGGGCAGCCTTCGGGCGTCGTCAAACGGTTGATCCATGGCATGTGCAGAACACCAGAGTAACTGAGGTGGGTTGAGGGTGCGACTAGGGGGGCCAACACACAATGGTGACCCCTTCCGGCCCATTCGTCAAGTAGGCCGGAAAAAGCGTCTAGCCGGCGTGGAGGCGGTGGCCCCCACGCCGGCTGGACGTCAGATGTGGACTACTTGACCGAAACGCTGGCCCCGGCGCCCTCGAGGGCCTCCTTGGCCTTGTCCGCGGCTTCCTTGTTGACCTTCTCGAGCACGGGCTTGGGTGCGCCCTCGACGAGGTCCTTGGCCTCCTTCAGTCCGAGGCTGGTCAGCGCACGGACCTCCTTGATGACCTGGATCTTCTTGTCACCGGCGGCTTCGAGGATGACATCGAACTCGTCCTTCTCCTCTTCGGCACCGGCGTCACCCGCGGCACCACCGGCGGCCGGCGCGGCTGCCACGGCAACCGGTGCGGCGGCGGTCACGCCGAAGGTCTCCTCGAACTCCTTCACGAACTCGCTGAGCTCGAGCAGGGTCATTTCCTTGAATGCGTCCAGCATCTCTTCGGTGGACAGCTTCGCCATGATCGGCGTCCTTTCTTTTGTTCCGGTGTCGCCGGAAGATTTCGGGTTGGGTGGGTGGTTACTCGGACTCGGTGGTTGCTTCGGGTTCTGCTGCGGGGGCTTCGGCTTCTGCGGCGGGGGCTTCCGCTTCGGCCGCGGGGGCTTCGGCTTCGGCCGCGGGGGC
>ERZ795053.2324-NODE-2324-length-23280-cov-15.336319_pt1 | contig 23280 bp, 17 predicted proteins | sample MGYA00375137_ERZ795053 | MGnify/ENA primary metagenome ERZ795053 (study PRJEB30182, sample SAMN05720284) | activated sludge metagenome | isolation source: Anaerobic digester | place: Hong Kong | collected 2014-12-17 ...
CGGTAGGTGAACGGCAACTTGTTTGCGAAGGTCTGTTCGGGGTGAGGGGGAATTTGGATCAGTACATAGGGATTACCGGCGTTGTTGCCATTACAGTCGGGGGTAAAACGAGCCGCAAAAAGGTCTAAAGGATTGGCCTGTGCCATGTTTCCCTGAGTAACGATAAAATCTGATTTCTCCAATTCCGCTATGAATTGCCTGATCGTCTGAGGGATTTCAGGCTGTTCAGATGGGTGCAAACTGATCGCCAATGTCTTGCCGTCATAGGCATATGAGGCGTTGAAAAATGAGCACAAATAGGACAAAGGGGTCAACATCTTCTCTTGGGTTACAAAAGCCGGTGCCTCCAGTTTAGTGACTACACCGTTTTCAATGGCATGCTGATAACCGGGAACCACCAAGCTGAATGTGTTATTCCAATAATCCGATATTCCATAGGAAAAGGCTTGAGAATACACTACCGGTAGTGCCCTTGACTCAAGGCTTTGAGAGAAAGTCATATGATTGACAAACAAAACCCCTTCCTTTTCGAACACTTCGATCTGGGTAACTTGTTGATGATCAATTTGTAAATCAACGAGATTGAGAGCTGGAATGGTTTCCTCTGAAAAAACCAACAGAATGGCAATCACAAGGCTACAAAAACAAATCATACGTTTCGCAAACATACCTTTCACCTCATTTTCACCCTCTTTTTCCGACCTTGCCGGGAGGGGTTTACAGTTCTATTGAGTGGGTTTTGTAATATTGCAATGGCATATGTGATTTAAATAAGTGTTGACATCATATGATTATAAACTCAAAGACTATAAAAAATCAATAGAGATATTGACTATTACACAACGTCATAGTTTATAATGCTTCAGAAGATGATCATCTGACAGGAGGATGAAGATCGGTGTATACGGTCAGTCAATTGGCAAAAGTATCAGGCTGTTCGGTTAGAACTCTTCAGCATTATCACAGAATCGGATTACTGGAGCCGTCTCGGGTCGGTGACAATCATTACCGATACTACGATGAAGCGAAGATCATGGAATTGCAGCAAATACTCTTTTTCAAAGAATTGGGTTTTTCCCTGTCTGAAATTCGAAAGATCATGAAAAACCCACAGTTCTCGGTTGAAAAATCACTGAACAGACAAAAGGTATTGATTCAACACAAGATCTCACGACTGAAGGAAATTGTCGCACTCATCGACAAAACACTTCAAAATCAGAAAGGAGAGAATCAAATGCGTGACCAAGACTACTTTGAATCCATCAACGAACAAAAGGTGAAAGAATATACGAAGCGGGCGAAGGAAGCCTATGGGGAGGAAATTGTGAATCAGTCCATCAAGCAGGTAAAAAAAGAATACAATAACGATTACACCAAAATGCAGCAGGAATTTGAAGAATGGCTGGAAGCAGTTAAAGCCATCATGGATAAAGGCCCTGAAGCAGATGAAGTACAGAATTTGATCGGACAATGGTATGAGCAGATGAACAAGATCTTCCCCTGCGATATCCACATCTTTTCCAGCCTGGGGATGATGTATCAAAACAACGAGGAGTTCGCCGTCAACTTCCGAAAGGCCAACGAACACATGCCGGAGTTTGTCTGTGAGGCAATCCAGGTATTTTGTTCCCACCAACAATAAAAGGGTTTTAGTTTGAAATCCCAGGCAAAATTCATCAAGATTGGGATCTTAGTCCTTTTCTGGATGGACATTTGATAAAAAGGAACGATCGGATTGCAGAAAATGGTCAGAACAGACATAAAAAACACCCGCTAGTTAATAAGCGGGTGTTGTGTTTAATAAATAATACATTTATTCCACAAATTCAAAGAGCGCATTCTGCATCTGCTCAGCCGTTACCTGTTCTTGATTGTAGTACAGTTTTAGCTCCTCAGGTGGTGTTGTCCCATCAAAATAATTTACAGCATAAATAAATGCGACCTCTTCTTCAGGTGCTGAAATAAAATAGGTGCTTTGACCTTGAGAAGAGCTGAAAGTAACTGGATTATCGTTGTTTAGAAAGAAAATAGTGATCGCACCGTTTCCGTTGATATCGTTTCTGAAAGGTATTTGTTCAGAGCCGTAAAGGTTGGCTGAAAAATCAATTTGCATCTTTTTGGCATTGTGAGTTTGAAGAATACGCCCATAACCCTTATTTCCCTCAAAGATGTTGTTTTTAATTTCAAAGTAATAGGTGTCTGCGGTATTGATATCAAAATCCGGGTACAAAGTGATACAGATAGGAGAATTGCCATCTACGTCAAGATCACATCCGGAAAACAGGTTGTGGTTTATTTTAAAGTAATTTTCAGAGTTATGAGAACCTCCAATTCCATCAATCCCAAAGATGCGCCCGGTTTCTTCATTAAGTGTCTTTAAGTAAAAAGAATTGTCTGAAAGATTGATGTCTTCAAAAGTACAATATTCTGAATTAAACGCAATACAGCTGATTTCATTGGAATCAAAGGGACATTCATCTAAATCAAATAAACAATGATCAATAGAAAAATCCTTTAAATACCAATTCGGGAGATCTCTAACAGTTCTTTTCGAGTCCTCGCCTTCACCAAAAAAAACGCCCATTTCAAAAAACATCAAACGATCAGTTGTATTGAAATCCGAAGGAAGTCTAAAAGTCAAACCGCTAAAGCGTATATTTTCTTTCTGGAAATCTTCTGCTATTTCCAGATCTCCAACATTTAGAAAATGCAGGATATTAAAGCAGCAAGTTCCTGGTATCGGTCTGAACACCGCTTCGCCTTGAGCGAAGGATTGGGGATAATCGGGTGAAAGAGGTCCGATTAATGATTGATGGTTTTTAGGGGAACCATAAGAACCATCGTAAATGCCTGGCAGGATGTAAATTTCCTTAGGAATCGGTTCGTTCATGGCGTGATCGAGCCGTTCAACGGTATTGATGATCAAATGGTATTGACTTTCGGGTACGAATGCGGAAGATAATTGCTCCGGACTTATGATATCCTGTCCGTCAAACTGAATATTATAATTTTCAGGATTTTGTTCAGGTAACATAAAATCAGCAAAAATCCGATGTTGGTTAGCAAGCAATGTGAAGGCATTGTTGTTACAGTCCCCGGTAAATCGAATCGTGCCGGAGGGATAAGTATCGTCAAAACCCAACCAAAGTAGACAATCATTAGCGTTGTTGGCGATCAGAGGAGCATCGATCGTACCGAATTGATTTTCGTTCATTTGAATCGTTAAATCCAGAGCCCGTTTAAAAAAATTGACTAAAGCTACATAAGTTAAAGGTTGATTTTGTTCATCTTTACCATAAAAAATATTTTTATTGAGTGATACATGCAGGGCTTGACCGTCTCGTCCAGCACTTAATAATTCCCAAGCTGAATTGATGGCGATAGCCGATGGTGCTCTTCCAGTGTTTTCAAGTCCGCCAAAGAATGTGTTCTCACGAATCTTGATTCCTTTATCTGTATCATTAGCAGTTCCCACTACAAAGATCCCCTCATAGCAGGCATCTGTGTTGGAAGTTTTCAATTTGAAAGTATTGTGTTCAATATTGATATTTTCAGCCTTAGTAACTTCTGACGTGTTGATGTTTATTGCTGTTGATAATTCGACACCTTCCGGAGCATCAGGAGCGGTTGTGTAATCAAAGATGCAATCACTTACCATGATGTTTGAGAGCGTACTGCTGGCATCGGCACTGTTGCCTTGAATGAATATCATCATGAAGTTGTGAATATTATTCCATTCATAATCAGCAGGGAGTTGGAAATTAAGTCCGCTGATGGCAATATTTTCTTTCACCGAGCTAAAGGCATGAATCCGGACCAGGGCACCTGAATCAGAATCAGCGGCAGGCATCAAAATGCATGTTCCCCTTTGCGATAATTCTTCAGGATAATCCGGACTGTTGGGTCCAACAAGTCTTTTCCCGCTTGGGATTTCTAAATCAGAGACCTCATAAACATCTCCGGTTAGGTAGATCACTTGAGCAAGTTCATCTTGAAGAGCAGCAATTAGTTCAGCGGTGTTTTGCGCATTCGTGGTTACAATCGGTGGTACCCCGCCTGAACCGGTACAACTAGTCAATACGAAGATCATTAAAACAGAAAATGTGAGAGAGATCAGGACAATATTTTTTTTACTCATGAAACACCTCCTTAAATATATGGAAATAAGCTTCCAGTATATATTACTAAAAAAGCGCAAAATTTCTGCAAGCTCGTTATATTATGGTAAGTATGCCACTAAGGCTTGTTTTTGTAAATTCATTAAGGTTGCAGAAAAACAGTAACTTAATTATCTTATTAGAAAAACGCATTTACGATAAAATTCAACTATTTCACAGAAATTGTTAGGTCTAAATAGGCGAATCCGTTTAATATTTTAATATTTCTTTTTATAATTCAAAGATTTATTGTGTATAATAAACTTGAGTTGACAGGAGGAAGATAAATGAATGATTTCGATTTCATAACAATCAATCCCACACTTCAAACTTTTAAAGCGTTCAAGAAACAAAAAAGTGATTTGATTCGTAACAAAACAAAATCCAAAATACGTGCGGCAATAGGCATTAATCAAGAATCCAGCGGTAGGAAATTTGAGCTGAAACTCAAAAGCATTGAAGAAGAATATTGGCACATTGCCTGGTCGAGGTTTTATCATGCCTATTCATTAGATATCGAGTTAACAGACTGGATTGCAGATATTGGAAAAGAACTATTTTTGATCAAGTGCATTTCAAAAGATCCTCAATGCGGGTTTCGTTTTTTGAGGACTTTTTTTAATCATTATCTTTTAGACTATCTGAACAGCATAAGTTATGAAGTTTATGGGAATAAAAATTTGGCAAGGCAAAAAAGCGAGGAAGCACTCGAAAAAACAATCTATCAAATAGTGACACATCTTCATCAATATTCACCTTACAAATCTGGATTTCGCTCATGGTCTTTTACTATCGCAAAAAACATCTTATTGACTCCCAACGAAAAAACCTATGAATTTACCGAATTGATACTTGACAATGAATCAGAAAGCGAATTAGAAGCTATCATCTTAGACCAGGAAACGTTTTGGAATAAAACACCGGAACAGAACTATGCGGAAAAGTATATTGGAAAATGCATTTTTGAAATCTTTTGTACTGAATGCGGCTATCCATGGCAAGTTTTGTGTTCGGGGTTGCTTGAATTAGGTTATAAACCCAAATCTATTGTGGAACAATACTCAAATAGTACATTAGGTGAACTTTTTAAGGATTTTTCAGATCATTTATTCGGCAAATCAAATCAGAATAAAGAAGAGTGGATACAGGTTTTAGCGAATTTAAACGAAAAATTGCAGTTGCGATTGGAAGAGCTTCTTTCAGATTATGATTCAAGAACAAAGAGGAATTTAAATCACTATCTGACACAGAAATGTTCAACGATACCGCTTAAAGAATTCTTTGGTATTCAACCTAACAAAAATATCAGCGATTGGAATATACGGGTTCGAAAAAAACTAAAACAACAACTTAAACGAGAGAGTATTATTGAGTGATGATTGCCTAAAAAAGGCATTTTATCATTAACATATCATGATCCTAAGAATTATTATGAAAAAAAGCTGAATCATCAGTTATATCAATAGCGAGAAAAAGATAAGACAATTAACAGACAGTAAAAAAGAAAGTACTCCGTATTAGAGAAGGGCTAGTGAAAGATTCAAGTTAAATCTCGCTTGATAAAGAAGGCCGTGTAATGATTAGTTTTTTTTAATCATTTGCTTTTTGTGAATTGATACCGAACAGTTGATGGATTTGGCTTTCAACTATTTGATTATTGGATGCTGAAATACTTTCCATAGCCACTTCTTTCTATATCGATAGGTTCTACAATTTTCTGATATGATTGCCACAATTCTGCCATATGTTTATCAGGATTTAACATTAATGTTGTGACTTTGTCGAATGTATTTTTTTGAAAATCATTTAACCGTTCATAGGATGTTCTCGCAATCTCTGGTTTTTTTCGGTTGAATTCCTTCAATCGCCATTCATATGATAACAATTCGTTTTTGAAGAGGCAGTTGAGATCGCATAAAAGGGCATATTTAAGTCCTTGTTTTCCAGAAAAACCACTGTATGATGGAAAGTCTCGTCCGTTCTCAATATGATCTTTCCATGCTTGAGCAGCGAATAAAAAGCCTGATTTGTTAACGTTTTTAGTCTTTCTTTCAGGATCCATGATAATCCATCTGTCATTTTCACAATCGTATCGTTCAGTGATCCAATGTGGAACAGCTAATCCTTCAACAATATACAGACTATATCCGGTTCGGACTCTAATGGGGATGTTCAAATACCTTACAAATGCGGCAAACAAAAGAGCATGATGATCACAGCTGAGGACAGCTCTGTCACTTGCGGTTGTCATCAAAGGGAGTCTTTTTTCATGGAATGCCTTTTCAAGTTTTCCGTATTTTAATATTGTTTCCACTGTTGAATTCTGACAATGAAACATTCCATTCTTCTTCCGATCATACTTTACCTTTTCTTGTTTTGCTTCAATAGGATGAATAACAATCGATTTGATGACACTAAAAAGAAAATCATAATCCAGTTTTAAATGATTAAGTATCCACTTTTGGGTGGTAATTTCGGTGAAATAATTGACCGAAGTATAATAATTCATCGGGCATGCCTCCCTGAAGAATTTTTTCGGAAAAATACCGAAATCTTATCTTATGTTATTTTACGAATTGGATTATATCATATTAGAGGATATGGACCCTTAAGGGTACAATTCAAATTGCATCCAAGGTTTTATTCATCAGTCTTTTCATTATGCATCATTGTGATTCCTTCCATCTTCTTTTGATGGAAGTTGGCTTGAACTGAATGAGAACTTCTATTTGATCAGGTGATTTAAAAACTGTTTCCCATATTTCATATAGAACCGATCCAATTTGATGGCTAAATCTGAAAAGCCTTCTTAGGTTATCTCACTGCCGAGATAGTCTTCACATACCCTCACTTTAAAATTCTACCGGATACCACCTCTTTGTCATTCCTTTCATCGCTCCTATGCCTACAAAGAATTAAAACATACAAACGAAATAAAAAAGCCAAATGATATAAAAAGATGGACTTTTTTATGTGTGAGTGTTAAAATGGAATAATCAAAAGGATTAAAAAAGACAGGCCATTCTTAATGAACAGACGAGGGAATGAATGATGTGTGAATCAGAAGCGAAAACGAGAAAAATACGGATCGACAAGAAGTTACAATCATCAACTCTGAATTGGACCATCGTTGATAGCAAAGCCGTAAACAATTATTCATCGTTAACAGCACATGCCGTCAAAGAATACCCCACTCAAACAGGTCCTGCTGATTACGCCCTTTTTGTGGAAGGAAAACTCCTGGGAATTGTTGAAGCGAAAAAGGTTGCCACAGGTCCGGAAAACGTTCTCGAACAAGCGAAAAGATATGCAAGAGGCGTTCCAAATACTGTTGGCGAGTGGCGAGAGTATAAAGTGCCGTTTCTTTACTCCACTAATGGTGAGCTGATCTATCATCTTGATGTTCGTAAAAAAGAAAATTCGGCTTATCAGCTGAAAGACTTCCATTCTCCACAAGCACTACTGGACAAGTTCAACAGGCACACAAATCAAGCGGAAACATGGTTTAGCAAGCAACCGGTGAATAATATCTCTCGGTTGCGTCCTTATCAGATTAAAGCAATAGAGGCGATTGAAAAAAATCTCTGTGAGGGTGAAAAAACCATGCTGGTTGCCATGGCAACTGGAACAGGGAAAACTTTCACCACTGTGTCTTCCATATACAGAATGTTGAAATCAGGATTTGCCAAACGTATTCTCTTTCTGGTAGACAGGCGGGCTCTGGCAGCACAAACAGTATCTGCCATTTCTGCTTTTGAAACACCGGAAGGACTAAAACTGGACAAAGATTATGAGGTATACAGCCAAAAATTCAAGCGAGAAGACCTGGAAGACAAAGCCAATTTTAATCCCAAAGCTTTACCCGAAGACTATTTAACAAACCCTCAAGAAAAGCATACCTTTATCTACGTTTCAACCATACAGCGTATGGCCATTAATCTGCTGGGCAAAGAGGCGATGGGTGATTTTGAATATGATGTTGATGCCAACAAGCTGGATATCCCAATTAACGCATTTGATGTGATCATTGCAGATGAATGCCATAGAGGTTACACTGCAAAAGAAACGGGATGTTGGAAATACGTCATAGATTATTTTGATGCCGTCAAAATAGGGCTTACGGCAACGCCTGCGATACATACTCTTTCGATGTTCAAAAACAAAGTTTTTTCATACAGCACCGAACAGGCCATCTTGGATGGCTATTTGGTCGATTACGATGCGGTAAAGATCAACTCGGATATTCATATCAACGGTGCTTTTCTCAAAGAGGGAGAGTTGGTGGGTGAAATTGATACTCAAACCGGCTTGGAACAATTGGATCAGCTGGAAGATGAACGAACGTTTCGTGCCAATGAAATTGAACAGAAAATTACATCCCCCGACAGTATTAAGAAAATCATCACCACCATAAAAAGATACACAGACCGATATGAAGAAGAATATAAACGTTTTCCCAAAATGCTGATTTTCGCTGTCAATGATTTGAACCACGTGTCACATGCAGATCACGTGGTCCAAGCCTGCAAAGAAGTATACGGCAAAGGAGATGATTTTGTCGTTAAAATAACCGGAAGCGCAACGGTTGATCGACCATTGCAGAAAATCCGACAGTTCAGAAATCGGCCTGAACCCAAGATCGTGGTAACGGTGGATATGCTAACCACAGGAGTAGATATCCCAGTCATCGAAATGGTGGTCTTCATGCGAATGGTCAAGTCTCGAATTCTTTGGGTTCAAATGCTGGGTAGAGGGACCCGTTTGTGCCCTGAAATCAACAAAGAAAAGTTTACTATTTTTGACTGTTTCGACGGCGGATTGATCCAATATTTCAAAAACACAACAGATTTCAACGTCACGCTGCAAAAAGAGACCCTTCCAATCGCACAAATCATCCAAAGGATTGATGATAACCAGGATCGTGAATACAATATCAACCGACTCATTAAACGACTCCGGCGTATCGACAATCGTATGGGTGCCAAGGCTCGTGAAGCCTTCTCCAAGTACATTCGAGAAGGAGACATGAAAGCCTATGCCGATCAACTCAAAGATAATCTAAAGAATCACTTCACAGAATCTATGAAACTTCTCATGAACAAAGAATTTCAAGAACTGCTTGAACATTATCCAAGACCGAAAAGGGAATACATCATCGCTTACGATCATGAAGATACGGTAAATGATGAAGTCATGTTTCGTGCCGGTGGGGATTATCAAAAACCGGAAGATTATCTCAAACTCTTTGAAGCCTTTATACAAAAGAACCCGGAGCAAATAGAAGCCATCGATATTCTCCTTTCAAGACCTTCCAATTGGAATACCGCTGCACTGGATGAACTCCGGGACAAATTAAAGCGGAACGATTTCACCGAAAAATATCTACAACAAAGCCACGAACAAGTCTATAAAAAGCCACTGGCGGATATTATCTCCATGGTGAAACATGCCGCAAATGCCAAGACTCCCATCTTAACGGCCCGTGAAAGGGTCGACAAGGCTGTGGCGCAATTGACACATAAACATCATTTTTCAGAAGAGCAAAAAAATTGGTTATACTATATCAAGGAACATTTGATCAAAAATCTGGCGATTTCCCAGGAGGATTTTGAAATCATGCCCGTATTCACACGCCATGGCGGTTTAAACAAAGCAAGACAGATCTTTGGCAATGATTTTGAACCCATCCTACTCGAAATCAACGAGGCGGTTGCTGCTTGAATGTTCCCCAAACAATCACGGAAAGGAGTTTTTTTATAAATGTCTGATGTTGTCAGCAAACTCTGGGGATTTTGCCACACCCTGCGCCATGATGGAATCGATTATGGTGATTATATCGAACAATTAACCTATCTTTTATTTTTAAAAATGTCCCATGAAAAAGACATTGATTTGTCGAATATAACATACGAAGACAATAAGAAGCTTGTCAAACTGGATTGTTCATGGACACCCTTTACTCAAAAGTCCGGAACCGAACTCCTGGATGCCTTTGCCCGGATACTTCGGGCACTCAGCCGACAAAAAGGACTTCTGGGAGATATCTTTAACCAATCCATGCCCCGTTTCACCAACCCGGTCAACTTGAAAAAGATCATCAACATGATCGATGAAGAAGACTGGTCCGCCATGGAAGTGGATGTCAAAGGAGCCGCCTTTGAGGGCCTGTTGGAAAAATCAGCAGCGGAAGGGAAAAAAGGCGCTGGGCAGTACTTCACACCCAGGGTATTGATTCAATCCGTTGTGAATGTGATGCGACCCGATCCGAGAGAAAACAAAACCTTTACAATATGTGACCCAGCCTGCGGAACGGCCGGGTTTTTGATGATGGCCTATGAATGGCTGATGAATGTTACCAAAGGTGCTTTGAATAGAAATGATGTGAAACGCATTAAAGAAGAAACCTTTTACGGACAGGAACTGGTTCCCCGCCCTCGAAGACTTGCTTTGATGAATCTCTTTCTGCATGGACTGGAACCGACCATTTATCTGGGAGACAGTATTTATGAACCGGATCGCAGAGAGCGTTACGACTGTATCCTGACCAATCCCCCGTTCGGCACAAAAGGGGCCAATCAGGCACCGGTGCGAGACGATTTTACCGTCAGCACCAGCAACAAACAGTTGAACTTCATCCAACACGTAGTCACCATCCTAAAACCGGGAGGACGGGCAGCCATGGTCCTGCCGGATAATGTACTCTTTGCCGATGCAGCCGGAGATGTGATTCGATATCTCATGGAAGACTGCAACGTACACACGGTTTTACGCCTACCCAACGGGACATTTACACCGTACAGCCAAGGGGTTAAAGCCAACGTCATCTTTTTTCAAAAGGGCCTGAAGACTGAAAACACCTGGATATACGACTGCCGAACCAACATTCCCGGTGTCACCAAAAAAGAACGCCCCCTGACTCCGGCAATGTTTGAAGATTTCGAGAAGTGCTACGGAGAAGACCCCAACGGCCGCTCAAAACGAAAAGACCTTGGAGAAGAAGGCCGATTTAGGGAATTCTCATATTCTCAGATTAAAGAAAGATCATTTAACCTGGACATTGCCTGGTTAAAAGACGACAACCTGGAAGACCCAAACTCACTACCCGAACCGGAACTACTGGTTGCTGATGCCATCACCGAATTGAGTGCGTGCGTGGATGAACTCCAATTGATCATGGACGAGATTGAGTCGGAGGATTTGGAATGAGGAGTTGTAGTCTTCAAGCGTATAATATTGTCGGACTATCCCTTTTATCATCGAGTTTGGAATGCAAAAAAAGCCAACAGATTGTTGACCAATTGAAGGAAAAACAATCTTTTGTATGTGAGTTTCTAAGCCTTAGTGGATTACCCGAAGACTTGAAATCATCACTGCCAACTGTAGAGGAAATAGAAGCTGAGTTGGAGGATTTGGAATGAGTGAGAAGATTCCAGAAAATTGGACATTAACTGAACTTTCAAACATAGTCATCTATAAGAAAGGAAAGAAACCGAAAAAATTAATTAATGAAAAGAAAGATGGTTATATTCCATATGTTAATATTAAGGCTTTTGAGCAAAAAATAATAGATGAATACGCAGATATGGAATCATCCAATTTGATTGATGAAAGTGATATTTTGGTTGTTTGGGATGGGGCTCGTTTCGGTTTGTCCGGTACAGGGATGGTTGGAGCCGCTGGATCTACTTTAATGGTGTTAAAGCCACTTATTTGTTATCCGAGATTTGTACATGCCTTTATCAATCGTTATTATCGCTATATCAATTCTAAACCAAAAGGTTCTGGAACCCCTCACGTTAATCCAGATATTTTTTGGAATTTGCCTTTTCCTCTCCCCCCACTATACGAACAAAAACGTATTGTCGCCAAATTGGATGCCATCATACCCCGCATAGATTCAGTGAAAGAACGGCTGGAGAAGATTCCGGTTATTCTTAAACGGTTTCGTCAATCGGTACTAACCGCTGCGGTTACAGGGAAACTGACAGAGAAGTGGCGGGAAGAACATCCTGAGACTGAGGGTGCTGAAGTGTTCTTAGATAATGTTATTAAAGAGCGAATAAAAAGGTATAAAGAAGAATTAGAAGAAGCGAAAATTAGTAAGCTTAGAAATCCAAAATGCAACATTCTTTCTAAAAAAATCCAATCTTCAGCTGTTAGTCTTACATGGATCAATATAGAAATTCAGCAGTTATTTTGTGTAGAAACAGGTGCTACTCCTTTAAAAACTGATACCTCTTTTTATTACAACGGAACTATTCCATGGATTAAAAGTGGAGATATCCAAAATTGTGATATTACTGAATGTACAGGAAGGATAACCGAGAAGGCTTTGAAAAATACGAATGTAAAATATTATCCAGAGAACACTTTGTTAATTGCAATGTATGGAGAAGGTAAAACAAGAGGCCAAATTGGAAAAATAAAATTTAGAGCAACTTCAAATCAAGCGTGTGCAGCCTTAATAAATCAGCATCTAAATGAAACAACAGTCAATTATACTTTTTTATTCGGGTTGAGTCAGTATGAACAAATTAGAATGGAAGCTGCAGGTGGGAATCAACCGAATTTGAATCTAACAAAAATAAAAAAATGGATTATTCCTTTACCACCCCTCGAAGAACAAAAAGAAATCGTTCGCCAAGTAGACAAGTTGTTTGCACTGGCAGATAAAGTTGAAGTCCATTATAGGCAAGCCAAAGAGCAAGTGGACAAGCTCTCACAATCCGTCCTTGCCAAGGCTTTTCGTGGAGAACTGGTCCCCCAGGATCCTACGGATGAACCTGCGGAAAAGCTTTTGGAACGGATATTGGAAGAAAAGGCGAAAATGGAAGCAACGTTGAAAAAAGCCAAAAAGAAGTCAACCGGAAAGAGAACTAAAAAGAAAGGGAAACAATGAAAAAAATAAAAGACTTGCCCATCAACGAAAGACCTAGGGAAAAACTACTGAACCGGGGAGCCTCATCACTGTCCGATCAGGAATTACTGGCCATTATTCTTGGAAAAGGCACACAAAAGGACGACGTGATGGCCTTGTCCAAAAAGATCGTCAGAATCATCGATGAAAAAGGCCTGTCATGCTCCGCTCAAGATCTGATCAAAATTGATGGCATCGGCAACGCCAAGGCCGCTTCCATCGCAGCAGCTTTTGAGTTTGTTAGAAGAAGGATCAAACCAGAAGGCTTAAAGATTAAATTCCCCGCAGATGTGTTACCCTTGATCCGTCATTACGCAGACAGAAAACAGGAACATTTCCTTTCCATTTCCATCAACGGTGCCAACGAAGTCATGAATGTCCGAGTCGTCAGCATGGGTCTGGTGAATAAAACCCATGTTCATCCCAGAGAAGTCTTTGCAGATATACTTTCTGAAAGGGCGTGCGCAGTCATCATCGCCCACAATCACCCCCAGGGTGGAGTCCAACCCAGCAAGGAAGATATTGCCATTACAAAACAACTGAAAGAAGCCGCCCAATTATTGGGTCTGAGTCTATTGGATCACATCATATTCAACACCAAGGATTATTATTCTTTTGTGGAAAACGATATAATATAAGGGAAAAACCATGAGATATTTGAAGAAGCATCAAGAAATGGAGTGTTTAGGCCAAAGGAGGCGATTGAATGTTTGATGAAGAAAAAACGGATGAAGTATTCCAACACGGCTCTATTTGGTTAAAGGCAGATTTTCATCTTCATACACGTGCTGATAAAGAGTTTCTTTATTCCGGTGAAGAAAATTCTTTTATCAAAGACTATTGTAATCAATTAAAAGAGCAATCCATCAATATCGGTGTCATAACCAATCATAATAAATTTGATAAAAATGAATTCGTTAATCTTCGAAAAAAAGCCAGACGGGATGACATATTTTTACTACCGGGGGTCGAACTTTCTGTAAACGATGGCGCTAATGGGATTCATACTTTGATTGTTTTTTCTGATGAATGGATTGAAAGTGGGGCGGACTATATCAACCAGTTTTTAAATGTAGCCTTTCAAGGAAGAGTACCAATTCAATATGAAAGGGAAAACGGCCGCACCAGTTTAAATTTGATTGAGACCATAAAGAATCTGGATGTTTATCAACGGGATTATTTTCTCGTTTTCGCACATGTTGAACAGAATAGTGGTTTCTGGAAAGAATTAGATGGTGGGAGACTTGCTGAACTTGCAAAAAACGAATCGTTTAGAAAAAGAACCCTGGGTTTTCAAAAGGTGAGAACACACGATGCTAAAGACAAAAAGAGCCGAACAAAAGTTCAATCGTGGTTTGTTGATTGGTATCCTGGTGTTTTGGAAAGCAAAACACCCTCTGATTGCAAATCAATTGAGGAAATTGGCAATAAGAACGGTGAAACTTGGTTGAAAATAGGTGATTTTACATTTGAGGCGGTTAAATATGCGCTAACGGATTATAAAAATCGGGTACGTTCTACACAACCTGCCGCCTATAAGCATTCTCATGTAAAGAGTATTTCCTTTGAAGGTGGGACACTTAACGGACAGACCGTTTACTTTTCACCTGAGTTGAATACCTTAATCGGGATTCGTGGTAGTGGTAAATCTTCCATATTAGAAGCAGTTCGATATGTGTTGGATATTCCCTTTGGGGAAAAGGCTACTGATGAAGGATACAAAAAGGGGCTGATTGCTCATACTTTAGGTAGTGGTGGAAAAGCGGTTATTACCGCTCAAGACCAATATGGCAGCGAATTCCAAATTAAGAGAATTCTTAACGAATATTCTGAAGTATATGCTGATGGCAAACGCCAACCGGGTGTATCCATACGTGAAACAATTATTAGAAGTCCTATTTACTTTGGTCAAAAAGATCTTTCTTCCAGCGGCGAAGGGTTTGAAAAGGATTTAGTGGAAAAGCTTGTGGGTGAAAGGCTTTACAATATTAGACGTCAGATCGAAGAGAAAAAGCAGGTTGTTTCAGATATTGTATATAGATTAAAGAAGCTTGAAAATATTGATGATCAAATTGAGGAATATACTAAAAAGAAGCAAGATGCAGAATTTCAGCTTAGAAGATTTAAACAATATGGTATTGAAGAGAAATTTAAAAAACAGACTGATTTTGACGTTGATGAGAGAAAATTAAATCAAATCATTGCTGACATCAAAGCTTATAGGGATGATTTGAAAATTTTTATCACTCAACATGAGGATACAATCAAAAATCATCTCTCCTATACTTCAAGTCAGAATCAAAGGTTCTTTACTGATTTTATGAAGGAGTATGCCAATTTTGTTGACATCTTTCAAAGGCATCAATCCGACGCAATTTCTATAAACAAAATACTTCAATCACTTAAGCTTAAGTTCACAGAATTTTCTGAGACAAAAAGGGCTTTTAATGAAGAATTCGCAGAAATTAGAAGAAAAATTGAAGCTGACTTAAAAGAAAAGGGTCTGACTACACTTAATTTGGAAGAATATCCGGCGTTAAAAAATCAAATAGATTTTGCTGTAAAAATGCTTCATGCATTGAATAAGCAAAAGATACAAGCTTCAAAAACAAAAGAAGAGTTGTTTCAAGCCCTATCCCAGCTTAATAACCTATGGCAGCAGGAATTTCAATTGATCAACAATCAACTTAACAAAATTAATGAAGGTACATCAGCTTTGAAGATTGAAGCAGAATTCAAAGCGGATAAATCGGAGTTTTGTGATTTTATGAAAAATATGTTTAAGGGTAGCGGATTAAGAGAGAATACCTATCAAAAACTTACGAATGAATATCAGGATTTTGGTAAAATTTATGAAGATTTTAAAAACGCTAAAAAAAAGGTGGGTTCATTTGCAGAGTCTTTTGAAGAGTATTTCTTGAATAATTTAAAGGACTTACTTATTTATCAGGTCCCCAATCAATTTATTATCAAATACAGAGGAAAAGAGTTACAACATCATTCTTTGGGGCAACGTGCCTCCGCTTTGATTCTTTTTGTTTTAAATCAGCAGGAAAACGATGTCATCATTGTGGATCAACCTGAAGATGATTTGGATAATCAAACGATTTACGAAGATGTAATCAAACTAATCAGAGAATTAAAACCGGTAAAACAGTTTATTTTTGCAACGCATAATGCGAATATCCCAGTATTAGGTGATGCAGAACAAATCCACTCTTGTAGTTACTCAGATGATAAAATATCTGTCAAAAGTGGCAGTATCGATTGTCCAATTTTGCAAAAAGAGATTGTAGATATAATGGAAGGTGGAGAAGATGCCTTTAATAAGCGAAAGGAGATATACCAAATATGGAAACTTCAGAACTTATAGAGATTATTGCACGTGGTGAAGATTCGAAAAATCAATTTAAGACATCCGATGTTAGAGAAGAGTCTTTAGCCCAAGAAATGATCGCATTCAGTAATACCGAAGGGGGGAGGATTTTTGTTGGAATCACCCCCACAAACGAAGTAGAAGGTTTAACAAATCATATAATAAATGAAAAAAGACTGGATAATCGGATATCAAATGCAGCAAATTCGATGATAAAACCACCGATTGCGGTAGAAACTGAAAATATTCTTCACCCTGAGGGTGTGGTTATCGCTATAAAAGTGTTCAAGGGAATTAGTAAACCATATATGGATCGTTCTGGAAACATATTCGTAAAAAACGGTGCCGACAAACGAAAGGTGAGCTCCCCTGATGAATTACTTAGAATGTTTCAGGCTTCAAATCGAATTCATGGAGATGAACAGCTTGCAAACGGGTTGTCTTTGGCTGATGTTGATCGAACTTTTTTTGAAAGTTTTTTTCAAAATGAGTATGGAGAAAATCTTGAACAACAAGAGAATTCCCTGCAAATCATATTTGAAAACATGAATCTTGCAAAATCGGGTGCACTCAATATAGCTGGAGCTCTTCTTTTTGCCAAACAACCATACTTTAGATTACCCGCTTATATTGCAAAAGCTGTTGCTTACCCCGGAAATGATATTGATGAAGAAAACTATATTGACAGTCGGGATATAGTAGGTAAAATATCTGATATTTTTCAGCAGATTATTTCATTTATATCAAGAAATATCAGACAGAAGCAATCAAATCAAAACATAAACTCATTAGGAGAATCTGAGGTTCCCAGGATTGTGTTGGAAGAATTGATAGCCAATGCACTGATTCATAGAGATTATTTCATCTCAGCTCCGATCAGAATTTTCATTTTTAATAATAGAATTGAAATTATCAGTCCCGGACATCTTCCCAATAATTTAACCATAGAAAATATTAAATCAGGTAACTCAAATATTCGCAATCCCATTTTAGCCTCATTTGCGACAAAATTGCTGCCTTATCGAGGGTTGGGAAATGGCATACGCAGAGCGCTAAAGGCATATCCAAAAATAGATTTCATTGATGATCGGGAGAATAATTGTTTTAAAGTAATCATTAAAAAATAAAAAAGTGTAGTTATTACACATCCCCTTTTCTTTCTTGATTCATTCCTTTTTTGATCTTCACGTTTTCTTCACGGTGGACTTGTTAGAATCTTGCTAAAGGATGAGGGGGGATTGATGTGAAAGAGACGATTATATCCATTATGAAAAAGCTTTTCCGCCTTGAACAAGAAAAATATCCCGGCAATGATGAGATTGTGGATCCGGACACGGGTTATAAGATCACTACCAAAGGGGATTTTGCCTGGATGACGAATCGATTGAAACGAATGGGGTTTGAGGTTTATTGGTTGTGCGAGCGTACCGGAAGGCAGATCGGGTTGATCATCGATCAGATGTTGTACGTTTGCTCCAGTAAGCGGGATTTGGATTCCAAATACCATGAGATTTATTTCAACGATATAGCGATGTATAAGGAATATGAGGGATTTAGCGAGAACAAGAATGCCATTTTCGGACTCGTTTTTAAAGATGATAACGGATTTGAGTATTGCTGGAAGAAGCTATAATTAAACGGCAGATGAGTATTCAGCTCATCTGCCGCTTTTCAAGGAAGGTTTTTTTGATGCCGTTGTTGTTACATGCCCAAATAGGCTTTTTGCACATCCGGGTTTGATAGAAGGGATGAAGCTTGACCCTTCATGGCGATTGTTCCGGTTTCGATGACATAGGCTTCATCAGAGACGGATAATGCCGATACGGCGTTTTGTTCGACTAATAGAATCGTCACACCATCTTCTTTGTTTATCTTCTGAATAACTTCGAAAACTTCTTTAACCAGCAGGGGAGCAAGGCCCAATGAGGGCTCGTCGAGCATCATGAGTTTTGGATTGCTCATAAGTCCTCGACTGATGGCAAGCATTTGTTGCTCACCTCCTGATAGGGTTCCCCCTGGCTGGTTCAGCCTTTCCTCTAAGATGGGAAAGAGCGAAAATATCCATTCCATATCTGTTTTGATGACTTTTTTTTCTTTTCGGTTGTAAGCGCCCATGGCGAGATTTTCCTTAACAGTTAATCCGGAAAATATTCTTCGCCCTTCCGGTACGTGGACGATTCCCATCTGTGTGATGAGGTGGGGGGACATGTTGGTAATGGGTTTGTTTTGAAAGGTTACAGAGCCGCTTTTGATTTTTACAAGGCCGCTGATTCCCGATAAGGTGGATGTTTTTCCTGCACCGTTTGCCCCAATCAACGTGACGATTTTACCAGCAGGGACTTCAATCGAGATTTTGTTGACAGCGTTGATGGGACCGTAATTGATCGTTAAATCATTGATTCGGAGCATGCACTCAGCTGCTGACGACATCTTTCCACTCCTCTCCCAGATAGGCCTCGATGACTTTAGGATTTGATCTGATTTGTGCGGGATCGCCCATGGCAATGGCTTTTCCGTAATCCAGAACGATGATGCGTTCACATAATCCCATGACAAATTTCATGTCGTGCTCGATTAAAAATACGGTTACGTTGAAATCATCCCGAATGTTTCTGACGAGGTTCATCAACGCAACCGATTCGGAGGGATTCATGCCTGCTGCCGGTTCATCTAATAGCAGCAGTTGTGGTGTTGTTGCAAGTGCTCTGGCTATTTCAAGCTTTCTTTGTTCGCCGTAGGGGAGGGAGTGCGCCAATTCATCTTTGTGTTTGAGCATACCCAGTTTTTCCAGAATGTATTCGGCTTTTTCCCGCTGTTCTCTTTCTTTTTTAAAATACCCCAGTTTAAATACGGATTTCCAGAACCACCAATCGCTGGCACCTTTTTTCTTTTGTTGCCATTTCTTCAGGATCTTATCCGGTTTGACATTCGATAGTTCATGGTGCATGGCAGCCTGCAGATTTTCCAGAACCGTCATGGTATGAAATAATCGTATGTTCTGAAAGGTTCTGGCTATACCCAAATGGGTGATGACATGGGGTTCATAATGATCGATGGCCTTGTCATTCAAATATATATGTCCTCGTGTGGGTTGATAGACACCGGTGACAACATTGAATATGGTGGTTTTTCCAGCGCCGTTGGGGCCGATGAGTCCCAAAATTTCACCGGAATGGATTTGTGCGCTGAAATCACTTACCGCTTCCAGTCCACCAAAGCGCATGGTCATTTGTTCAATGGTTAAAATAGGTTTTTGGGGTTTACTGTCCATGGTTTTCTCCCTTTCTCAGTTTTCCGATAACACGGTACAGGCCGTTCCAAGTGAGTTCGTTGCGCCCCATGATGCCTTTTTGCCAGAATATCATGATAATGATGAACAGGGCAGAAAAGACCAGCATGCGCATGCCGGATATGCCGGCGATGGTGAACCCGAAGAAGGTCATGTCAGATTCAACGAATCGGAGAAATTCCGAGAGAACGGCAAAAAGGCCGGCGCCGATGACAGCGCCTGAAAGACTTCCAAGGCCTCCAAGCACAATCATAATCAAGATGTTGAAGGTCAGCATGATGCCCAATGTGGTGGGTTTGGGATCAATGGACGTGAGCCAGTGGGCGTATAGAGAACCAGAGACCCCGGCGAAGAAACCGCCCAGTACAAAGGAGGTGAGTTGATGCTTGAAAACATTGATGCCCATGGCCTTTGCGGCAATGGTGTCGTCTCGAATAGCTCTCAGAGCTCGTCCGTAGGAACTTTTTACAAAGCTGCCAATAACCAGCAGCGTAATCAGCAGCCATCCCCATGACCACCAGATGTTGGTGTATGAGGGTATGCCTTTGAGTCCTAATGAACCGTTGGTGATGCGATTCCAGTTCAATAAGAAAATGCGAATAATCTCGGCAAAACCTAAGGAGGTAATGGCCAGGTAATCCCCTGAAAGTCTCATGGTTGGCCATCCTACCACAAAAGCCATAAGGGCTGCCACACTTCCGCCTGCCAAGGTAGCCCAAAAGAAGGGGATGTTTGAGAGGGTTTCTGTATTGATGGGAAAGGCGACACCCATTAGGATGAATGAGGCTTCTTTCTGTTGTACACTCATGGTCAGCAAAGCGGCGACATATGCCCCGATAGCGATAAACCCGGCATGTCCCAAAGAAAGCATGCCCGACACACCGTTGATCAGAGTAAGGCTCACCGCCATGATGGCAAAGATACCGATTAGTGAGATGATGCGGATCATGTAGCTGTTTAGATTTTCTTCAGCTAAATAAAAGAGGATGCAGATGCCAACGATGAAACCAATTGTCAACAGGATTTGAGTTCTAACATGGAGTGTTTTTTTATCATGGATGGTCATACTTTCACCAGTTCTTTTTTACCCATTATGCCGCTTGGTTTAAACGACAGCAATAGGATCAATAATATGAAAGCAAAAGCGTCCCGATAGCCTGCCATTTGAGGCATGAGTCCCACGGCAAGAATTTCAATCAACCCCAACAGAATCCCGCCCACAATGGCGCCGGTCACCGATCCAATACCACCGATAACTGCGGCCACAAATGCTTTGAGGCCAGGCATAAATCCAATCATGGGCCAGACTTGCGGGTATTTTCCCACCCACAAAATCCCGCCAATTGCGGCAAGTGCCGATCCTAAGGCGAATGTCAAGCCAATGGTTTGATCTACACTGATCCCCATCAGGGCAACTGCTTTGGTGTCCATGGATACGGCTCTCATCGCCAGGCCGGCTTTTGTTCGGTATAAGATGAACCAAAGGATGAAAAAGGTGAAGAGTGTCACGACAAAGGTGATGATAGTGATACTGGGTATTCGGATGGCGTTGACCACGATTTCCCTTCCTCGATTAACGATGACTTCACCACCGATGGTGTAGATTTTATTAAAGAAATCAGGAAATACGGTTCTGAACGATTCTGGGATGCCTCCGAAAATAACAATTGCCAAGCTCTGTAAAAACATTGATACACCGATAGCCGTGATGAGTGCCGAGATACGTGGGGCTGCCCTCAATGGTTTATAGGCAATCTGATCAACGCTCATACCCAGCAAGGCGGCTCCTGCTATGCCCACCAGCATCCCCAACCACCAGGGTAGACCGAACAGGGTGATGGCGTAAAAGGTAAAAAAAGTGGACATCATGAAGATTTCGCCGTGTGCGAAATTGATGAGCTTAAGTATGCCGTACACCATGGTATAGCCTACGGCGATCAGGGCATACAACAACCCCAGACTAAGGCCGTTTATCACATGCTGCAATAAAATTTCGATTTTCAACAACAACACCCCTTTATGAAAAAACCGTTTCAACCCTCCGAGATATCAACGGTCATTGATTCGTGTCACATAAAAAAGGATGAGATCAGTTCCGGGGTTTGGGGTATGCAAACATAAACCCTTAACCCCGGAACCTTAATCTTCGATTCTATCCTAATTTTGTGTCAATAACTTATGGATTGATAACCGAATCGTAAACGTATTGTCCATTTTCAATTTTGACAATGACAACGGACTTTTCAGCGTTTCCTTCGCTGGTGATGGTGATGAATCCGGTGGAACCAGGGAAGTTCTGGGTTTCTCTCAAGGCTTTTGAAACCTTTTCTCTGTCTAATTCTCCGGCTCTTTCAATGGCATCTCTTAACACCAAATAGGCATCAAAGCCCAACCCGGCAAACATAGAAGGCTGTTCTCCAGGATATTTTTCGGAAAAGGCTTTCAGGAACATTTCGGCGTTCTCGTTGAAAGCAGGCGAGTCAGCATGATAACCAGCGGTCAGGTATAGTCCTTCCACTGCTTCTCCGCCTATTTCTACCGTCTCATCCGCATAGGCACCATCACCGGTTGCGAGGTTTCCATAAAAACCGTTGTCGTAGGCTTGTGAACAGATTAGGGCAATTTCTGTATAGTAACCGGGCATGTACAAGGCATCGACGTTTTTCGACATGGCGTCTAAGACTTGTGCGGAAAAATCCTGGTCTCCGCTTTTGTAGTATTCATAAAAGATGGTACCCCCAAGGCCTTCAAAGGTCTTTTTGAAATAATTCGCTAAAGACACGGCATAATCCTGTTCAACGTCTACAAACACAGCAACGGTACGGTCTCCCAAGTTGTACAAAAGTTTTGCAGCTGCTTGGCCTTGAAAATCATCTGAAAAACAAACCCGGTTGACATATTGTTTGCCCTGTGTGACGATGGGGCTGGTGGAGGTGGGTGAAACCATGGGAGTCTTTAATTCTTCAGCGACTGCTCCTCCGGCAAGGCTATTTCCGCTGATAATATTTCCCAATATGGCCAAGACTTGCTCATTTTCTATGGCCCTGCGAACACCATTTGCAGCTTCCACTTTGTCACTTTTGGTGTCCATGACAACCATGTTAACGGGTAAGCCGAGGATTTCAGGGAACAGCTCCATGGCAACTTGAACTCCCTGATAAGCCATTCTGCCATAGGCAGATGCGCCGCCTGTCATGGAAAATACTGCGGCGATTTTTACTTCACCGGGTGTTTGTGCACCAAAAAGGGTTCCCATCAGCATCACGCATACAACTAAACAAACACAGAACTTCTTCATCATAAATCCTCCTATTTTTTTTTGATTTTCTGTTCCTCTTTATTCCAAAAGCCTTTCCGGAAAAGCTTGAATGGTTAAAAAAAAGCGGGGAATTCATCTTTCTGAATTCCCCGCTACTCTTAAAGGTGCTTAGTCTAGCAAAAGACCTTAGCTCCCCCGATCAGCGGGGCTGCTAATAATGACGATGTTCAACAATATGCCTTTGCTTAACTCAGTATCTTTATGAGCGATTGTCATCAACGT
>ERZ795053.2327-NODE-2327-length-23269-cov-4.792151_pt1 | contig 23269 bp, 16 predicted proteins | sample MGYA00375137_ERZ795053 | MGnify/ENA primary metagenome ERZ795053 (study PRJEB30182, sample SAMN05720284) | activated sludge metagenome | isolation source: Anaerobic digester | place: Hong Kong | collected 2014-12-17 ...
CGGATCGTCGATATGCTCCAGCAAATCGCGCTGGAATTGCAGCTCCGGCACGCCGTCGATGCTGGCGGCGGGCATATCCTTGAGGGGCAGCCAGGCGGCCTGCTCGTTGCCGTGCGCGCCGTAATAGGCCATTTGCTCCTGTGCCTGTTTGGAATACTGGCCGGGATAGTACGCCTCCCGGTCGGCACAGCGGCCATAAATCCAGCCGTACAGCACCGGCGAGAACACGCCGAAATCGTAAATGGCGGGGAACTTCGTCCATGAGGTTTGAAACGGGCAAATCGCCTTTAGATGCGGGGGATTGGAGCGCGCGCAGGCCAGCTGGGAAAACCCGTGGTATGATTCGCCGATCATCCCCACCTGACCGTCACACCAGGGCATGGCGGCAATCGCTTCGATGGTGTCATACCCGTCCTCGTCCTGATGGCCCGCCGGATCGCAAATGCCTTCGCTGTGTCCGGTTCCGCGAACGTCCTGAATCACAACGTTGTATCCGGCGGCGGCGAATTCCGGCGCGCGCATATAGCCGACGACCGGGCCGAGATTATCTTTCAGATACGGGGTGCGGTTGACAACTGCCGGATAGGCTTCGTCATCGTTGGGGCGGTACACATCGGCGTAAAGCACAGTGCCGTCGCGCAGCGTGCAGGGGACGTTATAAAGAATCTTGACGTCCTTCATATGCCTGCCATGGTAGGGTTTAGGCATGGGGGCCTCCTTTTTTCACCATGTGAATGGTCTCGTCGGGAATATCGAATCCGCCAACCTTGTCGCGGGAGGATACGACCTCCGCTTCGTCGTGCGAGAAATGGAATGTTATGCGCTGTACGCGGCAGCTTTCCAGCCAGCGAATCTCAAGCTCCAGGGTCTGGTCGTCGGGCATCGCGCCGCTGAGCGCCAGGGTTCGGGCAAGGTTGTTGTTGGGCATTGTGCAAATCAAGCGCTGTCCCTTCAGCCCGATGGGGCATTGCAGAGCGCCGCTTTTGGTTTCCACGGTCAGCAGCAGGTTGCCGTCCGCCGCTTCAAAACCGAAGCCCAGAATCTCCATGGCGTAACCCGGATTGAAGATGATCAGGTCGTCGGCAAAGAAATGCGGATTTCCTTGGGTGATTGTATAGGTTGTATGGTCAAGCCTTTGCAGCAGGCCAGGATTTTCGCAGTACTGGGGAGCCGGGATTGCTAATTTCTTCATACGTGTTTGCAGGTCCGCGTTGCATTGCTCGTCCTGCAGCAGAGCATCATCGGGAAGTGCGTTCACAAATTGGAATACAGCATCCATCACCGCATCGCCCTGCGACGCGGTGGAGATCGTCTGGCTGAGGGAGACGACGGTTTGTTTTTTAGGAAACAGCATGGACCATTGTCCCATGGCGCCGTCCGCCATCAGGCAATCGCGGCGTTTCCACATCATGCCGCCGTACGATACGGTCTGGTCTATCAGGTGGTCGTTTTGCGTTTGGATGGCAAACGTCACCCACTGGGGCGAAAGAATCTGCTTTCCGTTCCAGGCGCCGCCCCGGCGGTAGAGTTCCATCAGGCGGGCGTTGTCCTCGGTGGTAGAGACCAGGCCGCCGCTGCCGTTCTCCATGCCGTCGGGATGGCAATGCCATTTCAGGCGGTCGGCATCGATGCCGATGAGATCCAGCATGCGGGGGCGCAGGTATTCACGGAGACCCAGTCCCGTGAGCTTGCGGATGCACGCGCCTACCATGGAGCAGGCTGCGCTGTTGTAGTAAAAGGCGGTACCGGGCTGATGGAGGATGTCCATGGTGAAGAACTTCTCAATCCAGTCCGGCTTGTCAATCGCGGGCTGGGCTTCCATGCCGGAGCCCATGGTGGTCATGTGCCGCATGCGCAGCTCGTTCCAGTATGGCTTGCCGGCGCAAAGGTGCGCATATTCGGGAAAGATGTCCGTCAGCAGGGTATCAAGGCCCAAAAGGCCCTCCTGCATCGCGATGCCGAAGGCCGAGCCTGTCATGGTTTTGGTCAGGGATTGGCTTCCGTGCACCTGACCCGGCGCGTAGGGTGCCCACCAGCCCTCGGCGGCGACTTTGCCGTGGCGGAGGATCATCAATCCGTGCATTTCTGTGCCGGAGGCCTCCAGCGCATCCACAAGCGCGTGGACATCCCCAGAGGGGATGCCCACGGCTTGCGGAGCGGTACGCTCCAGCGGCGTGAAGTTGATCATTGAGCGTTATATGCGGCCAGCTGGTCGCGGAAGTCCTGCACGATATCGTCCAGGCCGATGGCCTTGCACTGGTCGATGAACTCGTGGTATTTCGCTTCGGTCTGGTCGCCGTAGATGCCAAAGCAGAAGGAGAAGCGGTACTCGCTGAGCAGCGAGGCAATAACGGCCAGTTCCGCTTCGTACTTGGAGGAGTCATACACAAAGCCGTTCACAGGGAAGGTGCTGGAGGGCACTTCCGCCGCAACATACTTATCCTGATAGGCCTGCATTTCGGGAGACAGCTGAGCCTGCGGGTCTTCGTCGTGCTGGAGGAGATAGCACCAGCTGCCCCAGCCATAGTTGGCCGCATCCGGGCCCAGGGTGTAGGTGTTGGTGGCTTCGTCGATTACATAGTGACGACCTTCAAAGCCGCTCACCAGCAGGCGGTTGACTTCAGGGTCGTTCTTCATGCAGTCCAGCGCTATCGCGGCACGTTCCATTTTCTTGGAGGCAACCGGGAAGCATGCGCCGTACCCCATGTAATTGCCGCGGCGGGTGGCTGCGGTGTCGCTCCACTGCGCGTCAAGGTACACAACGGTGTCGTCCACGATGCGATCCTGCCAGCCCTTGAAGCCAAACGGCCAGGAGAATTGGGTGGCGGAGGTGCCTGCCTGGAAATTATCATCCAGCATGGTGCTGTTGGAGATCACGCTGGAGGGGAACACGCCGTGCTTGTAGAAATCGGCCATCTGCAGCGCATACTGCAGGAAATCGTCGGTATCGGCGTACCAGTGCAGATCGTTGACATCAAAGGCTTTGCCGGTATCGTATTTCCAGACCATCCACGTGGCTGAGCCGGCGTTGACATCCATATAATGATAGCGGGTTGTGTACCAGTTGGTGTCAAACGGGTAGGAGCCCTGCGGATTGAACGCGTACACGCCGGTATCCTTTTCGCCTTCGGCGATGGCATAGTAGTAGTCTACGAGCGCTTCGTAGCTGTTGATGTCGTCGGCGGTAAAGCCGTACTTGTCAAGCAGGGACTGCCGGGTCAGCACGCCGCTCCAGGAAATGGAAGTATCGTCGCGGGGCACGCAGTAGTAAAGCCCGTTATACTCCGCTTCCTTCCAGGAGGAAGCCGCCTGGGATTCGGCCGTCAGCGGCATGTAGGTCTGTACAAAATCCCAGTCGAAGCCCGCGTATGCGCCGGCCTTTACATAGTCGGAATAGTTACACCATGCGGCACCGTAGATGAGATCAATGTCTTCATCGCCGGAGAGGAACAGGGAGTACTTGCTTTGGAAATCGCCCCAGGAAACATGGACAAAGTTGACCTTCGTGTTGATCTTTTCGATCATCAGCTCGTTGGCCGCGTCCACAACCTCCTGCCAGTCGGCGCCGAGAACGCCTACGACGTAGAAGTTGATCTCCGTATATTCGGAGAGATCCAGATTCGCCCAGGGATTGGTGGTGTCGGCCGCTTCCGCGGAAGCGAAAGATATGCCACCCAGAACCAGAACCAGGGACAGTAGCAAAGATACCAGTTTCTTCATGGGTTTACCTCCTGTCAAATTTGGTCGTTATACGTGCGGAGCACCTCGTTCATGCTCCGTTACACCAAGTTAACCCTTGACCGCGCCGATGGTCAGGCCCTTGACGAAATAGCGCTGCACCAGCGGGTAGAGGAAGATGATCGGGCCCGTGACCACAACGGTCATGGCCATTTTCATGCCGGTCGTCGGCAGGCTGATGCCCTTGACGAGCTCCGCATTGCCCTGTGCGACCAGGTCCTTGAGGGCCTGAATGGTGGAGAGCATATCCTGCAAAAAATATTGCAGCGACTGCAGGTTTTCGTCGGTATTGAACAGCATGCTGTGGTACCAGTCGTTCCAGTAGGCCAGCGCCGCAAACAGGCCGAGTGTGGCCAGCAGGGGCTTTGCGATGGGCATGTACAGCCGCGCGTAGATTCTCAGCTCGCCCGCGCCGTCAATCTTGGCGCTCTCACTGATTTCGAAGGGGATGCCCTTCATGTAGTTTTTGGCGATGATCATATTCCACACGGAAAACATCAGCGGCAGGATGAGCGCGAAGTATGTATTCTTCAGGTGCAGCCCGCGGGTCAGCAGGATGTACCAGGGCGTCAGACCGCCGTTGAACAGCGTGGTGAAGAAAAAGAAGAAGGAAAAGAAGTTGCGCCATTTGAACTGCGGCCGGGACAGCACATAGCCTGTCAGCGTGGACATCATCAGCGAAAACGTGGTGCCGACGATGGTCACGAACACGGTGTTGAAGTACGCGCGGCCGATGCGCGCCGGATTGGTGAATACAAAGCCGTATGCGTCCAGCGACCACTCGGACGGAAACAATTGGAAACCATGGCTGATCAGCGCCTGCTCGCTTGCGAACGATGAAACGATGATCAGGTAGAACGGGATGACGCAAAGCATACCGAATATGAATAACAGAATATATCCCAGAGAACGGAACGCCACTTCATTGGGCGGGATTCTGCGGCCCTTGACTGCAATCATGCCATTCTCCTCCTAAAACAGTGTGTAGTCCGGCTGGATTTTCTTTACGATATAATTTACCGTCATGATCGTTGCAAAGCACAGCACGGATTGGTACAGGCCTGCCGCCGCGCTCATACCCAGGTTGGTACCGGAGGACAGCGCACGGTATACGTAGAGGTCCAGAATATCGGCGGTTTCCAGCAGCACGCCGTTGTTGCCGACCAGCTGGAAGAACATGCCGAAGTCGCCCCTGAAAATCTGTCCCACGGCCAGCAGAAACATGATAATCATCGTCGGCACAAGATTGGGAATGGTCACCTTGAACACCTTTTGCCAGCTGTTGGCGCCGTCGATATCCGCCGCCTCGTACATTTCCTGATCGATGCTGGTTACGGCGCTCAGGTAAATGATGGTGCCGTAGCCTACGCCTTTCCACATGCGGAAGAATACCAGCAGGAATGGCCAGGGCGCCGCTGTGGTATAGATATTGGTCATATTGCCGCCGAACGATTCCACAATGCGGGTAACCAGGCCGTTATCATAGTCCAGCAGCGTTTGGATCACCGATACCGCAACGACCCACGATACGAAAAACGGAAGGAACATAAACGACTGGAACGTCTTTTTGAACCACCGGCTGCGCATCTCGTTGATGATGACGGCGAACATGACCTCCAGAAACATGCCGATGACGATGAAGGCGAAGTTGTAGGCCAGGGTGTTGCGCGTCAGCGTCCACAGCTTGTTGGAGATGAGCAGGAACCGGAAGTTCTTCAAACCCACCCACGCGCTGCCGAAAATGCCCGCCGAGTAGTTGTAGTTCTTGAAGGCGATTACAGCGCCGCCCATGGGGATGTAGTTGAAAATGATGACATACACAATGGCGGGGATCAGCAACAGCAGGTAAACGCGGTTGTTTTTGAAATCCCGTGCAAAGGATTGCTTGCGGAGCATACGGTTGTTTCCGATCACTGTGTTCCCTCCTTCGGGTTATACAGAATGCGAAATCCTGTGAGCGCATAATCCTTAGTGCGCGGGTAGGTAGCGCCGACAAAGAACACGCCCGCATGGTCCTCGGCGCGGTGCGCGCCGCCGCACAGCGGCATGCCTTCCCCGGAGGTGTTAATCCAGCGCCAGCCCAGGCCATAGCCGTTTCGGTCGTCCTCGGGATAGAGTCCCAGGAGTCTTGCCATCAGTGGCGGGGTGAGGCCCGGTTCGGTTTGGAGATCGGCGAACGCGCAGTTGCCGATGCCCGGGTGGGTGATATGGCGCGTCATCCGGATTTGGCCGTATGGCGCATCGTATTTCAAGGTATCCGGGCTGCCGGGGAGCGCCAGGCAGCCGTCCGCATCCAGCGCGCGCCACAGGGGGGAGCTTACGCTCAAATCGGCATCCTGTGCTAAAAGCGCCTGTATGGGGATGATTTGGATCTCGCCGTCCATCAGACGGTAACCGATATCCCATTCGTTCAGGTTTCCGCTCAGGTCATACAGACCATCGGGTGTGCCGTCATGTGACCAGGTCAGAGGGCCGCTGCCGCACAGTGTGCGGCCGTCGCCTGCGGGAAGGCCGGTTTCCTGCGGGAACAGATAGCAGGAACCGTTCATGCTGTTGCCGTTGGGCAAAAACCCCTGCCGTCTGCATTGCATGGCGATCGCCATGCGCAGGGCAAACGGGGTAACGTGCCAGCCCTTGCCCTTTTGCTTGCAGTACTGTATCGCGGCGTCCTGGTTCAGGCCGAAAATCGGATTGCCCAGCGGAAGCGAACAGGCGTGGCCGTTCCAATCGCTGCTTAGGTATTTGCCGACCAGAAACTCGTCCTGGCCGCCGGAAAACGCGGGATGGAGCGCGTCGCTGCCGTTGGCAAGCACGTCCTTTTCGCGGATGGCGGGTACCCGTACCATTATAGAGGGAAGCCCTGAATCGTCAAACACTACGGTATTGCGATTTTGAGACAGCGTTTCCACCGCGCATTGCAGCCGCTTACGTTCGTCGGCAGTGGCCGGGCCGCAGGTGCGCAGCAGCAGCTGGGCGGTTTCTTCCAGTGCTTCCGCCTGCTCGCCGCGGGTTTCCCGTACGGCGTATTCCTTTGCAAGCAAAGCGAAAAGGCGAGGGGACTGACCCTCATCGTGCGTGGGAATCATTTAGCTAACACATCCTTCACCCGCATTATAATTGACAGCTGAGTGCAATGGGCAATATAATGAATGATGTTTGGAAGAATGGAACGGATTGTCTAAAAAATTTGGGAGATAATATGCCATATCCTTATTTAACGAAATTACCGCTATGGATACAGGCGTGTAGGCAGGGGTTTGTCGGCGAATCGACGCAGCTTACATGCACAGAGGATGAGAACTCCATTATACAGATCAGTTCTGGGAATTGTCAGGTTTTCTGGCATGCGGAGTCCCACGCCTTGAGCGCGAGATCGGTGATTTTTCTGGGTCGGAACACCCAGGCGGAGCTTAGGGCAATGCCCGGCCAGGAGTGCCGCTATGTGCTGCTAACCCTTGCAATGACACAATCCGCACCGGCCATCGACCTCAACCGTTTATGCCTGTCCGCGCCGATGATTGACTCCTTTTTCGCGCAGAAGGGGCGCTTCTGTGTTATGGAGGACCGGCAGTTCATCAACATGGCTTTGGGCGAGGTCCGGTATGAATGGGAGAACGATTTGGGGGAGAAGGAGACGGCGCTTAGAAGCTCTCTGGAGAACCTGCTGGTACGCATCGCACGGTCCTTTTACAGCCGGAACTGCTATACTGGTATACGATATGTGACAGACGCTAAAAAGTATATTTACAAAAGCTTTCAGCAGCCGATCACCGTGGAGACCATTGCCAAAAACATCGGCATCAGCCGTTCCTATCTGGAGGCGCTGTTCAACCGTTATATGCGCGGAGGCATTGTGGATTATGTGCACGCCGTGCGCTGCGACCATGCGGCCAAGCTGCTGACAACGACCGGGTTCCCGATTATTGAAATCGCCATGGACTCCGGGTTCAACAACCGCCAGCACTTTGCCCGTGTGTTTCGGGAGATTTACGGGGTCACGCCGTCGGTGTACCGCAAGCTCAACCGCTTCCGGTAGCAGACCAATGGAAACACACAGCCGTCCTGATACAGGACGGCTGTGTGCTTTGTATGCGATCAGATATTCAAACGTAGCGACCAGGCTGCTACCCCTTGACCGCGCCCGAGGTAAGCCCCTTCATAAAGATTTTCTGCATAAACAGATACGCGATGATGATGGGCAGGGACGCCAGCAGCACGTTGGCGAACACCAAATTCCATTTGGACGTATAAGTGCCGATGGCGTTGTAGATGCCCGTGGTGATGGTTTTGCCGCCGCTGAAGCCGAGGATATACATGGGGTTTAGAAAATCATTCCAAATCCACATCCCCAGAAAGATGACCGCCGTTGCGGTGCAGGGCTTGACCAGCGGGAAGATAATGCGGAAAAACGTGGTGATGGGATTGGCGCCGTCCATATAGGCGGACTCATCAATGCTTTTGGGAATGGTTTTGATATAGCCGACGTAGATGAAGATGGTCGTGCTGAAATAGGTGCCGCCGTAAAACAGCAGCAAGCCCGGCATGGTATACAGTAGGTGCAGAGCGCTCAGGGTTTTGATGCTGGGGATGAGGGTGACAATCGGGGGAATCATAATCCCGGCCAGCGAGAAGATATAAAGGGCCTGGTAGAGCTTCCCCGTCCGCCGCGCGATGATGTAAGCGGCCATGGATGTGATGATGATCAGCAGTACGACCGATAACCCGGTAATCAGAATGCTGTTTTGGTATAGCGCCAGCATGTTGGACGACTGAAACGCGTCCGCGAAGTTCTGCAGCGTCGCCTTCACGGGAAGCTGCAGCGGAGCCTTGATCACCTCGTCGTACGGCTTGATGGAGTTGACCGCCGCGATATACAGCGGCGCAAGATAAATCAGCGCAAAGACCAGAACCAGAACGTTTTTCACCAGGAGACCGACCGATGCTTTTTTCATATCAGTACTCCACCTCGTGTCGCTTGGAAATGGAGAGCTGGATGACGGTCAGGATGACGATGATGATGAACAGCACAATGACGGCCGCCGAGGAATAGCCCCTGCGGTTATACTCAAACGCCTTTTCCACGCTGAACAGCGTGACCGTCTGCGTTGCCCCGCCCGGGCCGCCGCCCGTGATCACCTTCACATGGTCGTATTGCTTCAACCCGCCCGCAACCGCGAGTATGCAGTTGATGGTAATGCCTGGCGCCAGCAGCGGCAATGTGATGTGGCGGAAGCGGTGAAACCAGCCCGCGCCGTCTACCTTGGCGGCCTCATACAGCTCCTGGGGTATGGTGGACAGTGTGGAGAGGTAGATCACGACGAAAAAGCCGATGCTGTTCCAGCAGATGATGCCGGAAATCACGAAAATGGTTGTCAGCGGTGTTTTATAGAAATCGATGGCGCTTCCGCCCAATGCCAGAATGATTGAGTTGATGACGCCGCCGTTTGTTTGCACCATATAAGACCAGATAAACGCGACCACAACCGCGCTCATCACCGTGGGGATGAAAATCGCGCTGCGGGAGATGCTGGACAGCTTTCCCTTATCGTTCAACAGCGCGGCCAGAATAATACCCAGCACGTTGTAGATCACGCTGGTGACCACCATAATGATGACGGTAACCTTCAATACCTGAAAAAATGACGCGTCCCGAAACAGCGTCACGAAGTTTTTCAAACCGATCATGCGAAACGTGGTGCTGATGCCGTCCCAGTTGGTGAAGCTGTAGTAAAAGCACATTACAACCGGCACGATCATAAACAGGATGTAGACTATAAAACCAGGTGCCAGAAAAATGGTATCATAAAGCTTGTTTTGCTTCATTGCCGTTCCTCCGTGATGGAATTGGAGGGCAAACGTTTTACGGCTTACCCTCCAATTGAATCCCATACAGGTTTGCTTGTGTTTAGTTCAAGGCGTCCTTGGCAATATCCCACTCGGCATCGAACTTATCCAGCTCGGTTGCCACATCGTTGCCGATGGCAATGTTCTGGGTTAGCTTGTTGGTGTAGTAGTCTTTGAGGCCCGGCAGGAACGCGGCATCGCCCGTCATGCTCTCAAAGCCTTCGACTTCCTGCATGCCCACGATGGCCTGCTCGATGTACTTGCGCAGGGGGATCATTTCGTAGGGCACGGCTTCCTTGGTGGTGCTGAACAGTTGCTCGCCCTTGAGGAAGTCGCTGTAGAGCTGCCTGTCGGAGAAGAAGAACTTCACAAAGTCCTTGCAGACTTCCGGATACTTCGTGTAGGAGCTGATGGACAGGCCTTCGTTGACGAACACGGACAGCACGTTGGCATTGTCGTCGCCGGGCATCGGGAACCAGCCCACTTCAAACTCCTGCAGGCCCTTGGCGACTTCCGCGTTCACCCAGGAACCCATGGGCAGCATGGCGGCCTGACCGGTGAAGAACTGCTCCAGCATCTGCGTATAGGTGATGGAGGGCAGGCTGTCGCCGGCATAATTCTGGCAGATGTACTGGTATTTTTCCATCGCCTTGACCAGATCCGGGTTGTTGAACTTCACGAGGTCGGCATTGCGCTCGATACCCCAGTTCGGGTTCTTGGCAAGCAGGTCGGTACCGGCCAGCATGTTCGCCAGCATGATCTGCGGCCAGCCGTCCTTAATGCCGATGGAAACGGGCAGAATGTCCTTGGCTTTCAGCGCTTCGCAGACATCCAGGAATTCCTGATAGGTCGTGGGCACTGCGAGGTCGTTGGCCGCGAACATGTCCATGTTATAGAACACGCCGATGACCTGTTTTTTGTAGTTGGCTACGTACTGCACGCCGTCGATCTTGCCCAGGCTCGGGTCAAGCAGGTAGCTCAGCTCTTCGTCCGTGAAGGGCAGCAGCGCGCCGGAGGGCACAAAGTCGGCTGGGTTCTGCATAACCATGACATCGGGGAACTGTCCGGTGGCCAGCAGGGTTTTTTCATACTGGAAAACGTCCACGTTGGAGGAGGCTGCCCGATGATTTCCACTTCCACATCGGGGTTGGCCGCCATGTAGGCATCCGCGATAGATTGCCAGTACTCCACCGGCAGCTGGGGCTGGATGTTTACACAGAAGACAATTTTCTGGGTTGCCGCAAAAGCGGTGCCTGCGAACGCACCGATCAGCAGGGTTACGGCCATGAGAAGGGTAAGAACTCGTTTCATAACAGATCGCTCCTTTTTTTATTTTGCGGTTGATGTATGCTAATCGTAACGTTTCATCTTTCGCGAATCAATAGGACGAATTCTAGGTTTTATGGTAAAAATTCTAGATGCGCGTATCGGTGGGCGTGGATCCCGTCAGTTTCTTGAAAATAATCAAAAAGTAGTGGTAATCGGTAAACCCGACCTCCTGCGCCACCTCATAAACCTTCAGGGTCGTCTGCGCCAGCAGCTCTTTGGCCTTCTGGATGCGGTACTGGTTGACGTAGCCCGTAAACGATTCCCCGGTGGTCTTTTTGAAGAGCTGACCCAGGTAGGAGGTATTGATCTCCATGATGCCTGCCAGCTGTTTGAGGGAGATGGCTTCGCGGTAATGCTCCGCGATTTGCAAAAGCGCGCGATCCACCAGGGCGTTACCCCTGCCCTCCAGCGCGTCGGCCTCCAGCAGGGTCGCGGGGCCGCCAAAGCAGGCGGTTGCGGCGGCATAGGATTTCCAAATCTCTTCAACGGACGCTACGGCGGTACCCCAGCCGCAGGTCAGCTGCCTTGCAAAGCGCTCGCGCACCCGGCCCGCCGTGGCTTCCATGACCGCATTGGCGGCGCAACGCAAGGAATCCTGATGGTCGCCGCCTAGCAGCAGCACAATGCGGTCGTTGACGTCCAAAAACGCAAGCCCGTTCCACTCGGTCGCCGCCTGATGGATAATCCGCAGAACGGTCAAGATAGTCTGGTCGTCATACCCGGCGGCAGCGCCGTCCGCCTGTTCCAGCGCGCAGGCGGCGCACAGAAAACAGGGGCCTTCCAGGGTGATTTCCAGAAATGCCGCTTTTTCTTCAAACTCGCGCAGACCGATGGTATGGGTCACAAGCCGGTTGAGTGTATTGGATCGCAGCAGCTCAATGCCCTGGTACAGCTGCGGGCTGTGTAGCATTTCGCTTTCAATGCTGTTGACAAGATCGCTCAGGTTGGCGATCAGCTCGTCGTGATCGATCGGCTTGAGCAGATACCCGTCGACGCCCAGGCGGATGGCGTCCTTTAAAAATGCGTAATCGCTGTATCCACTCAGGATGATAATCTTGATGGGAAGATGATGCGCACGGATCGTTTGAATCAACGTCAGGCCGTCCATCACCGGCATTCGGATGTCGGTAATCAGGATATTGGGCTGCATCTCCCGGATGAGCGCAAGGGCGTCCTGCCCGTTGTGCGCTTCGCCGCAGATTTCGAGGCCAAGGCTGTCCCATTCGATGGTATTGCGCAGCCCCTTGCATATGATCGCCTCATCGTCAACGATGAGTACCCTGTACATATTGCTTCATCTCCTCTTTGGTCATGGCAGGGAGCGAGATTTCGATCTGCGTTCCCTCATCCGGCGCGCTTGTGATGTTCAGCCCGTTTCCCTCGCCAAACAGAATGCAATTGCGCTGGTGCACGTTGCACAGGCCGATGCTGGCAAGCACCCCGCCCTCCTGAATGACGGACAGGCTGGCGGTGATTTCCGCCACCTTGTCCGGGTTCATGCCCTTGCCGTTATCGGATACGCGCAGCACCAGCTTGTCGTCCCGGAGGAATCCGTCGATGGTGATCAGCCCGCCCGACTGCATACCGTCCAGCCCGTGCTGGATGGCGTTTTCCACAATCGGCTGCAGGGTGAGCTTTAGTATCCCCAGCTTCAGCGCGTTGTTTTCAATATTGATTTGCACGTCAAAGGCGTCGTCAAAGCGCATTTTCTGCAATTCGATGTAGGAACGAACATAGTCGATTTCCTCTTTCAAATCCACGATGATCCCGGTTGTCTTGATGTTCCAGCGGAACATGTTGCCAAGCAGATGCACCATTTTCGCCACCTTGTAGTCCTGGTTCATCTGGGCGGTCGTGCGGATGGACTCCAGCGTGTTAAACAGGAAATGCGGATCCACCTGCGCCTGCAGGGCCCGAAGCTCGGCGGTTTTGGTTTTGATCTCGGAAATGTACACGTTACGGATATAGCGGGAGAGCTGTGCGCACATGGAGTTGAAGCTCTGTTCCAGATATCCGATTTCATCCCTGGTGCCCACGGTGATGTGCGTATCCAGCTTGCCCTTTTCCACGGCCTTCATGCTGCGTACCAGCGTTTTGATCCGCTTGGACAGCATAAACGCGGACACGAGCCCGATGGCCAGCGTGATCAGGAGACATATGGCGATAATGTTGTTGATGTTGCCGCGGATGCGGTCGGTTTTCCGGGCGATAATCTGCTTGTCCACAACGTCGATATAGGTAAACCCGGTCTTTTCCGAGTAGCGCTTGTTCACAACAAACGAGCTGTTGGTTTGCAGATCTTCAAGACCCGTCGCCTGATAGCGTTCATACGCAAACGGCTGCCCTGTCAGCTCCCCGGCGGAATCAAACAGGGTGAAACCACCCTGGCCGATCACAAAAATGCGGCCAAGGAAGCTCGAGGAATCCTTGTAGGCGTGCCGAAAGAAGTCCGCCCGCACGTTCACCACGGCCACGCCCAGCGGATCATCGAACCGGATGGCGTTTTCGTCAAACAAAAAGAGCTTGAAGCTGATCACGGGGAAGTTGTTCACACTGGCGGAGTTGATATAGTCCGGGATATAGTTGGGAATGATCTTGACCTCGTTGATGATGGTTCCGTCGCCGATGAAATCATACCGGAAGAAGTCGTACCCGATGGAAACGTCGCGGTTCTGGACGTTGGAAAAGAAGTACACACCGTGGTCGTGATAGTCGACCAAAAGGATATCGGCAATCGCCGTATTTGCGCTGCAGGTGTCCTGTAAATAGCTACGGATGGCGCTGGATTTCAGGCTGTTGTCCCGCTGCGCTTCCTTCACGGGGTTGATGAAGTCAATAATGCTGGTGTTGTTATTGAAATACTGTTTTTGGTACAGGCGCGCAAAAATCCTGTTGAAATCCTGATAGCGCTCATCGCCGTAGTTTTGAACCTTTTGAATGACCTCGCTGTCAAACCTGGATTCCATATCGGTCAGGATTTCGACCATGTTGGAGGTCACCAGATAGGATGTCAGGCCCAGACCCAGAAAAATGACCAGGCAATAGGTCAGCATCAGCTTCAGGTAAAATTTGTTTTCCAGTACAAATTTCCGCAGGGTGAGCCCTCCTTTTGCTTACTTCAGGGATACGGCCAGCTCCGTCCCCTGATACTGTACGGTGTGTACGGGCGATACCTGCCCGTCTGTAATCAGGCGCACCTGAAATTCTCTTTGGTAGGGATACTCGCCTGCCGCGCGGCCGAATGTCAGCGTTTTCTCCTGGCAGCGATAGGCAAGCGGAATCATGCTGTAGGCTCCGGTTTCATAGCCGTAGCCGTCGCCCGCGTCGGTATAAAGGGTGAAGGCTCCGTCCGCCCCGTCGTACACCTCGATGACCGAGACCGCGCCCTGCCTCTCGTCCGCGTAGGACAGGGGATCGGACAGCGGAAGGATGGACCCGGCTTTTACGAATACCGGTATCTGTGTAATCGGCGCGCTGCATTGCACCGTTTGCCCGCCCGGATATGCCTTGTGTGTCCAATAATCATACCACAGTGAGGGCTGTGGCAGGTAGACCGGCCATGTCTTCTCTGCGGGCGGCAGCGGGGTGCTGTCCGGTCCGTAGTACATGGGTTCGGTCACCGGGCAGACCAGAAGCGCCCGCCCGAACATAAAGCTGCCGGTGAGGGTAGCCGCGTTTGGGTCCTGCGGGAAATCAAACAGCAGGCTGCGCAGGATGGTATCCTGCCGGAAGGTAACCGATGCCGCCAGGGAGTAGGTGTAGGGGAGAAGCCTGTAGCGCAGCCGGATAAAGGCAAGAATCGTATCGTAGAACATGTCGCCGGGGGTCCCGAAATGCCAGGGTTCGCGGGGCGTGTCAGTGCCATGTGCACGGAATACTGGCAAAAAGACCGCATATTGAAGCCAGCGTACATACAGCTCCCGGTACCCCAGATCATGCACGCCGTCGTTGTAATCGCCGTCCCAGAACCAGAGTTTGGCGGGGTTGCCTGCCTGGTTGCAGCCCCGGTTTTCCGTCTTGTCCTTCACGGTGAAAAAGCCGCCGATATCCAGCGTCCAGTATGGTGCGCCGCTCATACAATACTTGATGCCCTCGGTGATTTGGTTTTTAAGTACCGACCACTTTGCGCTGATGTCGCCCGACCAGGCGATGACGCCGTATTTCTGCCCGGAAGCGTAGGTGGAGCGGGTCAGGTTCACGACGCGCTTTGTGCTATTTGTCCTGCGCCAATTTTCATAAATGCCCCTGGCGTGGTACAGGCCGTAAGTGTTGATGCGCGTCCAGTCCATGGACTTTTGGGAGTCGGCCACCACCAGCTGATAGCGCAGGCTGTCCGGGTTTTTCACCTCGCCGCTCCAGTCCGTATCGGAAAAGGGCTCCGCATTATCGCACCAGAATCCGTCTATGCCCATTTGGAACCAGCCCTTGTCGCATTGCTTCCAGTATAGCGTTCGGGCTGCCGCGTCATAGGCGTCATACACGATGGCGTTGGGCAGCATCAGCCCTTGCTGCACAAACTCGGCATAGTCCCCGCCGCCCGGAAACATGTTGGGCCATATGGAAATCAGCAGCCTGATATGGCTTTCGTGCAGCGCATCCGTCAGCGCTTGAATGTCGGGATAGCGCGCGGGATCGGCATGCTTGTCGCCCCAGAGGCCGTCCTTCCAGGTGTGCCAGTCCTGTATCAGGCAGTCGATGGGAATCTGCAAGTCTTTAAACTGCTTGGCGGTTGCCAGCAGATCGTCGGACGATTGATACCGCTCCCTGGATTGCAGGTATCCAAAGGCCCAGCGCGGCAGCATGGGCGCTGTACCGGTAAGCCTTCGGAGCGCCGCGATGATATCGTCAAAGCAATTGCCTGTGATCACATAATACGAAAGCTCCCTGACGGTTTCCAGATCAAAGCGCATCTCTCCGTTTTGTTCGCTGAAAATGAGCGCAGATTCCGTATCGAGCAGCAAACCATACTTTTTCGAGGACAGCAGAAACGGAATGGAGATCTTCATGTTGGTTTGAAACAGGTACTCCTTGTGGCCCCGGTAATCGTAGATCCCGTTATCGTGCTGACCCAGACCATAGAGATGCTCGTCCTCGCTGATATGGAAGCGCAGATGCCCGCGAAAGGCAGTTCCGCCGCTTACCTGATGTGCGTTGGCAATATAGGCGACGTCGCCGTTTGCGGTATGCTTGTAGCGTATATCGGGATCTCCGTCGATGGTATATTTAAATGTCTCAACAGGCTCCAGGCTGTGCCCGGTCTCCTGTAATACCGCATCGCCGGTAGTGTTTTGAAAGGTAATCTGGGCATTGTCAGCCTGAAAGGAAGGCTGCGCCGTTCCTGCGGCGGCCTCCAAACCATCCTCAATCAAAGCGCTTTTACCATGCGCGGAAGCCTCTGTAAAATAGCGGACGTGGACGATGGATGCCGATACCTGGGTGATTTCCCGCCTAATTGCTTGAAGCTGTTCCGGTTTGCTCATGTTTGCCACTCCTATGCTATACTGATTCGTTTTCATATGCGGCGCAGATAGAAAGCGCAGGCGCCGTCCGCCAGGGTGATGTCCAGTATGTTTTGCTGCAAGGCCGCTTTACAGGCCGGATCGCAGAACTGCGCCTCCAGCCTGTAGCTTCCTCGCAGCGGGATTTGGATTTTCGCTTCGGCTTGGTCAAACACGTGGACGACAATCAGCTTGTCGCCAACCGCCCCGGTGCGCTCAACCGCCTGCCAGCCATCCGGGTGCCGGTAGCTTGCGACGGGAGGCCCAAGCCGCCTGCTGGTTCCATGCTGGATCAGCGGGGAGACCCTGCGGTAAAAGCGGATGGCCTCGTCGACGATTGCCCACTGGTTAGGGGTCATATCATATATATCGCCGGACAGGCACATCACGCCCAGGAACGTAGCGCTCAACGACCAAATCAGCCGTTTGGGCGTATCGTGCTTGCGCAAAACCGCCCAGATCAGGCTTTGACTTGGCAGCATGGCGCGGTGCAGGTTGGCGGCGATGATCGGGATTTCGCGCTCCTCATGCGCGTCTGAAAACGACGACAGCTGGCTGATACCCAGGTATAATGGCTCCAGGCGATGGCCGCCGGAGGAGCAGTTTTCCACCACAAGCCCCGGAATGCTCCTGCGCAGGCGATCCATGAAGGCATGCGCGGCCAGCTGGTTTTGGCGCAGGCCTTCGCCCAGGCTTTCCGCGCCATCGCAGCCGATGCCGACGGACTCGTTATAGTCGATCTTCACGTAATCAAACTGCCAGCGTTTTAAAAGGCCGATGATACGCTCTTCAAGGTATGCTGTCACCCAGTCGTCCCGCATATCCCAAAAACGGCGGGTTCCAACGGTGATCGGCTGACCATGCCGCTGTAACAGGTGGTCGGAGAAAGCGTATGCCTTGGCGTCCCGCCCGCAGACCTCCGCCTCAAACCAGAGCCCAGGCTTCATTCCGGCGGCGCGGATGGCATCAATGGCGGGCGCAAAGCCGCCCGGGAACAGGGTTTCGTTGACCTCCCAGTCGCCCATGTTGGCTTCCCAGCCCATGTCCTCACTGGCGTGCCACCCCGCGTCGATTACAAAATAATCAATATCATGCCCTTGCAGGGAATCGAGGCAGCGCTTGACGTTTGCAAGCGACGGGGTACCCCAGGTTGTGCAGAACTCATTGAAGACGACAGGCAGCTGTGTTGGCAGAGCCATGCCTTTGAGAGCTCGTTCCTGCATGGAAACCAGACGGCTGCAAAGCAGATCAATATCCCCGACACAGACCGAGACAAACGCGGGCGGGGTTTGCAGGCTTTCGCCCGGCTGCAGCGTTTTGCTCCAGTGGCCGAAATCAAAATCCGCCAACCCGCCGGAGATACACAGCCCGTCATCCTTGCGATACAGCTCTATCTGCCACGAGGACGGACAGGCGAGCTGCACGCCCCAGATCACGTGGTTTTGCGTATCTTCAACAGCCGCGAACGGGAAATATTTACGCACAGGCATGGAACCAAGCTGCCCGAAGCGCTCGTTTGCCACACCATGCCCGGACCAGGATGGCTCAAGCTGAAGATCCTCCACGGAGATGCTTTCCAGCCTGGCCTCATTGCTCCACTTGCTGCGCAGGCGGTGCGCTACCAGGCTGTTGGCCGCGTCTCCGGCTATGAACGGCGTGATGCCGCCCAGACAAAAGCTGGAGAGCATATCAAGGGTGATGTCCTGCCCGCTTCCGTTATGGTACAGGGTGCTGATCTCCACGCCGCTTGCGCCTTCGCGGTGAATGAGCTGATGCCGCAGCTCCTGCCCGTCCTTTGCGCGCAGCGTGGTGATGATGCGGGCTTCGCCGTCACCGTCCAGCCTTTGTTGTGAAACGTACGCAAAGCGGTCCAGGGACACGCTGCCCCGCAGGGTGTGGCCGTTGGCAAAGCCGCCGGGGAAGGCGTCGCCCCGGATCATGAGCTGAACGAGCGGGTCCAGCGCTTGCTTCCTTTCCTGCCGCTTCGCGTTCATATACGCAGGGACAAGCTCCAGGCCGACGCGCCCTGTGGCTGGATCAAGCCGGTACTCCACAGATAGATCGCCAAAACTAAAGGCGGACAACAGGGTGATCATAGTCGGGTCTCCTTTATGGAAGATAAGAAGCGGGCGCAGGGCGGAAGTATGACTGTTTTTTCCGGTTCCAAGCGCGTAATGAACGTTGATAAAGAGAAACGATTCGAGCCTATGCCCGGTTTCAGTCAGCGATTGAGCGGTTTGGATAGCGGATCGTTGCTTTTACAGTTTGATATTATAAACCGTAACGTATCTCACGGCAAATGAAACTTCACAAAGTGCAATGGCATCTGCCCATTTCGCCTATCGGCAGCATGACAATATGCCGCGCAATCCATTTGTCACAGCGCTGGCGGGGATGGCCATTGCCCATTCTGTTGGGTCTATAATCAATGGAAATCCATATTCAAAAGACTTAGAAAGCCATTAATGAATATGGAAATATACGAAACGTGCGTATATTACAGGATGTTTGGCGCGTCCCGATGATGCACGGGATGGTGGATTAATACATAAATTAGATAAAATATCAGCAAAATATTGACACAAACGTGCCAATCCTGTATAGTAAACAAAAAAGAAACGTTACGCATAAATGCTCCGAATCGACAGGTTCCGGAAGACATCATGCAAAATAATCAGGGGCTGCTGCGAGATCGTTTGAGTCGAGCGCATATACCCCGACAGGATGGATACGCTTGAACGAAATCATTTTATCCATGAACGGGATCGATAAATCCTTCCCCGGTGTGCATGCGCTGGATCATGTCAGCTTTGACGTGCGCAAAGGTGAAGTGCACGCGCTGATGGGGGAGAACGGAGCCGGCAAATCGACGCTGATGAAGGTATTGACTGGCATTTATACCAAGGACAGCGGAACGATTGCCTATGAAGGCCGGGACATATGCTATCAAAGCCCGCGCGAAGCGCAGGAGGCGGGCATCGTCATCGTTCATCAGGAGCTCAACATGATGGGGCACCTGACCGTGGCACAGAACATCTTCATCGGGCGCGAATGGAAAAAAGGATTGTTGATCGACGATGCCCGCATGAACGAGGAAGCGCGCAAGCTGTTTCAGCTTTTAAAAATCGATATCGACCCCAAGGAAACCATGTCCGAGCTCACCGTGGGCAAGCAGCAGATGTGCGAAATCGCCAAGGCCATCTCCCACGAGGCAAAAATCATCGTGTTTGATGAGCCGACCGCTGCGCTGACGGATGCGGAGATTGAGCAGCTGTTTCGCATCATCCGCGATCTGCGGGCAAAGCAGTACGGCATCGTCTATATTTCCCATCGCATGGACGAAATCAAGCAGATCACCGACCGCGTTACGGTCATGCGCGACGGGCAGACCGTTGGCACTATGGTGACCTCGGAATGTTCCAAGGATGATATTGTCCACATGATGGTCGGACGGGTGATCTTTGAACAGCCGAAGACCAAAAGCCATGTTCCACCGGACGCCGAGGTGGTGCTGAGGGTGGAGCATCTTTGCGCCGGGCGCATGGTGCGGGATGTGAGCTTTGAGCTTCGCCGCGGCGAAATCCTGGGCTTTTCCGGATTGATGGGCGCGGGGCGCACCGAAACCGCACGTGCGCTGTTCGGCGCGGATCCGCGTGAAAGCGGCGCTATCTATGTAGAAGGCCATAAGGTAAACATCCATTCCCCGCAGGATGCCGTACGAGCCGGGATCGGGTATCTGTCGGAAGACCGCAAGCGCTTTGGCGTTGTGCTCAAGAAAAACGTGACCGAGAACTCCACGCTGGCGAGCCTGAAGGCCTATGTTAACCCTGTGGGCGTCATCAACAGCGCGGAGGAACGCAAAATTACCGAGAAAATGGTCAAGGCTCTCAAAACCAAAACGCCAAGTGTGGACCGGATGGTGATGGATTTATCCGGCGGTAACCAGCAGAAGGTGGTTTTGGCCAAGTGGCTGATCAGCAACAGTAAAATACTGATTTTTGATGAGCCGACCCGCGGGATTGATGTCGGCGCGAAGCAGGAGATCTATGAACTGATGAACCGGCTGGTGCAGGAAGGGAAATCCATCATCATGATATCCTCCGAAATGCCGGAGATCTTCCGCATGTCCGATCGCATCGTGGTGATGTGCGAGGGGAAGAAGACCGCGGAGTTTGACGTGTCGGATGCAACGCAGGAAAAGGTGATGAATGCGGCGACACGTGAAATTGCGGTATAGGAGGAGCAGAAGGCATGAAGGCAGCACTGCAGAGGTTTAAGGGTCTGCCATTTGTTCGGCTAATCGGGTTCAACCGCGTGGTATTGATATTGATTATCTTCTTAATGTACGGGTTCTTTACGGTGCTCACCCCGCTGCTGCGCAACGGCTCGTCGTTTGTTAACTATAACCGTGTGCTCAGCGCGTTCAACTATGCGTATTTCATCGGGTTTCTGGGGCTGGGTGTAACGTTTGTGATCGCCACCGGTGGGATCGATTTTTCCATCGGCGCGGTGATGTTCTGCTCGGCGCTGATTTCCGGGTACTGCCTGACCAAGTTCCACCTGCCGCTGTGGCTGTGCATATGTATCAGCGTGTGCGTAGGCGCGGCGTTCGGGTCGATCGGCGGTTACTTTGTGGCGTTCCGGCATCTGCCGTCGTTTATTACATCGCTGGCGCTGATGTTGGTCGCCAAGGGCGTCGGGTCGATCTTCACCAAAACCCAGTCCGTTACCTGGCCGTCCAGCGATCCGGCGACGTCCTGGTACCGCGATCTGGTGAAGTGGAACGGCTTTCCCGTGGGGTTTGTGATTTTGATCGTCATCGCCGCGCTGTGCGCGTTCCTGTTGTACCGCACCAAGGCCGGGCGTTATATGCTTTGTATAGGAAGCAACAGGGAAGCGGTTCGCCTGTCCGGCGTGGATACCCGCCGTTGGGAAATGCTGGCGTATGTCATGTCCGGCACGCTGGCGGGTGTTGCGGCGATCTTCTATGTCGGCGCGTATACCACGGTGCAGCCGGGGCTTGGCGATACCTTTAACAACGAAGCGATTGCCGCGTGCGTGATGGGCGGCACATCGATGGCCGGAGGCTCGGCATCCATTTTGGGCACGGTAATCGGTGCGATTATCGTAGCGCTGATGCAGGAGGGCATTCTGGCGATGGGCTTTACGATCTCGTACCAATATGTGCTGACCGGCCTGATTGTTCTTGGCGCGGTAACGGCGGATATCATCAGCCGCAAGCGCAAAAACTAAGCCGCACCAACCGCAGCAGGAGGCACGGATATGACCAAACTGAGGAACAACTCCCTGATCAAGAAGCTGGGCGTACAGCGGCTGGTGATTACCGGCGTGCTGATCATCCTGTTCGTATTTTTCTACGCCATGAGCCCTTCGTTTCGCAAGTATTCCACCATTGTCACCATGACGAGCTATATGTACTACATCATGCTTATGGCTATCGGCGTCACCTTCCCGCTGATCACCGGCGGGGTCGACCTTTCCATCGGCACGGGGCTTGTGTGCTATTCCATCGTCGGTAGCTTTTTGATGCGGCAGATGGGGCTGCCCATCTGGGTTGCCATGCTGGTCACGGTGGGAATGGGCATCTTTTTTGGATTCTTCAACGGCATCATCATTGCCAAACTCAACCTGCCGCCCTTTATTACCACCCTGTGCACCATGATGATTGTGCGCGGCCTCGGCTCGATTCTGACCGGCGGCATGACGGGTGTCTGGCCAATGGCCGGGCAGGACGGCAGCTGGTTTCGAGACCTCCTCAAGTATAAGATCAACGGCACCATTTACCCGGTGGGGCTGGTGTTTATCATCCTGCTGGTGATCTTCATGTCCATCGTGCTCAACCACAGCCGTGTGGGGCGGTACATTATCGCCATCGGCAGCAACAAGGAAGCCTTGAAGCTGTCCGGCGTAAACGTGGTGCGCTGGCATGTGATGGCCTATGTGTTTTCCGGTTTCTTTGCGGGGCTTGCGGCCATTGCCTATGCGGGCACCTTCACATCCATCACGCCCGGCACGGGCGCGGGGCTGGAGCTGGACGCCATCGGCGGCGCCATTATCGGCGGCACGGCGATGACCGGCGGCAGCGGCTCAATCGTCGGTACGTTCCTTGGCGTGTGCCTGATATCGCTGCTAAAAACAGGGCTTCCGAATGTGGGACTGCAGGCGAATTGGCAGCAGATTATTACCGGCTCCATCCTGATTGTCGCGGTGACGATCGATATGATCCGCCGCCGCAAATAAACCGAATATGTACGCCATAAGGCGTCATATATATGAAAAAGGGGGATGTATCTCATGAAAAAGGCACTGTCTCTATTTCTTGTGCTGCTGCTGATCGTCGGAACGTTGTCCGTAGCGATTGCCGCAGACGGGAAAACCTATTCCTTTGAAATCGTATCCAAGGGCTTCCAGTCCACCTACTGGCAAGCGGTTCTCAAGGGATGTCTGAGCGAAACCCAGAAGATCAACGACGAAGCCGGCTATGAAATGGTGAAATTCAACATGGTTGGCCCCGACTCCGAAAGCGACATCGCCGTACAGGTGAACGAGTTCGAGTCCGCACTCAACGCTGGCCCGGATGCTATCGGCTTGGCCGCGCTGGACGTCAACGCCCTCAACGACAACATCGCCGCCGCGCAGGCTGCCGGAATCCCGATCATCGGGTTTGACTCCGGTGTGCCCAATGCTCCCGCCGGCGCGGTGCTTGCCAACGCCTCCACGGATAACTATGCCGCAGGTGAAGTGGTTGCCGAAAACCTGTATGCCAAGATCAAGGATCGCATTCTTGCGGCCTCGACTCCTGTGCGTGTAGGCGAAATCAACCAGGATGCGACCTCCGA
>ERZ795053.2329-NODE-2329-length-23265-cov-7.802154_pt1 | contig 23265 bp, 19 predicted proteins | sample MGYA00375137_ERZ795053 | MGnify/ENA primary metagenome ERZ795053 (study PRJEB30182, sample SAMN05720284) | activated sludge metagenome | isolation source: Anaerobic digester | place: Hong Kong | collected 2014-12-17 ...
ATTCTCTTTATGGTATAATAAATTTTAATTGAGCGGAAAGGAGGAACGACAGAACAATTAAAAAACAAGACAGGGGGTTGATAATTTGATAATAAACGGTGAATTGGTAGCAAGTTTGGAGGATGGCTTTACCCAAGTGCCAAATCCCTTTAAAATAGCTATCAATAGATCTAAGTTATCGGGAATTCAAATTCGTATTTGCAACCACATCATTCAACGTACATACGGCTGGCATAGGAAAACAGCTGTCATTTCCCACCAGGAGTTCGCAGAGGAGTGCGGCACTTACCGGCAAAGGATCGGCAGGGAACTGCAGAAACTGATCGATTATAATGTAGTTTTGTGCTTCGACAAAGCAGCTTTTCGGACATCTGCGTATATGATGAACCACACCATCAGTAAATGGGATCCGAGAATTTTACCAAAGGATACCCTTGATTACCTTTATTCTCATTATTCCAAATCACCAAAAGATAACCAGCCAGACGCACAAACTGATGTGAAAGGTGAAGGGTCATGTTCCAGCATGACCTTAAGCATTGCACCTCGGGCACACCCGTATATGCACGAAGGGGTAAGTGATAACATAACACCTCATGCACACCCTGCTGTGCACGAACGCGCATACCAGAATATGCACGGGTATGCCTCCTCGGCCCTAGAAGATTCGGCATTACAACCACCGTTAAATAAAGATTTAAATAAATACTCAAATAAATTAAAGAAATACTATGATGAAGATGAAAAAGAATATTTATTAGCAAAATTGCTTTATGAAAGTGTACGAATGAATTATCCGGAATTTAAAGTTTATGATTTAAAGAATTGGTGTGATGTAATGCATAAAATGATACGCTACGATAAAATAAATCCTAAAACCATCGAACAAGCAATATATTACGCTCGGCAAGATGAATATTTCCTGGAACATATTCTAAGACCTGAGGAATTCAGGGGCAGATTTAATTGGATCTACGCTGCAATGCGAAGAGATGAAAAGCGAAAGGCCGAAATAGCTTCAACTTATGGTTCCAGATCATATATCGAAAAAGACGAAGATCCTAAAGAGGATAAATATGCTTTCTTTTTTGAGAGGAAATAAAGCTTTGATGAGATTACAAAGCTTTACCCGGGTCAAAGCGGCCCGGGCTTCTCTTTTTGCTGCAGACTCAATCAACCTTATGCATTCTTTTCATATCAGCAACTGAAGTTGAAATTATTTTCTTTAAAACATCCAGATCGATGTCTTCAAGTTTATTGACATAAATACATGAGCCTGAGCTGACTCTATGCTTACCCAGCTTTTCCAGTAAGTCTTTATAGTTGTTTACACCTGACATAATATAGATAGCCAAATACTGTTTTCGCGGTGAAAATGCTGTTAATGGCCAATCCCCTTCTTGTTTGCTTTTGTCGGACTTGTAATGATAAGTACCGTAACCAACCATATTATTATTCCATAAGGAAGCTTTTTCGCTGACCACGCTGTCAAATAACTTTTTTAATTCTATGCTGTCTTTTCTTCTTTTCTCAGGCTCAACATTCATCAGAAAATTATCAATATCCAGATCGGTCGGCTTGGTTTTTATTTCACCCATAATACCCCTCCTATAGAGAAATCCGGCTTTTAGTTTATTTTAACAGAGTATTGCCTGATAGCATAATGATTGGATCTTATCTCACAAGCCTCCATAAAAGAAGGGCGTGTCGCAAAACGTTTATTTAAAAAACGCAGAGAGGCATGCCCTTTATGTTTTTGGTTGCAGGAACCAAGGTTTAACCCAGGACTTTATCATTATTGTTCTTTATTTGTTACTTCTTAAGCCCACGGGCAGAATCATCTGCCCAGGGCTTCTTCCATGACGGTTATGGCTGTATCATCATCGTATTTTAAAATGGATTCCAGGTTCATGATTGCAGGCACATGGTTTCTAATGTAGAAACGGGCGGCATCTATTTTCCCCTGATAATAGGCCAGATCCCAGTGATCACTGCCCAGTTCCCTGATCTTATCCGCTGCCAACGCTGCCTGGTCAAGCAGCAGCGCTCCGCAGCCCAACTGGGCGGTAGCATGTAATATACGGGTAGCATAGAGCGGCAGCATCTCGGCCTTGCCTTGTTGCTTGTAATCATCCATCCTGGCTTTGATGCGTTTATAGGAAGCAAATCCTTCTTTCAGGATGGCGCTTTCGGCAGTGAATTCCGCCCGCCCGGCCATGGTGTCAGCAATCGCTTCCATGTCTTGCAGCCAGTCCATGAAAAGCCGGCCTTGTTTGAGGGTCCATTTCCTGCCGGTCAGATCCATGGATTGGATATAATTGGTTCCTTCCCACAAAGAATAGATTTTACAATCCCGGGCGATCTGTGCCAGAGGATATTCTTCGGAAAAGCCATAGCCGCCGTAAAGCTGGATGGCATCTCCCACCAAAGGCCAGACCATATCGGTATTATACGCTTTGACCAGCGGAGTCATGACCTCGATACGATCAGCAGCTCTCTGGCGTTCTGCCTCATCAGGGCTGTGGCGGCTGACATCGAAATAATAATAAGTTTTGAAAGCCATGGCCCGCATTCCTTCGGTACAGGCCTTAAGGTTCAGCAGGATGCGTCTGATATCGGCATGCTTTATGATCGGCACCCGACTGCCTTTGGGGTCGGTATAAGCTCTCCCTTGTACCCGGTTGCGGGCATATTCAGCCGCATTGAAATAAGCCTGGGCGGCTAAAGTGTATCCAGCCATGCCGGTGTCCATGCGGGCACCGTTCATCATCTGGAACATCTGGGCCATCCCTTCGCCCTTTCCATCCCGGGGCGGATCACCTACCAGTATCCCGCGGCAGTTGTTGTTTTCGCCAAAGTTGAGCGCAGCTGTGGCGGAGCCTTTGATGCCCATCTTATGCTCGATCCCCACTGTGGTCACATCATTATTCTCTCCCAGGCTGCCATCCTCATTTACCCATATCTTGGGCACGATAAACAGCGACAGTCCTTTGGTGCCCGGCTGTCCTCCTTCTGCTCTGGCTAAAACCATATGGATGATATTGGAGCAGATATCATGATCCCCGGCAGTGATAAATACTTTTGAGCCTTTGATCTTGTAAATTCCGGGGTCATCAGTAGGATAAGCCTTGGATAGAATATCGCCCACATCGGAACCGCCGCCGGCTTCAGTCAGGCACATGGTCCCGCTCCATTCTCCTGAGCATAAAGGCGGCAGGAAGGTATCTTTATCCCACTTGCGGCCAAAGGACTGGATCAGTTCCAGCACGCCTCCGGAAAGATTCAGATAAGGAATGAAAGCCGGATTGCCGGCGGTGATCATTTCGATGACCGCGGAATAGAGGACCTGGGGCAGCGTGCCTTCCACTTCCTCCAGTAAATTGGAGATCCCCCAGCCTTCCTGGTTCAAAAATTTATAGACCGGATGAAAAGAAGGCGGCACCGTTACCATACCGTTTTCAAAACGGGCCTGGATCGTATCTCCGTCTTCATTGGTCGGCGCCACCTGTTCGGCAACGATTTTCAGTGCCTGGTCCAGTATGACGTCAATGTCATCATGGCTGTAGTAATCCCGATACTTGTCAAAACTAAATAAAGAATCGGTGTCCAGCCATTCTCCTATAATAAACTTCAGATCTCGGTTTGAATAAATAAAGTTGCTGGCCATGTTGCTTAACCTCCCCCCTTTTGTAATCAGCTGATGTTTTCGATAATGAAAGCACAGGCCGGTCCGCCGCTGGCACACATGGTCGAGCAGGCATACCTTCCGCCCCGTCTTTTCAGTTCATTAATTGCTGCAAGGATAATACGGGCGCCGGTCATTCCCACCGGATGCCCTAATGAAATTCCTGATCCCACCGCATTGCAGCGATCCACAGGAATACTCAGTTCCTGCATGCAGGCTAATGCCTGAGCAGCGAAGGCTTCATTAAGCTCCCAGTAATCAATATCGTGCAAGGTCAGTCCGGCAAATTTCAGTGCCCTGAGTGAAGCCGGCACCGGTCCCATCCCCATGATCCGCGGCTCCACTGAGCCGGAAGCAGAGGCAGCCACCCGGGCCAAAGGTTTCAGGCCTGCTTTTTTGGCTTTTTCAGCTGACATTAAGATCACGGCTGCTGCCCCATCGTTGAGACTGGATGCATTGAAAGCAGTCACCGTACCGTCTTTCTTGAAAGCCGGCTTGAGCCTGGCCGCCATTTCCAGGTTGGCATCGGGATTGGGATGTTCATCAGTATCAAATATCCTGGGACCTTTCCTGGTTTTGATCTCAACCGGAATGATCTCGTCGGTGAATAATCCGTCAGCAATGGCCTTGCAGGCCCGCTGATGACTTAACAAAGCATATTCATCCTGCTGTTCCCGGGTTATATGGTACAATTCTGCGATATTCTCCGCCGTCACCCCCATATGATAGCCTTCGAAGGGGCAGATCAGGCCGCCTAACATCAGGCTGTCCCGGACGGTTTCGCCATCATTCAAGCGATAGCCTTTCCGGGCATCCATGAGCAGGTAGGGAGCGTTGCTCATGCTTTCATACCCCACTGCTGCGGCTGCTTCTACCCTGCCTAACATGATTTCCTGGGCCAGAATATCTGCCGCCCGCATGGAGGAAGGACATTGCTGATGGACGGTAGTGGAGATCGTTTCCACCGGCAAGCCGGATTTTAGTGTCACCCAGCGAGCTGAGTTGCCCGGTGAGCCGTATTGATTGCATTGGCCGCCGATCACCTCTTCGATCAGATTGGGATCGATGCCGAATTTGTCGATGGTTCCTTTAAGGGCTAATACTCCCAATTCATGACCTTTTATGCTTGCCAGCGATCCCTGAAAATCACCCACCGCTGTACGTGCAGCTGCTACGATAACAACTTCCTGCATATTATTTGCTCCTCTCCTTGGTTAAGTTAAATACCTTGGAACTCAGGTTTTCTTTTTTCCGTAAATGCCTGCATTCCTTCCCGTTGATCCCGGGTGGCAAAACAGCTAGCCCAGGCGATCGATTCAAATTCGATGGCCTTGACCCCGTCAATATCAAATGCCTGGCTGATGCATTGCTTGGCCAGCTTCAACGCGATAGGAGGTTTGCCGGCCAGCATCTTTGCAGTCTTTATGGTTTCAGCCAGAGCATCTTCTGCGATTTGATTGATGAGCCCGTACTCCAATGCCTGCTCAGCTTTGATAGTCCCGCCGCTGAAAATCATTTCTTTGGCCCGGGCAGTTCCGATCAGACGGGGCAAACGCAGGGTGCCTCCAGCTCCGGGGAAGATCCCCAGATTGATTTCCGGCAAGCCGAACCGGGCTGTTTTGTCAGCGATCCGCCAGTCACACACCAGTGTCAGTTCCATTCCTCCTCCCAGGGCAAAACCGGAGACCGCCGCCAGAACAGGCTTTGGGAATGCCTCGATCCGGGCAAAACAGTGCCGGAAGGAAAATGCGCGGGCTTGTTCCGGACTGAATTCCAGCATGTCATTGATATCAGCGCCGGCCGCAAAATGTTTTTCTCCGGTGATGATGATTGCCCCGGCTTTTTTATCTGCTTCCAGCTCCATGAAGCATTGTTCCAGTTCTTCAATCATCTGGCGGTTTAATGCATTCAATGCTTCGGGCCTTTGCAGCCTGATAATGGCGATCCCCTCGCATCTTTCCAGGGATATATATTGATATGGCATAAAAATCCTCCTGAACAGTTTATTGCGATTGTTCGGACTGCTTCGCCGCAGCCATGGCTCTCATGCCTTTGCGGTCAGGCTTGCCTACCGGTGTGCGGGGCAGGTCGTCTAAGAATTCGACCTGGGCCGGAACTTTATAAGGAGCCAGTTTTTCCCGGCAGCGAGCGATAACTTCTTCTTCCGTAAGTTTTGCCCCCGGCTTCAGCACAATATATACTTTGGCAGCTTCCCCGCGCTTGGGATGTGGTATGCCGATGGCACAGGCATCCTGGACTTCCGGCATCGCGTAACAGACTTCATCGATTTCCCGGGGAAAGACATTGAAGCCGCTGCTGATAATAATGTCTTTCTTGCGGTCCACAATGTAAAAGAAGCCATCTTCGTCCATACGGCCGATGTCCCCGGTATAAAACCATCCATCCCTCAGCACCATTGCAGTCTCTTCCGGGTTATTCCAGTATTCACGCATCAATTGAGGCCCGCGGAAGATGATTTCTCCCGGTTCGCCGACGGGCATGATTTTAGTACCTGTTATATCATCGACGATCAAGACATCAGTATCCACCCAGGGCACTCCCACACTGCCTATTTTTCTGGTATGATGCCCGGAATTGGCAGTGATCTGCTGACAGCTTTCCGACATGCCATATCCTTCAACGATTCGGCAATGAGCCATTTCCTCAAATTTATTCAATATTTCTTCCGGCAGAGGGGAACCGCCGCAGAAGACTCCGCCTACGAAGCAGGAAATATCAGCATTCTGGAAGGGCGGATGGTTGAGCAGCATAATAAGCAGAGCCGGTACCGCCGGGAGAGTAGCCGGCTGATATTTTTCAATCGCCTGTAATATGGCATCCGGATCAGGTACCGGAACCGTAACCAGACTGCCGCCGCAGAAGAAATTAAATGCTACAGCAGACATGTAACCGAAAATGTGGTTCAAAGGAATGATGGACAGTGCCCTCATATCCCCTGCTTTCATGGTAGTGTAATTATTTGTCACCCACTGCCCGATCCGAACTGCTTTGGACATTACATTGTGGTTGGTCAGGACGCATCCTTTGGGAACGCCGGTGGTACCGCCGGTATACTGCAAACGGACGATATCGTCCGGGGTCAGTTCCACTTCTGGTTCCGTGTTGTCAGCTGCTGCGATGATTTCATTGAAATCATAGATGCCCTCCCCTTTTTCCACTTCGATGGGCATGGTAGGAACCTGAAAAGCAATCACGCGTTTCACCGGAGAATCCGGATCCTTCATGACTTCGATAACTTTATCAGCGAACATTGCCAAAACGATTACTGTTTCTGCGCCGCTGTCCTTGAGCTGTAATGATATCTCCGGTACTGTATAAAGAGGATTGGTCGGTACCTCAATCGCACCTATCTTAAGCAGCGCCAGGATCGATAATACATATTGGGGTAGGTTGGGGGACATGATCGATACTCGGTCGCCTTTTTTTACCCCCAGGCTGGTAAGCGCATTGGCCAGACGGCGGGCTATGTCATTCGCTACACCGTAGGTGATCACAGTATCACCCTGCATTACATAAGGTTTGTCCGGTTGTTCGGCGGCCCATTTATTGAACCACCATTTAGGGGGTTCGGCCGGATATTTCGGCGCCAATTCGATATGGTCGTCATAATTTGCCTGCCATAAAGGCCTCAATCTGGCAACTTCCTCTTCAAATGCTTTTAACCACGGTTTTTCAGACATGATGTACCCTCCTTTATAAATCCCTTTCTTCCTCCAATAATTTCTGCTATTAAACTTGCTTATCGCAACATTCATGCCAAATATCATTTGCCCGCTGATTATGGCATTTTATGACCAGCATTGAAAATTTCTAAATCGTAAATTCCTAATGATTATGTTATATTTGATTCAGTAGTGTATCGAAAAGGTTTTGATAAAAGCCTGAAAGTCCCCTGGCTCGGATTGGAGCGAATATTCTTAAGTTTCCGGCTATAAAAATAAACGATACATTTGCGTATCATAAGATAGAAATCTGCGCCCTGTACTAAGGCTCCTTTCCTCTTGTAATAATTGCTTTACAACATCTTGCAGTGATCTTCAAAGGAGAGAATGATCTCCACTATTTGATACATTTTGGTATCAAAAAACCTGGACATATTTTTCTGTCATTTTCAGGGAGGTGTCATAAAAATGAATACGGAAAAGGAAAAATGGATCAAGGTGGGAGAAGACCTGGCCAGACTGGGCCGGGATCTTAAGATCAGGTCTTCCTTGCAGGTAAAGGATTTTATGCGCTATCAGCCTGAATTGCTGACGGTAGGAGACAGTATAAAGTCGGCGGTTGAAATTATGGTCAGTAACAATATCGACGCAGTTCCGATCGTAGATGAGGCCAACAACTTACTGGGTCAGGTGACCAAAACCGTGGTTTTACGGGCGATATTAGCCGGTACTGATCTGGAGCAGCCGGTCAGTCAAATCATGATCAGCCCGGTGAGATCTATCGGGCCGGATGAAGATGTGTCCAAACTGATCACGATCAATGTGGGTAATCTGCCGGTCATAGACAACCAACAGGTGGCAGGGATGGTGACTTTGTCTGATACGATCCGGGCTTATTTCAGTTCTTTGATCGCCTTGCATGCCGAGCTGAATGCCGTAATTGACTCAGCCCATAATGGTATTCTGACTGTTAATGAGGCAGGAGAGATCATCCTGATCAACAAGGCGGCTGAATGGGTTTTGGGTCTTAAACGGGAAGATGTAGTGGGGAAAATGATCAGCCGGGTCCTCCCCCAGAGTAAACTGCCGGAGGTTTTAGCCAGTGGACAGAGTGGTTTTGGGCAAAAGGTGGTTTACCAGGGCAAAGGCTTTATTTCCAATATGTCTCCGGTGCTGGGTAATGATCAGATTATCGGAGCGGTGGAAGTTTTTCAGGACATTTCAGAACTCGAACTGATTTCTGAAGAGCTCAACTACACCAAGGAAATAAAAGAAGAACTTTCTGCCATCATTGATTCCTCCTTCGACGGTTTTCACATAACTGATGAACACGGTAAAACTCTGCGGGTCAATCAGGCTTTTGAACGTATCACCACCATTCCTGTCAAAGATTTGATCGGAAAAACCATATCGGAATTAGTAGGCAAAGGGGTTTATTCTCAGGATGTGTTAAAACTGGTGCTGGAAAAACGTGAACCGGTAACCATTTCCCAGGAATCAAAACCAGGCAATACAGTTATCATTACAGCAAGCCCAATTTTTGATGAACAGGACAATTTATTCAGAATCGTCATCAATGTAAGGGATATATCAGAGCTCAATGACCTGAGAAAGCAACTGGAGCAAGCCCGAACCTTGAGCCATCACTACCAGGAAAAATTAAACCGCTATAATCTGGCTGAACAGTATGTGATCCGCTCCAAAGAATCACGTGATCTGGCCGATCTTTGTGTACGGCTGGGACAGGTTGACGCCACGGTGCTGATCAAAGGTGAATCCGGCGTAGGTAAAGAATTTGCCGCCCAACTGATCCATTCAAACAGCAGCCGCCGGGACCAGCCAATGATAAAAGTAAACTGTGCGGCTATTCCGGAAAGCTTGTTTGAATCAGAGCTTTTCGGCTACGAGCCGGGTGCCTTCACCGGGGCCAGCAAAGAAGGCAAACGCGGTTTTTTTGAAGCAGCCCATGGGGGAACCCTGCTGCTGGATGAAATTGGGGAAATGCCTTTTAATACGCAAGCTAAATTGCTCCGGGCGATCCAGGAAAAAGTGATTACCCGGGTGGGAGGCACCAAGCCCATCACGGTGGATGTCCGCCTGATCGCAGCTACCAACCGCGATCTGCAGGAAATGGTACAAAACAAGGAATTCCGCCGGGACCTTTATTTCCGCCTGAATGTGATTCCGGTAACAGTCCCTCCACTAAGGGATCGCAAGGTGGAAATCCCTTTTCTGGTAGATCATTTTGTCAAGAAATTCAACGCCAAGTATGGTTTTAAGAAACGCATCGACGAACGGCAAATAAAGGCTTTGATGAATTACGACTGGCCAGGCAATGTCCGGGAACTGGAGAACTTGATCGAGAGAGTACTGGTCACCTCACCAGGAAATGTGATCCGCCAAATTAATCTGCATGATCTTGACTCTACCGATTATGAAGCGATCAACTATGAACATTTCATAGGTTTTAAGTTGCAAGCCGCAGTAGAGCAACTGGAAAAATATCTGATCCAGAATTCTTTGGTCACTCTAGGAACCACCCGCAAAGCGGCGCAGGAGTTGGGGGTGAGCCAACCCACTATCGTCCGCAAAGCCGCTAAATACAATATTCCTCTGAACAAGCGGTAAGAAATAATTAAGCACCACAGTTTTCCTGATGGCGGAATGTATAGGCCGGCAGCTTTGCAGGGCTTGCGCCCTGCATCAGCAAATGTGTACGATTGATTTACTTTTTCCCTCCGTTCTTTTTCCCCCGCTTTTCAAAATCCTCATCGATCCTGGCTTTCCAGTCAGATGCCATGGACTTATTCATCCGAATATGGCTGACGGCTTCGCCGACCACGGCAAAGTTCAGGCTGGTACCTTCACTGTCTGCATGGTAGTTGGCGGCGCGGTCAGCGCTGATGCCAAATCTTCCGGCGGTTTCTGCTGCGTCGATATTGGCGCCCAGGAAGATGAACTCCCAGCCGTATTCTTTCTTCTGTTTTTCCACCATGGCCTTGACCTTGTCGTAGTTGTATTCTTTGCTGGCATTTTCCATGCCGTCGGTGGTGATGACGAACAGGACTTTCTCGGCCTTTTCTTCTTCGCTGGTATGTTTTTGGGCGTTGTCGATTTTTTTGATGGTCTTGCCTACTGCGTCTAAAAGAGCGGTGCAGCCTTCCACATAGTATTCTTTGTCGGTGATAGGCTTGATGCCTTTAATATTGATGCGGTCGTGGAGCAGTTCATATTTGTCATCGAACAGCACCGTAGTAACGATAGCTTCCCCCGGCTGTTCCTGCTGTTTTTTCAGCATGGCATTGTAGCCGCCGATGGTGTCTGATTCCAATCCGGCCATGGAACCGCTTTTGTCCAGAATAAATACTAATTCGGTCAAATCTTTTTTCATAGTGGTGATCCTCCTTGTCTTTGATGATCTTAGAATACCAGCTCTGCCTTGACCTTTGGTCGCCCGGCAGGCGACATTTATTTTGGACAAAAAAAAGCCTGAATGCTGTGTCTCAGACATTCAAGCTTTTTTTGGGGAGAGGGGGAATGAGATTAATAAATTATTCAATACTGATTTGTTTGCCTTTAACTGACTTTTGTTCCACTTTGGGAAGAGTTATGCAAAGGATTCCGTCTTCATATTTGGCTTTGATGTTTTCAGTATCTATATCGGGAATGGAGAAAGACCTGGTCATGGCACGGTAACTTCTTTCCCGGCGGATATAATTGTCCTTCTCTTCATCTGACTGCTCCTGCTTCTGCGCCGAAATAGTGATGCGGTCTTCGTCGATCTCAACCTTGACTTCGTCCTTGCTGATGCCTGGCAGCTCGGCTTCCAGGATGTATTCTTTTTCATTTTCCCTGATATCTACTTTCATGTGGGCACTGTTGCTATACAAGGTCGGGAAAAATTTATCGTTAAAAAAATTTTCGAAAATGTCGTCAATGTCAAACATATTTCTATTTCTTGCAGCTAAAGAACTTCTTCTGGCAAACGGCGTCAAGTCAAACATATAAAACACCTCCGTAATTTTCATTAATTATCTTTTTCTTTGTTGACGGTTATTATTCGCGATCCGGCTTATATTTTCTTTAATTGCTTGCCACCTCCTCCACTGGCAGCTTTGTAAATACATTTGAGGATCAGATTCCTATACTTAATTTATAACGTAACAAAAAAGAAGGTTCAAATTCTGTTTTTGACCTTCTTTGACCATACTAATTTTTTATTGTCCCTGATTGAAAAAAATCATTTTATTTCTTATGAATTCTTACTTTTTCTTTTGAAATTATGCCTTTTGATTTTGGTCAGGCTCCCAGCAGTGTCTGATCATAATAAAACAGGGCTTCATTGATCTCGTTGATGTTGTAATTGCCGGCATCGATGAAGTATTCTATGATCACGTCAAATTTGCTGCTGCGGGATAAGGCGTAGCCGGCTTTCATCAGCAGATCCCGGGTTTGGTCCAGGTTCAGTTCAAGGGCAATGGCAAAAGCGATGGCGGTGTTTTTGCTGGGCTTATAGCCTTTGTTGCTGCGGATCTTGGAAAAGAGCCTGCGGTCAATGTTGGCCCGATGGTATACCTGGACATCTTCCATGCCTTTCTCATCGATGAGGCGCAGCAGCATTTCGGAAAAAGTTTCTTCCAAATGGCCGATGAGGTCATCCAGTCCACCTGAACGCTCCGAAATGGATTCGCACACATCATGTCTGAGTAAAGAACCAACAAGTGTTCCCTGGTATTGCTCCTCATTAAGCTGTATTCGGTTGCGGCTGTATTTCACGTGGAGCTGGTCCACATAGTTGTCATCAATGAATTTTTCGATGGCGGTAAATAGTTTTTCGCTTAAGACAAAGGCTTTTTTATCAAAGACCACCAGGTAAACCATCATCTCATGTTCCAGCAGAAATTCGCTGATAGCAGCAATGGCAATCTGCAGTGCCTGGTCTTTGGGATAACCATAGATACCGGAGGAGATCAGCGGGAAGGCAATGGATTTGCATTTATGCTCAAAGGCCAGCTTCAGCGAATTAATATAGCTGTTGTGCAGCAGCCGGGCTTCGCCCGAATGGCCGCCGTGCCAGACGGGACCGACTGTGTGGATGATGTATTTAGCCGGCAGTTCATAGCCGCCGGTGATTACTGCTTCCCCTACCTTGCAGCCGCCGATGCGGTCACATTCCGCCTGCAGCTTGTCAGCCCCGGCAACTGCGAAGATGGAACCGCATACTCCGCCGCCCTTTTGCAATGCAGTATTGGCAGCATTGACGATCACATCCACTTCCATTTTGGTTATATCGTTGCGAACGATTTGCAGCGGCATGATTCTTCTCTCCTTGATTATATGATTACAGCTGCGTGAAGCAGCAGCATTTATTCCTGCAGATACAGTTTACAGGCATGGGTGCCGTCGTTATATTCGATGCCTTCCAGCATACCCTGGCTGTCGAAAACCACCAGACCTGAAATTTCTTTATCTTTATGATAGTCTCCGGCGGATAAAAAGAAATCCTGTTCCCGGTAAACATTTTTAATGGCATCCGGTATCCCTGCGCTATAATCTGTGAAGCTTACGGGCGAAAATGTGCGGTCGTATTTTTCGTTGAACCCGGTGATCATAATAGTTCCGGGATCTATAGCTTTGGTCAATTTTGTGCCGTCCACACCGATCACAGCTGCTTCATAAGAAGTATAGGCCACCTTATGTTTGGGGATGGTAAGAGCCACGCCAAAACCATCTGAGAAATCCACCCGGTAAAAGGTGCCTCGCATCTGGGTGATGATGCCCTGTGCGGTAATGGTCACGGCCGGCCTGGTTTTTCCGGTGTAGCGTATCTCGTTGGTTTTGGCCCCATTGCTGTATTTTATTTCATATTCCTTGTAGGGCGCGGTGGTTTCATACCCGCCAGGTCGCCATTCAATAATATTGTCCCGGCTGATTAAGATCAGGTCTGCTTCCCCTGCCCACACCACATTGTAACCCAGGCTGGCGGATAAAAACCGCAGCGGAATCATGGTCCGTCCGCCGATGATGGTGGCGGGCACGTCCAGGAACTGCGCCTGTTCATTGACCATTGCCTGATTCTGTCCTATGGTAAAGGAAATGGCATGTTGATCATCATAACCCAGGGCGGTATGGGTGGTTTCATTCCAGGCTACCTTAAGCCCGAACCTTTCAAAAACCGCCCGCATGGGGACCAAGGTCCGGCCTTCGATGATTTGCGGATCCACATCAAACTTAACCGGTGTTTCATCGATAATGACCCGGATGGCGGATGCTTTCCGGTAATCGATATTTTCAAACAGTCGGTCGCGGGCGGGTACTATTTCCGGAATAGCAGGCGGCGGGTCAGCCAAACGATTAAGGATAACGATAAACTGCAGGTCGTCGATGCCGGTGTCGAAACTTTCCAGTTCCAGTTTAGCGGAATCCGCCAAATGGGAACTGATCATATAGGCATACACCTTGTTCTGATAGTCCAGACGTACGTAAACTTTGCTGCTGCCAGCCACTTCCTGCCAGGAATTCTGCAGACATTGATTTAAAAAGGCTTTCCTTCCATCACCGGTCAATTGATTGAAGTTATCAAAACTGGTCTGGTCAGTGACGGTCAGGATCATCAGTGCTTCGGCAGCCATTAGCCCGTAGGGATTAGGATAGATGCCGCTAACGATGCGGCTTTCCACTTGAATGGAAGAGTCTGGTTCAGCCAGCACCGGGCTTTGCGCCATGGTAACAAAAATCATTACAAGGAAGATGAAAAGAGCGTTCCATATCCGTTTTCGCATAAACCAAGCCCCCCGTTTGGTTTTATAGCCCAGCGGCAATCGCAGCCAAAAGGCTGACATCTTTTTCGCTATTTCTTCTTTATTCTCCTAATGACACCTGATTTCCTGCCTCTGGAAGACCCCGTTTAATTCCCGGGTTGATGGCTGGCTCCTATGCGGCTTGCCCTGGTTTACTTTACAACCTTTGCTCCTGCCCATATACTAAAAGCAATAAAAACCCGCCACACCTGGTCTGGTACTGATGCATGCTTTAACATATTGTCGAAAAGTAATGCGAAAGGATGTTTATATGGCGTATGTACGAATAATAATAGCGACCCCGATGCTTTTTCTAGGGTTATACAGGTTAGTAATGATGCAATTCAGCCTTTCTGATATTTTCAATTCCATTGTTACATTGGTATTACTGGTGCTCGGTTATTTAGTAGCAGCCAAAGGCATCAAAGAATTAAGAGCCCGCAAGAAATAAGGCCCTCATCTTTATAGGCAATGCCGGTGATTTTGCACCGGCATTTTATAAATCCCTAACAATTACTTCTCTAAGCAGATCTTGATAGTTATATTTTTTTGCGCTCATAGATTTCCTCCAAACGCTGTTTCGATTGTTCCAAAGTAAAAGTAGGTTCACCTGCAATTCTGGATTTTTCTGCAAGTTCGATCTTAGCTCGTAACTTTATAATTTCTTCGCGTTTTTCGAAAGCTTCGATACTCATAACCACAAGATCCCCCTCCCCGTTTTTTGTTATATAAATCGGTTCCTGTTTTTCATGGGCGAGTGCTGAAATGCTTGTGTAATGAGCTGTTTTGTTCATTGTGTAATTTTATTCCGGCAGCGATGCCAGCAATTCCGCATAGGAGCGAAAGAGAGGCCGCGGGTCATTGGCGGAGAGAATTCCAACCATCGACATGTGATCAATATTTTTGAGCGTACCGAGATAATTCCATTTGCCAATTTGCGGTTCACCATCATAAATGACGATTTCGTCTGTGGAGCCAGCCCGGGGACCGTCCGCTGTTGCCACTGAAACCAGACCATCATTTTCCCACCAGCTTTTATCGATCACAAATGGCCTGGTTTGAGTATAAGACCCAATATATAATGCCGTTGGCCAGAATATGGGACTCATTTTCGATGTTGGCACATGATAGCCGGTTATGGCATTCTTGCGGGTACAGGAAGCACCCTGGGAGAAATAATAAATATCAGGTTGAGCAGAAGCCCAGGCATTTAATTCCCTGGCACCATCCGGCTTCAAATCCCAAACGCTGAGGTCGTGGGTATTCTGCCAGATTTCGCTGCTTTCTATCCGCTGCAGGTAAGCTTGCAGGGATTCCCCGGCTTGCCTCTTAAATCCCCACTGATCGAGATAGACATCGTAAACTTGGCTGGCCGCGGTTCCGCCGGCAAGACTGGTCAGGCCAAGAACAAATTGCTGTAAGAATGAAGGTTTATCCCCTTTGCCGGCCAGTCCATATACTGCTGTAGTACCATCCCCGGGTGAGGCGATGGTTAAAACCCCTTTAATCAAACCGGCCATGTTACCTGCAAAAAGGGGGCTTAATTCATCGGCCGGCGTGCCCTCTCTTTCCTCCTGGCTGCCGTTTGCCAAAAGCGCGGCAAAAGCACGCACGGTCGGCCCGCCCATACTGTGCCCGATAAGATGTATTTTGCATCTCTTGCCGGTTTCCGGGTCAGTACTTCCAAACTGAGGATAGAGCCCGGGATATGTTCTGCCATATCTTTCATGACCATACTTTTCGGAATGCACCTTTCCGTAATCCACTCGTCCGCCAACCAATTGGGCATAGAGCTCACAACAACGATCCCAGTTGCTGCTAAAAGGTCCGATGGAAGCAACGATTGGAATATAGCCATGGGATTTCAGATCCTTTGGTATATTATAGGCAAATCCCCAATATGGTACACCGGCAAGTGAGTCAAAGCCTGCAAACCCGTGTACTAAGACGATGGGGTAATTATTTTGCTTCGGTTCAGCAGCGTTAGCGGGTGCAACTACAGCAGACGTTAGAATTGAGAACGTCAAAAGAAATGCAAGCAAATAACCAGATAAGCTTCTTTTCATTGATCGACCTCCCCCCCTATTTAATGTCATCCAAATTGAAATCCAGACCTACCTTCTTTACAAGCCTGGTATAATACCATATGTTTTCAAAAAAATAATGTCCATAAAATGTCCATAAAATGACTATAAAGATCATATCTTCACTGTTAAAAATGGACATAATAAAAAGCAAACCCGAAGGCCTGCAACCGTAAAAAGTAATGATTAATAAAGAAAACGCCGGGCTTCTTTACCCGGCATTATTTAATATTTACATCTCCGAATATGAAATCAGAATTCTGGACCGCTCACTTTAAATCCACTGCCAAAAACCTCGGTCGCTTCACTGATTGTAATGAAAGCATTGGGGTCGATCTGAAAAACGATTTCCTTTAAGTGCGGAAGCTGCGTACTGTTGACGATAACCATAATGATGCCCCTATTCTCACCGGTGTAGGCTCCCCTGCCTGACAGATAGGTGCAGCCGCGATGCATTTTATCCAGGATTTCCGCTGCTATTTCATCGCATTTTTCGGAAATGATCAGAGCGCTTTTGCTCATATTTGCTCCCATCTGCACCTTATCGACTACTTGGCCGCTAATAAAGAAAGAGATAGCGTTGAACAAAGTCAATTCTAAGTTGGAGGTTATAAGTAAAACACACAGGATAGTAAGATTAACAAGGAAAATAACGCTGCCGAAAGAGTATCCCCAAAGATTGTTGATAAGAACCGCTATAATGTGCAATCCGCCGCTAGATCCTTTGCTGCGCAGGGCGATGCCGGTACCCAGACCGGTGAATACTCCCCCTAATATAGCTGCCAACAGGAGATTGTCCAATCCCAAATCAAACTGCACGTTCTCAAAAATTCTTAGAAAAAAGGTCAACGCACTTATACCTATTAGGCTGTAAAAAGAAAACCGTTTGCTGATGAATTTATAACTCACGACGAAAATTGGAATGTTTAGAGCTATATAAAAGATCCAGATATCAATCCCGGTCAGGAAATTAAGAATGATGGAAATACCGCTGGCTCCACCGGTCGTCATATGAACAGGTACCAAAACCAGCTGTATGGCAACGGCGATAATAAGGGCTCCTAGCAGAATTCCCAGTATGTCCTTGAAAGAAATTCTTTCCCTGAACCTTCTTAAACCGGATGTCATCCCTTCCACGGGTTTGCTTATACGCATGATCTTACTCCATCTCAATCTTTAATCCATGTCCTTATTTTATCTTAATATTCGTTGACTTTCCACGGCTTGGACAAGGCTCATTTTTATATCTGGCACAAAAAATACCGGGCGATAAACCCCGGCATTACTTGTTTCGTATGGTGGGCGCGGAGGGTTTCGAACCCACGACTTCCACCGTGTGAAGGTGGCACTCTCCCACTGAGTTACGCGCCCGCAAAAAGTATTATACCACTTTTACCCCGAACGGGGGAACAAAATATGAGTTGTTCTTACTCAGAACCATTTGCGCCGCCGGAAATAATACAGCATTCCCAGACTGATCAGGATCATGAATATCCAGGTCACCACATAGCCGTAAGGCGAGTTTAATTCGGGCATGCTTAAAGGGCCTGCCTGGGGGTTGAAATTCATGCCATAGACACCGACGATAAAAGTTAAGGGGATGAAGATGGTGGCAATAATGGTCAGGACTTTCATGACTTCATTCTGCTGGCTGCTGATCATGGCCAGATTGGTATCGATGAGCCCGCCGCAGATTTCCCGGTAACTATCGATGGTATGGCTGATTTGCACGGTATGGTCATAGCAATCGCGCAGATAGAGATTGATATTGGGGGTGCTCAGTTCCACTTCCTCACTCTGGATGGCATCTACCAGTTCCTGAATCGACCAGATCAACTTGCCCAGAGCCAGCAGTTTCATTTTGATGTGATGGATCTTTTCGATGATACTGTTATCCTGGAGGGAGAAAATCCGATCCTCCAGTTGGTCCAGTTCTTCCCTCAGGGCGTCCATGCGCGGGAAGAAGCGATCCACCAGGGCATCGATGATGCAATAAGCCAGGTAATCGCTGCCCATTTCCCGGATCTTGGTTTTCGGATTGCGCAGCCGGTCTCTTAACAGATCAAAGGCTCCTTCCTCCTCTTCCTCCAGGGTGATGACAAATTTCTCGCCCCAGAAGATGCTGACCTGCCTGGTCTCCGGCTCGTCCTGTTCGGATAAAAGATACATGACCATAAAATAGTAGTCATCGAACCTTTCTATTTTCGGCCTTTGTCCGGCATTAAGGACATCTTCCATAGACAGGGGATGGAGCCCGTATTGTTCCCCCAGAAACGTAAGGGCCTCGGGAGCGCAAACCCCTTCCACATTGATCCAGGTGATGCTATTGGTCTGTTCATCCGCCTGGAGTTTTTTCGGGGATTGAACCGCTTCTTCTTTGAAAAATTCCGGCCCGTATTGCATGATGGTTATGTTGTTTGGTGTATCGCAGTTAGGAAGGTGCCTGGTCAGCGCACCTGGTTCAGTGCCGGGAGGATGGTAATATTTCTGCTGTTTGAGCCATGGATTACTGCTTTTCTCTTTCAACCTCACCCTTCCTTTCCCAATCGCTTTCTCTGCTGATCGTCTTTGCCATAAGTATAGCCTTTTCAATGACTGAATAAAAGAAGTGTATTACTATTTTTTTCCACTTATACAGTGAATTATGCTACTCTTTAATTACATATTGTCTGCGGGGGAAGAGGAGGATTTAATGTGAACCAGCGACAGTTTGAGATCCTGAATATGGACGCCGTTTCTCTGGCTGCTGAGATCGCCGGCCGCCGTATTTCTTCTTTGGATGCTGTGAATACCTATATTATGCATATCAATAATTTTAATCCAGCCTTAAACTGTATGGTGGAAAATCGCTTTGCCGCAGCGCGCCGGGAAGCGCAGGAGATTGATGCGAAACTGGCCCGGGGCGAAGAGGGCGGACGTCTGGTTGGTGTACCGGTGACGGTCAAGGAAGCATTTGATATTGCCGGGATGAAAACCACCGGCGGTCTTCTCTGGCGCAAGGATATGGTAATGAATGAAGACAGTGAAGTAATCGCGAAACTGAAACAGGAAGGTGCGGTTTTCCTGGGCAAGACCAATACCCCGATTTTATGCTTTTGCCAGGAGACGGACAATAAGCTGTATGGCCGCAGCAATAATCCCTGGGATATGACCAGGACCACCGGCGGTTCCAGCGGCGGGGAAGGTGCCTTGATCGCGGCCGGCGGTGCTGCCGTGGGCATCGGTTCCGATATCGGCGGGTCCATCCGTTTCCCCAGCCACTTTAACGGGGTGGTCGGCTTTAAATCCGGCAATGGTCAGGTTTCTCATGCAGGAACCTACCCGCCTTTTACAGTTTCCTTGCAGGAGAGGATGCTGGGAATAGGGGCCGTGGCCAAATCAGTGCGGGATGCGCGGCTGATCAATCAGATCATCGCCTTTTCTCCCCCGCCTTCCCGGACTCTGGATAACTTCTCCGTCACTTTGCCGCTGGATAATTTATTCTATCCGGTGGACAGTGCCGTCATGAACAATCTAACCGAGGTAAAAAAATTCCTGAGCCTGCAAATGGAAGTGGTGGACAGCCCTCCTCCTTACTATACCGAGGCCGCCCAGCTGTGGCAGCAAATCATGTCCATCGGCATTGACGAGGTTTGCGCCCTGGCATTTGGCGGTAAACCAGTGAGACTCTGGCGGGAATACCTGCGGGAAGTGCTGTTTAAGTCATCAGACCTGCATCGCTTTTTCACCTGGGTCATGATCGGAGCCAAAACCTTTGCCCCTTCTGCGGCTAAAATTGCCAGCATAGAAGAAACCATCGCCTCAGGTGACCAGACGGTAAAACATTACCTGGACGATCGGCTGCTGATCCTGCCGGTCTTTCATACGGCCGCCAAAAAACATGGCGAGGTGATCCGGGACATCTTCTCGATCCGCCGCACGTTCCTGCGTTATATGCCTTTTGTTGCTTATCCCAATGTCTGGGGGCTGCCGTCCCTGATCGTACCGGTGGCCGAAGATGAGGAAGGCTTGCCCATCGGAGTCCAGATCATCAGCCGGGTGGGCAATGAGGAAGCTATTTTTAAACTGGGTGAACTGATCGAAAAACATTTCCGCGGTTACCGGCGGGCACCCGTTAAGTAAAGAAAGTTCCAGCTTTTTCAGGCAGGAATTATGAGTCGTATCGCGAAGTAAAACAGGGTTTTAATATTTTTGTGTGGGGCGTAATGATCATGGATAATAAAAAAGTACTTGTAACCGGCGGAGCCGGATTTATAGGATCCAATCTGTGTAAAAAGCTGCTTGATGATGGACGGGAAGTCATTTGCCTGGATAATCTTTTCTCCGGCTCTCTGAAAAACATTGAATCTTTGCTGGCTTTCCCTGCTTTCACCTTTATTGAAGCCGATGTGACCTCTCCCCTTGATTTTGCGGTGGGAGAAATTTATAATCTGGCCTGCCCCGCAAGTCCCATCCATTATCAGTACGACCCGGTCAAAACGGTGCAGACCAATGTGATCGGCATGGTCAATGTGCTGGAACTGGCTCGTCAAAGCGGAGCCCGGGTGCTGCAGGCCTCTACTTCTGAAATATATGGTGACCCGGAAGTCCATCCCCAGCCGGAAAATTATTGGGGCAAGGTAAATCCTATCGGTATCCGCAGCTGTTATGATGAAGGCAAGCGTTGTGCGGAGACCCTCTGTTTTGATTATCACCGTGAGTATGGGACCGATATCAAGGTGGTGCGCATATTCAATACCTACGGGCCTATGATGCAGCCTGATGATGGCCGGGTGATCAGCAATTTTATCATGCAGGCACTGCAGGGACAGGACATAACCATCTATGGCAGCGGTACCCAGACCCGTTCCTTTTGCTATATCGATGACCTGCTGGATGGTCTGGTGAAAATGATGGCTGCCGGGCCTGATATTACCGGCCCTATCAATCTGGGCAATGATACGGAAATGACCATCCTGGAATTGGCGGAAAAAATAATCGACCTGACCGGTTCTGCATCCCAACTGGTTTTTAAAGATCTGCCCGGTGACGATCCGCTCAAGCGTAAGCCTGATTTAACTCTCGCCCGAAAACTTCTGGACTTTGCTCCGCAAACGGATCTGGAAACCGGATTAAGATCCACTATCGCTTATCTCAAAACTTCTTTTATCTGTTGAGCCATGCCTGCTCAGCCAGGTCCATAACAAAAAAGCCAAGGCCTGGATCCCGTAAAAGGATCCAGGCCTATTTATTTTGCTTGCAGTTTGTTTGCTTAACCCGAAGGTTATTTATTGGCGGACAATGGATGGCTTGCCGGCAGGAATAATACTGCTTCTTCCTTTGCAAGATTTTCCGGCCATACAGTTACCAGGGTCCCGTCAAAGTACTGGTTGATAAACGCCCGGGCTTCATAGTTTTGTCCGGTATGTTTATTGCCTAACCAGGGGTCTACCCAAGGTTCTTCCGGAGTTGAGAATTTGGCGCCAAATCCGCACAGGCTGTTTTCAGCCGGAACGTTCGCTGCTCTAATGGCGTCGGCAACTGATTGTGCAGTAAACTCGCCGGAAGCTTCAATGGCTGCCGGTACGATTTCATTGAAGAAAAGCATGGTCTGGGCAAATTGGCGATATTCAACATGATGATAAGGAGGGACACCAAATTTATCTGTCCAGCGTTGTACGAATTCATCGAATATGGTGGCATATTCTTCTGAGAAACCTTCTGTATTCGGATTACATGGTACCGGATCAACCGTCAGCATGTAATTGGCGTCTGCACCTACACCATCAACAAAGGCTTGAACACTGTGCCCGCCGCTGTGGGTGATCATGATCGGCACTTTAAATCCAAGTTCTTTGGCCTGTCTGTTAAACATGATACCGTCGTTTACATAACTGGTTAAAAGCAGTACATCCGGGTTGGCTGCTTTAACTTTCATAATAACGCTTGATAAGTCCACTGATTTGGAGGAATAAGCTTCATTTACAGGGACGTTGAGTCCGTACTTTTTAGCAGTTGCAGCATTGCCGTCAGCAACGGCAGTTCCATAAGGGCCGTCTTCATGAACGATAGCTACGACCAGATCTTTTGCGGGTTTGCCGAGTTTTTCCTGGATCTGTGCATCATTGCCCATGATAAATTCTACTGATTCAGCGCCCCAGGCTGATGCGTTGGCTTCATTTCTGAACGTCCATGTATAACCTTTTTGCAGCAGAGCATCAGCAGCTCCTGACATTTCCCATAAAACTACTTTGTTTCTTTCTGCTACTTCACTGATGGATGCAGCAATCGCTGAAGAATATGAGCCCATGATAACCGGTACGCCTTTACTGGTTATTAATCTCTCAGCTTCATTAGTAGTATTTCATTTCTACAATGAGCCGATCCTTCTTGATTCAATAATAAATCAAATACCGGGGAAAGTACATTATCATTCATTAAAACCATTGGGCAGACCTTAAAACAAGGTCTGCCCGAACATAAGAGAGGAGGGGAGAGAATTATAGAAATTAATTCTTTAAAGTATTTCGCCATAAAGCTGATTGTATTCGTATTTCAATGCTTCCCGGAATTCTGGTGCGGCAATGCTGATCAGTGCTTTGGCCCTGTCTCGATTGGTTTTCCATTTCAAATGCGCGACGCCATATTCGGTCACTACATAATCTACGTCATAACGACTGGTGGTAACTGCCTGTCCGCGATCAAGAGAGGCTACGATCCGTGAAACACTGCCTTTGGCTGCCGTGGATGGAAGAGCAATGATGGCCCGGCCTCCTTTGGAATCGGTGGCGCCGCGGACGAAATCTACCTGCCCGCCGACTCCGCTGAACTGTATACCGGGCAATGTATCAGCCGCTACCTGTCCTAACAGATCAACTGATAAGGCGGAGTTGATCGCAACCATGTTATCATTCTGAGAAATGTTAAATGGTATATTTGTTATACTGACCGGCAGCGCTTCGATCATGGGATTATGGTCAAGCCATTTATAAAATTCACTGGTACCCATGGCAAAGGCAATCACGATTTTACCA
>ERZ795053.2331-NODE-2331-length-23260-cov-9.644258_pt1 | contig 23260 bp, 16 predicted proteins | sample MGYA00375137_ERZ795053 | MGnify/ENA primary metagenome ERZ795053 (study PRJEB30182, sample SAMN05720284) | activated sludge metagenome | isolation source: Anaerobic digester | place: Hong Kong | collected 2014-12-17 ...
GGTTGCCCTTTTTATTTTTGATTGCTGAGCCTGCGTTGCAGTGAGCATGCCTATCTACCGACAGGTAGACCGAACTGTCGAAGCAATTTAAACTCTTCATCAAGACAATCACAACTACCCTTGTATGCAGGCCCCCAGTTCGATAAACTCAGCGCATCGCTTTAGGGAATAAAAGGGTGTGGGTAGGCAATATTTACTGTTTCCCTCGCTGCCCCCAACCCCTAAAAGGGGAGGTCCACCGCACATTGTAAACTAAATACCCAAAAGTCTTTCGCATTCGATTTTTATTCTATCTCTCACTTGTTCAATATTTTCAAGAACCTCTTCGTTCGTAAAACGAATTACAGTAATGCCATAACTTTCAAGTTCTGCAGTTCTGTTTTCATCATACTCCACACTTTCTTTCCTATTATGAATTTCTCCATCAACTTCAATAACCAACTTTAATTTATGACAGTAAAAATCAGCAATAAATATGCTTATTGGATGCTGATGCTTAAACCGTAACCCAAGCATTTGGTTTTTACAAAGCACACTCAAAAGTGAACGTTCCGCTTTTGTTGGGTTTTCTCTTAACTCCTTTGCCCTTTCGAAAGTAATTGGTTTAGCACTATAAAACATGGTGCGATCAACGGTATTGGTAAGTTTGACCATTGTAAATATTTTTTGCCCTCGCTGCTCTCGCTACCCCCTGACCCCCTAAAGGGGAAGCCTAACGCACAAGTTACAAAAAATTGTTGCAATGTGTGCCGGCTCCCACTTCGATAAACTCAGCGCATCGCTTTAGGGAACCAAGGGTGTGGGCGGGCATTTCCCTTCGCTGCCCCCGACCCCTAAAGGGGAGTCCCTCTGTACAAATAAAAACATTAGAATACACAATTGTGCGCCAGCCTCCCTTTTGGTTTACCTGACGAAGGCAGAGAACAAAAGGGTGCGGGCTGGCATTCTTCCCTCCGCTACCCCCAACCCCTTGAGGGGAAACCCAATACACTATTACGGGTAGGCCTCCCTTTAGGGATAAAGGGTGCGCGTGGGATTTGCCTCCGCTACCCCAAACCCTAAAGGGCGACCCTCCGCACCACGAACTCCCCTTTAGGGGCCGGGGGTCGAAATCATAAAGCCCTTTAGGAACCAAGAGTGCGGGGCGGGCAGGCAACCTATAACACCCCCAACTCCCTCAACTCCTCAACGGTTACCGTAGGTGGCATTTGCCCTTTACGGATTTTAGAGATTACCAACTCGGCAACCTTCTGTGCCTACTCCTGATAGTAAAATCTTAATTTCTAACACAACGAATACTATACCCTTCTGTTTTGAAAAAATTCCCATCAGTAGAAAACATAGAGTAACTTGAAGTTATTTCACCAAAATATGCGTAGTTATCTTCGCTAGGCTTTTGAGTTGTACTCCACCAATTAACTTCAGATTGATAATAATTAAAAGCTCCTGTGTAATACCATCTATAACCCGCAGGCTTTGCATTAAACCCAACATTATCAGTTCCATTAGCCCCTTCAGGCCAACCACTTGTTGATTTTAGAACATTTGCCCATTTACACTCATACCCTTCGGGAGAAACATAGTTATACAGAACCTTAAATTCTTCACGCGAAGGAACGTGCCACCCCGCAGGACACACTTTATTTGTTTCAACAACATACCAATTGTAAAGAGCCCCTCTATCTCGAAAGGTTGCTTCATCGTTATTATACCAACAATATCCTGGAGTAGATAAGTTTATCCAACTATTATTATCGGTTACAAGAGGGATTGATGTTCCATCGTTATATTTTGTTGTTTGAAGGTTCTCCTTCATCCATACTTGAGTCCCAATTCCAACCCAATTATAAGTATTTCCTTCAACATCAACCAGCGTACCTGTTGTTCCGGTCAAATGTGTCATAAAGGTAAGTTCTTCTCCGTAACTAACACCAGCATCATTAATTGCGTAAGCCCTTAAATAGTAGTTTGTACCCAGCGTAAGATTTGTTATGTAAGTAACAAAAGCCCCAGTTCCTGAACCACTTTCTTTTTTATAATCATTTATAGTAGGATTATTTTGTGTGTTCCAGCAAACCCCTCTAGTTGTTACTGTTGACCCACCATCAGATATTACATTCCCTCCAGAAAAAGCAGTTGTATTAGTTATCGATTCTATTGCACTTGTTGTAATTGTTGCAGCAGTAATTTCTGTTGTAAACTCTTTAACTTCGCCATATGCGGTACCTTTACTATTTACAGCATAAGCTCTTACATAATACTTCTGGCCCATTGATAACCCTGATATATTACTGTTAAAACTCCCAACTCCAGAACCATTACTTGTATGGCTGCCTGAAATATATGGAGGATTAATTGTACCCCAACAAACTCCACGAGAAGTAACAGGTAAACCACCATCTGATATAACATTCCCTCCGGAAACAGCTGTATTTAATGTAATACTTGTAATATCTTTTGTCGTTACTGTAGGTATTAAAGTTCCTGTTGAAAATGATTGTTGGTTACCGTAACCAACACCTAATGAATTTACAGCATAGGCACGTACATAATAGGTTGTTGAATGTGAAAGATTAGTAATACTACTTGTAAACGACCCCAGACCTTGTCCATTAATTGTTTTAGAATCATTGATTGTTGGATATTCGCTTGAACTCCAACAAACTCCCCTTGAGGTTACTGTTTCACCTCCATCATCAAGCACCTCTCCTCCACAAACAGCAGTATTATCAACAACATCCGTCACTTCATTCGTTAGGACGATAGGGATGTTTTTAGTTGTAGTAAAACTCATTTCACTTCCATAAAAAATTCCTGAACTGCACATAGCAAATGCTCGGTAATAGAATTTAGTATTAGGTTTTAAATTGCTTATTTCTACAGTAAACTTGTTACTGGTGCTTGAACTTAACACTTGACCATCTACTGGGGTTGGATTTTTTTTCTCACTTATACACACTCCACGTTTCAAAATAGAAGTTCCTTCCGAAGATAATATCTCTCCTTCAACTGTAGCACTGCTACCTGTTATTTCTGTTGCCTCGTAGGTTTTTAATGTAACAACAGGAACTTCCTCCTTCTTACAATTAGTTAAAAGTATAAATAGAAGGAATAAACCTGTAGCTGATATATAAAAAATATGTCTTTTCATGCCGGTTAATTTTTTTAATTCACAATCTACTTAAAGAATATCTCATTGATATTTAAACCTATACCAAACTCTGCCTGATAAACATCCAAGGGCTTTTTATCCATTGATTTTGCAGAAGCACCTGTTGCAAACATATCAAACATATGCCACGACTCGTAGTAATCAATATCTAATACCTGAGTATAGTTGAACGAGAACCTCATGTAGTAAAACTTTGAGAATTGAAGGTGTAGGTTTGCTTTTGCAAAGTAGAATGGAATATTTTTCTCTGGTCTGTGTTGGTATACCAGCTCGTCCTTAAATGTGTATTTCATAAATCCAAGAGTGGGATCATTTGTCACCACACTTCCATCAACAACCGAAACTCCATAGTAATCTACATAGCCCCTAAGGTAGCTGTCAAACTGAGGTTTTAGCAGCATTCCCCCTCCCAAATCGAATGATAAGCTAACCTGAGGTAACCCGAACTGAAATCTCACAAAAGCAGGAGTTGAAACTGATTTTGTTCTAATAATATGATATAAATCTGATTGTTGAATAGTAGGAATATAACCCATGATTTCTGGCAAATAATAGTAGTAGTAATCCGTGCCTAATGTAGTTGAGGTATTAAACGATGACACACCCACACCTAAACCAATAAATGGCTTTATCATGTAAACTAAGTTTAGCGAATAATTAAGTTTGTATTCTTCAATAAAACTATATAGTTCATTTGAAGTATAACTTTCATAGTTTCCCCAACCATCACCATAATCCACCCAAATAGTTTCAATTTTAGTATCATTTATTGTTGATAAATAACTTTCAACATTAACTCCAATTGCCGGCTCAATAAATAATCCTTCCCTGTATAGCGATCTTTTAAACTTTGTTTTATAGTGCCAATCATTGGCAACTCTTTGAATGCTAATTTTTGATGATTTCTTGCCCCTTCCTGAGTTAACGTAATAGTACTGGTTACCACTATAACTAACAAGATTTCCATCTTTTCGAATACCTGAATATTCAACATTCGTTTTATACACATAGGTGTTTGAAAAAAAGTTTTTCTTTTTTACAATCAGTTCTAACTGTTCCGGATAATAAACAATTCCCAAACCATCAGGAAAGTAGGTAACAATATGCTTATATAAGCTATCAGGGCTAATATTCCCTTTCATTCGTTCCTTTGGTGATAGAAAGTTGAAAACCGTTTTTGCTTTTTTATTCCCAAAGTACTGCAGGTTCCGTTGTCCGTTTACAAAGAAACTATCGGGATTATTGATAAACCTGTCGAACGATTTTAGGTAGTTCAGCACGTAGGCCTTGTTCGGATCGCTTACTCCAGGATATTTCTGTTCAATCTGAGCAGTTGTAACGTTACCAAATGACAGGATGCAAAAAGAAAATGCCAGCATCCGAAAAGAATATTTTTTCATTATTCTCAAAAATTTTTATTGATTTTTACTTATTCACTTACAAAATTCCATGTTTTCCAGTCTTCACCCAGCTGGTAGCTAACGTTAAGGGTTGGATTCTGCTCCTTGTTGTTGTGGATTATCGACGAGGTTGAAACCTTGGTGGTTACGTAATCAACCAGCTCGCCAAGCGAAATATTTCCCTCAGAATCTTGTAATCCTTTTAACAGGTAGTAGGTAAACATCCCATGAAATTTTTGCCGGTAAGGTAGCGCCGATTCATTCCCTGCGCTGGCCGATAGTACAACCATTTTGCCATCAATGGCATCCTCTTTGGGCCTAACTCTTACGGCACGGGCTGCCAATAAACCTTGTTCACGTCCGCCTCCGCTAAAGCATGCATCAAGAAAAACGGTTACGCCCTTTGATGGATTCTCGTTGAGTTTTGTGTATAAATCCTTTAGTTTAATACCAAATTCCAAATCGTTTCCGCTTACATCAACTGGAATTAGATACGCTTCTTTCGTTTTCTCATCTGGAAAACCATGCCCTGCAAAGAAAACGATGGCTTCACCATTTCCTTTGGTTGCCTTTAGCAGGCTGGTTAGCTGGTTAATTCCACGGTGCATCTCCACCGCTTTTGCATCCTGTAGAAAGATGATGTTTGATTCCTTTATCCCCAACGTTTTTATCGCGTACTGCTTGAAGGTCTCGGCATCGCGACGCGCAAACTCTACGTTCGATTCGTAGTTTAGCCCCTTTTGGTTCGATTGGTAATCTTCATTACCAATTATCAGTGCGTACCTGTACTCGTAAACTTTTCCCGAAACGGGAATCAGTGTATCCACATCGGAAACCATCTCCTCTTTCTTCTGCTCTGCGTATAGTTTTGGTGCAAGATCATCGGCTACTTTTGTTTCCACAAAAAATTCATTTTTCCCTTCATTCCCCTTTGAATCCAAGGCTAGCACTTTTATTGGATAGGTTCCGCCAATCCTCGAGAATTGAACTTTGGCAATATAAACTGAGTCGTTTAACGGGACTGCCCTCACATCGTTGATATTTACCCCTCCAATTGTGTTTCTATCTTTTACAAGAACTTTCACCTCCAGCTCCTTATCGTACACCTGTGGGCGAAAACCTTCCATTACGCCCTCGGGCGATAGAATGGTAATTTGTGGTGGCGTTAAATCCTTCACATCGTCAGAGCTAATTGTGAATTGCGCCATGTAGTTCCGTGGCGACTTGGCCATGAACTTCACCCATTTGGTTGGATCCATAGCATTCTCAACGCTTTCAGCGTAGTTAAACGGAAAATCGATGGAAAATTTACTTGAGTTTAATTCAGCCTCCTCGTTTATCACAAACTTGAGTGTTTGCGATGAGTTGAAGTAAAAGTTATCAATCCGGTTCTCTTCAAACGTTTTACACTTTATCGAACCACCACCGGGAATAACAACATCTTTCTTATTAAACACAATATATGAGTTAGCATCCTCAATGGGTTGCATCTTCTTGTCGAGCCACTCAACCTGAATAACCATTGAAAACTCGTTGTTATCAACCTTTCCGGTTGTAATTTTTATTTTACCCTGCTTGCTGCCGGGTGCTGTAAAAACTAAATCCTGTGCCCATGACATGCTAGAAAAGAATGCCAACATTGAAATTAAAAATAAAACCCTCTTCATGTCTGTATTATTTTGATTATCTATTAATTGATTTTTTCAATTTGTGCTTGAAGATAGATATTGAAATCAAATCCCACAATGACGTAAATCCGTCATTTTTCAACCTAAAATTAAATACTTAATTATTGATGGGAGATCACTGAATTCAGTGATTTAAATGGATGGCGTATAGGTTACCCAGCCCTTGGATGTTGCCATGCAAATCAACTCTGCAGTAGTTCTTACCGAGTATTTACTCATCATTTTCTTGCGGTGGGTTTCAACCGTGTTAAACGAAATGCTCAGGGTTTCGGCAATCTGTTTACTATTTTGACCTTTTGCTAAAAGGTTTAAAATGCTTAACTCACGTGTAGTAGGTGACGAAGATTCTGGCTCTGATATCAGCGCAAGTTTAACGCTGCTTACCAGCTGCTTCTCATTGAATGGTTTAGTAATGTAGTTTAAAGGTTTTAGTTTACTGGCTTTTTTAATTGTTTCAACATCGGAGTAGGCTGTAATAAAAATAAAGGGGATGTAGTATTTGTCCTGAACCTCTCGCATTAAGTCTATTCCATTTTTTGTTCCGTTCAGGTTTATATCGCATAGAATTAAATCGGGTGATACTGAAAGCAGTTTCATTTTTGCCATTTCGAAGCTGGTAGCCACGCCAACTACATCGTACCCCTTTTCTGAAAGGATACATTCAATGTCCTTTGCTACAACAATCTCGTCCTCAATAATAAATAATTTCTTCATCGGATTGATTAAATTGGTTTCTTAACCAACAAATTGACAAATAAAACAACTTCCTATCAATCACTGAATTCAGTTAATTTTAGCTGTAACCTAATTTTTGCTCCATTCTGATTAGTGAAATCTATGCTCCCATTGTGCTGAATTACAATATTTCTTACCAAATCAAGGCCGAATGAATCAGTCTTTTCTATATCAAAATTTTCAGGGAAACCCTTTCCTGAGTCGCATACATTAATAGTAAGTGTTCCATTGTTTGATAAAACTTCAACTTTAATCATATTTTCTAATTGGTTATCGGACTGCCCATACTTTAACGCATTGGTCAACAACTCGTTTATTAACAAGCCAACATGAACAGTATCCTCAATTCGTAGTTTCACATCGTCAACTTCAACCTTCACGTTTATTTCATCATCAAAACCAACCGACTGTACCAAGTAATCCACAAGTTCCTCAATATATTTTTTAAGTTTAACCTCATAAAAAAGGTTATCCTTGTAAAGCTTTTGATGCATAATTGCAATTGAAACTATCCGGTTACGCGCATCCTTTAGCGCCTTTTTAGTTTCAGCATTTTTTGTTTTGTAGGACTGTATATTGAAAAGGCTTGAAACCATTTGCAGATTATTTTTCACCCTATGGTTTAGCTCCTTCAAAACAATATTAACCTGTTCATTTTTCTGCTGGGCCAGGTTTAGAGCTGCATTTAGCTGAATATTCTTTACATCCATTTCATGCTTGTGTTTTTCATGCTCACTTATAAACAATGAAATACTTAAAAAAAGGATGGCTAAGGACATTAATGTGTTTGAAATATAAATGTACGGGGCAACAGATAAGCCAAATTCATTTGGAATTGTTATTGCCTCAAGATATTTTGTTAGCAATATCAGGGAAATAAAGAAAAGGGAAATGAGTATTTGGTTCAGCCTTCTTTTAAAAAAATAGAAGCCAAGAACAATACAGGCAAAGTAGAAGTAATCGGTGCTAATTTGGCCGTACTCGTGGTTAACATAAAGAAGCATTACGGGTACTGTTGTGATGGTAAGTACCGAACCTATTTTATTGTACCCAAAACGATTCAATAAAAACATTAGCATCAAATTCAAAATAAAAAGTACATCGTTTAAAGCGAGTCTATACTGGGCATTTAAAATCAGATACGTGCAGTAAACCAGTGCAAAAAAGGAGCCAACAACACTAATCCCATTGGAAATCCGAATCCTCATTACTTGATCGAAATCGTGCTCTTCACGAACACCATTATTTAGAATACTACTCCAACATTTTGTCAACTTTCCCATCATAGCATTTTAAATCAACCCCACCTCTTTGGCAAAGTAAATTAGCTGACTTGTTTTATTGATTAATAGCTTTTTAAAGATGTTACGTTTGTGATTATCGATTGTGTGGTAGCTTCTTTTTAAATCTTTTGAAATTTCATCGACCGTTTTCCCTTTACATATATTTTTAATTACTTCTACCTCAATTTTTGTCAATTTATCTAACTTATCACTATTCAACTTCTTCGTTAGGTTCTCAAATTGTCTTTTCAACTGAATGTAATTCCTAATTTCATGGGTAACATCAATATCTATGGCTAAGTTTTTTAGAGGGATTCCGTTCTCATCCCGCTCAAACACCACCCCAATTCCATGATAGTTTGAAAGAGTACCGTCGGCATTGCGCATGGAGTAAACATATGAACTAACTCCATTGTCCTTCTTGTAATCAATTATCGATTCCGCAATCCACTCCAAATCCTCCTCAACAATTACATTCGGTAAAAAATTAGGATTGTTAACAATCTCTTCTCTCGTATATCCACTAATTCGTTCACCTGCATCATTAACCCATTCTACCAGTTCGGTTGAAAGATTGTTAACATGGATAACTGCTGGGATACTCTGAAGAATTTTTTTGTAGAAATCACGCTCCGTGATAATAATATCTATCTCTTTATCTGATAGTTCTCTTTTGTGTTTCTTCATGAAAGCATGAATAAAATTTTTATTAATCTAGCAAAAAATATTATTAAACATAGAGATTAACTGAATAAAATCTTTTCACTATTTCTAAATTTGAATTTGACTTCAGAATTACCTCATTATGATTACATTCATTTCATCTCTCGTATTACTAATCCTTGGTTATGCCCTATACGGCAAATTTGTTGAACGGGTTTTCGGTGCCGATAAGAATAGAGAAACACCTGCATACACGCAGAACGACGGTGTCGATTACGTTCCGCTGCCCTGGTGGAAAATCTTCCTGATTCAGTTTCTTAACATCGCCGGGCTAGGACCCATTTTTGGCGCAATTCTGGGAGCAGCCTACGGACCAATTGCCTTTCTCTGGATTGTTCTGGGATGCATTTTTGCAGGTGCCGTTCACGATTACTTCTCGGGTATGCTCTCTATTCGTAACGAAGGCGCTAGTATTCCGGAGGTTGTAGGGAAATACCTTGGAGTTGGATTCAAGCAATTCATGCGCGGGTTTACCGTTCTTCTCATGATTTTAGTTGGAGCCGTTTTCGTGGTTGGACCGGCAGGAATTCTGGCTAGCCTCACTCCCGAATCATTAACAAAAACATTCTGGGTTTACGCAGTTCTGGTTTACTACATACTGGCTACACTTCTCCCAATTGATAAGTTAATTGGCCGGATTTACCCCCTTTTTGGTGCAGCGCTTCTTTTTATGGCAATCGGGATTGGAATTGCATTAGTTATAGGCGATTACAATCTTGTTGAGTTAAGTCCGGCAAACTTTCTCAACATGAAGGCTAACGCATCAAATTTTCCTGCTTTCCCGCTCCTATTCGTAACAATTGCCTGCGGGGCAATTTCCGGGTTTCACTCAACCCAAAGTCCGCTGATGGCTCGATGCTTAAAAAACGAAATTCTTGGCAGAAGAGTTTTTTACGGAGCAATGGTTGCCGAAGGAATCGTAGCCTTAATCTGGGCTGCTGCTGCCATGACTTTCTTTGGCGGAGTCCCTCAGCTAAACAATGCGCTTGCCGAGCATCATAACGATGCTGCATGGGTTGTTAAGCTAATTTCTGATACCACGCTTGGGAAAATTGGTGGAATTCTAGCTATTCTTGGAGTAGTTGCAGCACCAATTACTTCCGGTGATACAGCATTTCGTTCTGCTCGATTAATAGTTGCAGATTTTTTACGTTTTAAACAGGTTAATATTGTTAATCGTCTTCTAGTAAGCATTCCCTTATTCGCAATTGGATTCGTTCTTACCCAGGTTGATTTTGCCATTATTTGGCGTTACATGGCATGGAGTAACCAAACCTTAGCCACCGTTGTTCTTTGGGCAATAACAGTATATCTGGCTAAGGAAAAGAAACTATTCTGGATTACTTTTTTCCCTGCCGTTTTTATGACTGCAGTCATCTCAAACTACATCCTAATTGCACCTGAAGGTTTCCAGCTAAGCCAAACTATCGGATACCCAATAGGAATAGCAGCAGCCATTGCTTCAGCAATAGTCTTTTGGGTTTTCATCAAACGGAAATAAAAAAGCGGTACAAAGTACCGCAATATTTAAGATATTTTGGTAAACGGACACTGAGGCTCTCGAAGTGTCCGTTTAACTATTTTAAGCCTCTCCTGTACTACCTCCAAAGTTCATTGGAAATGGCGGCATCCCAGTGTTCCCCTCTCCTATTTTAATGGTTCCATGCATACTTTCGAATTTAGCCACATTATCCTTTAGCGCAGCAAGCAATCGTTTCGCATGGTCGGGAGTTAAAATAATCCTCGACTTAACCTGTGCCTTTGGCATTCCCGGCATTACTCGTACAAAGTCAATTATAAACTCTGATGCTGAGTGGGTTATGATTGCTAAATTGGAGTAGTTTCCCTGAGCCACCTCGTCATTCAGCTCAATATTTAACGGATTCTTTTTTTCTGACATATTGTGTGTGATTTTTTCTGCAAGTTAAAAAAAAACGAGGGCGAATACCCTCGTTTTCGATAAAAAATACTTATTATTCTTCTTTTGCTCCTACCTCAATGGCTTGTTCAGCTTGTGTAATTAACTCATGATCTTCCTTTGAGTATACAACAATGTTATCGAACTCTCGCAGTCCAGTTCCTGCAGGTATCAAGTGCCCGCAAATAACATTCTCCTTCAAGCCTTCTAGCGTGTCAACCTTTCCATGAATCGCTGCTTCGTTAAGCACCTTTGTCGTTTCCTGGAACGATGCGGCCGACATGAAGCTACTGGTTTGAAGTGCAGCACGAGTAATTCCTTGCAACACCTGACTCGATGTGGCTGGAACTGCATCGCGTGCAATAATAAGTTTCATATCCTTGCGCTTAAGCATTGAATTCTCATCACGAAGTTTACGGGCAGTAATTATTTGTCCCGGACGAGCAGCAGGTGAATCCCCAGCATCAACAACAATTTTCTTATCGTATATCCAATCGTTCTCATCCATAAACTCCCACTTATCCACAATCTGCTTTTCGAGGAAACGCGTATCTCCCGGATCATCAATCTCTACCTTTCGCATCATTTGACGAACAATCACCTCAAAATGCTTATCATTAATTTTCACACCCTGCATACGATAAACTTCCTGAACTTCGTTCACAATGTACTCCTGAACTTTTGTAGGCCCCTTAATTGCAAGAATATCCGAAGGTGTAATGGCTCCATCAGACAAAGGAATACCTGCTCTCACGTAATCGTTCTCCTGAACAAGAATTTGTTTTGAAAGGGGTACAAGGTACTTCTTAACCTCGCCGGTTTTCGATGTAACAACAATTTCTCTGTTCCCTCTTTTCACCTTCCCGAAGGTAACCTCACCATCAATTTCCGATACTACTGCTGGGTTCGATGGGTTGCGTGCCTCGAAAAGTTCTGTTACACGTGGCAAACCACCGGTAATGTCACCCGATTTCCCAACTGCACGTGGAATTTTAACCAGAATGTCACCAGCCTCAACCTCCTTGCCTTCATCAACAACAATGTGCGATGAAACAGGCAGGTTATAGGATTTAATAACATCCTTTCCGCTCATAATCTTAATTATGGGGTTTTTGGTCTTATCCCTGGTTTCAATAATTACTTTTTCACGAAAACCAGTTTGTTCATCCGATTCTTCTCGATATGTAACCTCTTTAACAACTGCTTCAAAGGCTATTTTACCTGCAGATTCAGATATGATTACGGCATTCCACGGATCCCAATCACAAACCAGTTGCCCTTTGGAAATATCATCCCCATTTTTAATGTAAAGCTTAGAGCCGTATGGGATTGTATGTGTTGAAAGGGTTATTCCAGTATTCTTATCAACTATTCTTAACTCTGCCAATCGTCCAATTACAATTTGATAGCTGTTATTGGCATCGTCTACCTTTTCTACACTCTTAAGTTCCTCTATTTCAGCACGTCCGTCGAAACGAGCAACAATTTTAGAATCGGAAATAATGTTCGAAGCAGTACCTCCAACGTGGAATGTACGTAGCGTTAGCTGTGTTCCAGGTTCTCCAATCGACTGAGCCGCAATAACACCCACAGCCTCTCCTTTCTGAACCATTCTCCCGGTTGCAAGGTTACGTCCGTAACATTTTGCGCACACACCCTTTTTTGACTCGCAGGTAAGTACCGAACGGATTTCAACTTGTTCAATCGGTGAATCAGCTATTTTCTGACAAATATCTTCGGTTAACTCAATACCCGCTGCAACAATAAGTTCACCTGTGAGAGGGTGGTAAACATCGTGCACTGTAGTTCTACCAAGTATTCTTTCGTAGAGTGTTTCTACCACCTCCTCGTTTTTCTTAATTGCTGTAGCAACTAGTCCGCGAAGTGTTCCGCAGTCACTCTCAGTAATTATCACATCTTGCGACACGTCAACTAACCTACGGGTTAAATAACCAGCATCAGCTGTTTTCAACGCGGTATCGGCCAAACCTTTACGAGCACCGTGGGTTGAAATGAAGTACTCAAGTACCGAAAGACCTTCCTTAAAGTTCGAAAGAATTGGGTTCTCGATAATCTCACTTCCGGTGGAACCTGACTTCTGTGGTTTTGCCATCAGACCACGCATCCCACAGAGCTGGCGAATCTGTTCTTTCGAACCCCTCGCACCTGAGTCAAGCATCATATAAACAGAGTTAAACCCTTGGTTATCTTCCGAGAGCTTCTTTAGAAGTGTTACTGTAAGTTTTGCGTTTGTATGTGTCCAAATATCAATTATCTGGTTGTATCGTTCATTGTTTGTGATAAGACCCATATTATAGTGAGCCAACACCTCTTCAACATTTGCATACCCTTCCTCAACCAAATCCTGCTTTTCAACGGGAACCATCACATCATCAAGGTTAAACGAAAGTCCTCCTTTAAACGCAATGTAGTATCCTAAATCTTTAATATCATCCAGGAATTGGGCAGTTCTGGCAATACCTGATTTTTTTAGTACGCTACCAATAATATCGCGAAGCGATTTTTTTGTTAATAACTCGTTAATATATCCCATTTCGGTAGGAACATTCTGGTTGAATATAATCCTACCTATTGTGGTTTCTATTAGCTCATGTTTAATGGTTCCATCCTCACTAGCAATAGGCAATCGTACCTTCACAATTGCATGAAGATCTGCCCTCTTCTCGTTATAAGCAATGATTGCTTCTTCTGCTGAGTAAAACTTCAAACCTTCTCCCTTTGAACCTTTTCTTGGTTTGGTGATGTAGTACAAGCCAAGTACCATGTCCTGTGAAGGAACTGTAATAGGAGCTCCATTAGCTGGGTTCAGAATATTATGAGAGCCTAGCATAAGCAGCTGAGCCTCAAGAATCGCTTCATTTCCCAGTGGAAGATGGACTGCCATTTGGTCACCATCAAAGTCGGCGTTAAATGCAGTACACGAAAGTGGATGCAGCTGAATTGCCTTGCCTTCAATTAGTTTGGGTTGAAAAGCCTGGATACCTAACCGGTGAAGTGTTGGAGCACGGTTCAGTAGAACTGGATGCCCTTTTAGCACATTCTCAAGGATATCCCATACCACAGGATCCTTGCGGTCTACAATTTTTTTTGCAGATTTTACAGTTTTCACAATCCCTCTTTCTATCAGTTTCCTGATAATAAATGGCTTGTAGAGTTCTGCCGCCATATCCTTTGGCAACCCGCACTCGTGCATTTTTAGTTCAGGACCAACAACAATTACAGAACGAGCTGAGTAGTCAACACGTTTCCCGAGCAAGTTCTGACGAAAGCGTCCCTGCTTCCCTTTTAAGCTATCACTTAAAGATTTTAGCGGACGGTTGGCATCGGTTTTTACTGCGTTACTTTTTCGTGAGTTATCAAATAAAGAGTCAACAGACTCCTGAAGCATACGTTTTTCGTTACGTAGAATTACCTCAGGAGCTTTTATCTCTATCAATCTTTTCAGACGATTATTCCTGATAATTACCCTACGGTATAAATCGTTAAGGTCTGATGTAGCAAACCTTCCTCCATCTAGCGGAACAAGGGGACGAAGTTCGGGTGGAATCACTGGAATAACTTTCAGTATCATCCACTCGGGTTTATTCACATTTACCGATTCTCTGAATGCCTCAACTACCTGAAGTCGCTTTAAAGCCTCATTCTTACGCTGTTGCGATGTTTCAGTATTAGCTTTATGGCGCAGATCGTAGCTTAACTCATCCAAATCTAATCGCGATAAGAGCAAATGTAATGCCTCTGCTCCCATAGCAGCAATGAACTTATTAGGATCGGTATCCTCCAAATATTGATTTTCTTTAGGGAGTGTATCAAGAATCTCAAGGTATTCTTCCTCAGTTAAGAAATCCATATACTGAACTCCCTCCTGTGCCTTAATCCCAGGATTTACCACTACGTAGCGTTCGTAGTAAATAATTGAATCTAACTTCTTGGTTGGCAATCCAAGCAGGTAACCAATTTTATTCGGCAATGAACGGAAATACCATATATGGGCAACAGGCACAACAAGGTTGATGTGCCCCATGCGCTCTCGACGCACCTTCTTCTCAGTAACTTCAACACCGCATCGGTCGCAAACAATCCCTTTGTAACGAATTCTTTTATACTTCCCGCAATGGCATTCGTAATCCTTTACAGGACCGAAAATACGCTCGCAGAAAAGGCCATCGCGTTCGGGTTTGTATGTTCTGTAGTTAATCGTTTCTGGCTTAAGAACCTCACCACTAGACAGTTCAAGAATCTCTTCAGGAGAAGAAAGTCCAATACTTATTTTGGTGAAATTGCTCTTTACCTTGTTTTCCCTTCTGAACGACATATTCTGTAATTTATATTATTTGCGTTACGTTTACGAAGGCATAAAGCCTAACTTCTTTTCTAAACGATTTCTGCTCTAATCGAGGTTAACACTTAAGCCTAATCCTCGTAACTCGTGCAATAAAACATTTAGCGATTCAGGTATGCCGGGTTGTGGCATTGGTTCCCCTTTTACTATCGATTCGTAGGCCTTTGCACGTCCAGCCACATCATCCGATTTGATGGTTAGAATCTCCTGCAAAATATTTGATGCGCCGAATGCTTCAAGCGCCCATACCTCCATCTCACCAAAACGTTGTCCTCCAAATTGAGCCTTCCCACCAAGTGGTTGCTGAGTAATTAGTGAGTATGGTCCAATGGAACGGGCATGCATTTTGTCGTCAACCATATGACCTAGCTTAAGCATGTAGATCACGCCTACGGTTGCTGGCTGATCGAAACGTTCTCCGGTACCTCCATCGTAAAGGTAGGTTCTTCCATACCGTGGAATCCCTGCATCATCTGTAAATTTATTGATTTCATCAATCTTGGCACCATCAAAAATTGGGGTACTAAATTTCATACTTAACTTTTGACCTGCCCAACCAAGAACCGTCTCATAAATCTGACCAAGGTTCATACGCGAAGGCACACCCAGCGGGTTAAGAACAATATCAACAGGGGTGCCATCCTCAAGGAACGGCATGTCCTCATCACGTACAATTTTAGCTACAATACCCTTGTTCCCGTGACGCCCTGCCATTTTATCGCCTACTTTAATCTTGCGCTTTTTCGCAACGTAAACCTTAGCTAGTTGGACAATACCTGCGGGTAGCTCATCGCCAATGGTAATGTTAAACTTCTTACGCTTATGTTCGGCATCGTACTCTTTGTACTTAATAATAAAGTTATGGATTACGGTTTTAATTAAATCGTTCTTCTTCTTGTCTGTAGTCCACTTGTTCGGATTGATATTCTGATAGTCAATCTCTGTAAGCATTTTTTGTGTAAATTTAACTCCCCGGGGTATTATCTCCTGGTTAAACAAATCGACTACTCCCTGAGAGGTTTTCCCATTTACAATGTAAAAGAGTTTATCTATCAGTCTATCCTTTAACTCGTTTGTATTCCTGTTAAACTCCTCATCAATCTTTGCCAGCAGAGTTTTCTCCGTATTTTTCCCTTTTTTTGGATCCTTGATTGACCTTGAAAACAATTTTTTATCAATCACAACTCCAAATAGAGAGGGAGGTGCCTTCATTGACGCATCTTTCACATCACCAGCTTTATCCCCAAAAATTGCTCGTAAAAGTTTCTCCTCAGGAGTTGGATCCGATTCCCCTTTGGGTGTAATTTTACCAATCAGAATATCTCCAGGAACAACATTCGCACCGATACGAATCATCCCGTGCTGATCGAGATCTTTTGTGGCTTCCTCGCTTACGTTTGGAATGTCTGCAGTTAGCTCCTCTAACCCACGTTTTGTATCACGTACTTCGAGAATGTACTCATCAACATGTAGCGAAGTAAAAACATCCTCACGTACAAGACGCTCATTAACAACTATCGCATCCTCAAAATTATAGCCTTTCCAAGGCATAAAAGCTACTTTCAGGTTTCTTCCTAAGGCCAACTCGCCATTTGAAGTTGCGTATCCTTCGGTTAATAGTTGCCCCTTTTTCACTTCTTGCCCCTTTACCACCATAGGTTTAAGGGTAACACAGGTACTTTGGTTTGTTTTGATGAACTTTGGAAGTTTATACCTTTTAGTTTCTGGGTCGAAACTAACAAAACGTTGCTCCTCGGTTTCAGCGTAACGAATAACAATCTCTTCAGAGTCAACATATTCAACAACGCCATCCTCTTCGGCATTAATCTGGACACGACTATCACGGGCAACAACAGACTCGAGCCCCGTACCAACGATTGGCACTTCAGGGTTCATTAGTGGAACAGCCTGACGCATCATGTTTGAACCCATTAATGCACGGTTTGCATCGTCATGCTCAAGGAATGGGATTAACGAAGCAGCGATGGAAGCAATTTGGTTTGGTGCAACGTCCATCATATCCACCTTTTCTTTCTCACAATGTGGGTAATCAGCCTCGTATCTTGATTTAACTCTTGCGTTAATGAACGACCCGTCATCATTGAGAGGAGCATTTGCCTGAGCAATCATTTTATACTCTTCCTCCTCGGCGCTGAGGTAAACTACATCGTCATTATTCAGGTTAACCTTTTCAGTTTCAACTTTCCTGTATGGTGTTTCAATGAATCCTAGATCATTTATTTTTGCGTAAACGCAAAGCGAAGAGATAAGACCAATGTTTGGACCTTCTGGAGTCTCGATCGGACAAAGACGCCCGTAATGGGTGTAGTGTACGTCACGCACTTCGAAACCAGCTCGTTCTCTCGATAAACCACCTGGTCCCAGCGCTGATAATCTTCTCTTATGAGTCATCTCAGCCAGCGGATTAGTTTGATCCATGAACTGAGACAGCTGGTTAGTACCAAAAAATGAATTTATTACTGAGGAGAGGGTCTTTGCGTTAATCAGGTCAATAGGTGTAAATACTTCATTATCCCTAACGTTCATCCTCTCACGAATAGTGCGTGCCATGCGTGCCAACCCCACACTAAATTGGTTAGCAAGTTGTTCTCCTACCGTTCTAACCCTTCGGTTACTTAGGTGATCGATGTCATCGACATCGGCCTTTGAGTTGATAAGGTTTATTAAGTACTTAATAATTTCAATGATATCTTCACGAGTAAGTACTTTAACATCCTTCTCGGTAACTAAGTTTAACTTTTTATTAATACGATAACGCCCAACTTCTCCTAAATCATAACGCTTATCGGAGAAAAAGAGTTTATCAATCACATCTCTTGCTGTTGCCTCGTCGGGTGGTTCCGAGTTACGTAGCTGTCGGTAGATATGAACTACAGCTTCCTTCTCAGAGTTACAAGGATCCTTTTGTAATGTGTTGTATATTATGGCGAAATCGGAAATATTATGGCTCTCCTTATGAAGGAGAATTGTTTTTGCGCCTGAATCAACGATGTCGTCAACATGTTCATTTTCAAGTATTGTTTCCCTATCAAGTATAATTTCATTACGCTCAATAGAAACAACCTCGCCGGTATCCTCATCAACAAAATCTTCTACCCAAGATTTGAGGACACGGGCTGCAAGCCTACGGCCAACAAATTTTTTTAGATTCGCTTTTGATACTTTTACTTCATCAGCTAAACCAAAAATTTCAAGTATATCCTTATCGCTTTCATAACCAATTGCTCTTAGCAATGTAGTTACAGGAAGCTTTTTCTTTCTGTCGATGTATGCATACATCACATTATTAATGTCGGTAGCAAACTCTATCCACGATCCTTTAAAAGGAATGATTCGTGCAGAATATAGTTTAGTACCATTGGCATGAATGCTCTGCCCGAAAAAAACGCCGGGGGAGCGATGTAACTGTGATACAACAACCCTTTCTGCCCCATTAATAACGAATGTTCCTCTGGGCGTCATGTAGGGGATTGTTCCCAGGTAAACATCCTGTACAACTGTATCAAAATCTTCATGTTCAGGGTCAGTACAATACAACTTTAGCTTTGCTTTGAGGGGCACGCTAAAGGTTAACCCACGTTCTAAACACTCTTCAATGGAATAGCGGGGGGGATCGATATAGTAATCGATAAATTCCAGAACAAAGTTATTCCGGGTATCGGTAATTGGGAAATTTTCGCCAAAAACTTTGTAAAGTCCTTCCTTTTTTCGATCCTCTACCGATGAACCGAATCTAAAAAAGTCAGCGAAGGATTTTAGCTGAATATCTAAAAAATCTGGATAATCAAGTTGATTTTTTGTTTTGGCAAATGAAACTCTTTGGTTTACTTTAGGAGACATCGCTGTATGTTTTGTTGAACTAATTTTTGAAACAATAAAAAGGCTTAGAATCTAGCAAGTAGATTCTAAACCTCTAATACCTAACTACTTCAGGTTTTACTTTATTTAAGTTCAACTTCTGCTCCTGCCTCTTCGAGTTGTGATTTTAATGACTCAGCTTCTTCTTTAGAAGCGCCTTCTTTTACAGCTTTAGGAGCAGCGTCAACTAGTTCTTTGGCTTCTTTTAGACCAAGACCAGTGAGCTCTTTTACAAGTTTAACAACTTGAAGTTTAGCACCACCTGGGGCTTTAAGAATAACATCGAAAGTCGATTTTTCAGCGGCTGCTCCCGCAGCGTCGCCACCAGCGGCTGGTCCAGCCACTGCAACTGCTGCTGCAGCGGGCTCAATGCCATACTCATCCTTTAGGATTTGTGCAAGTTCGTTAACTTCCTTCACGGTTAGGTTAACCAGTTCTTCTGCAAACTTCTTGAGATCTGCCATTTTTACTTAAGGTTTAAAATATTAATTCCAAACAAAATTGTATTTATTATGCTTCACGTTCACTAAGTGTTTTAACAACACCAGCAATAGTGTTTCGGCCTGACTGTAGTTGAGATAATACAGTTTGAGCAGGCGACTGCAACAGTGCAATAACATCAGCAATGAGTTCATTTTTACTCTTAAGTCGTACCAATGCTTCAAGTTGGTTGTCACCAATGTAGAACGATTCCTCAACGAAAGCGGCCTTAAGAACAGGCTTTTCGCTTGTTTTACGAAAATCTTTGATAAGCTTTGCGGGAACATTCCCCGTTTCTGTGAACATCACCGAGGTTGAACCCTTAAGGGATTCGAAGATTGGAGAGAAGTCAGCCTTCTCACACTTCTCCAAAGCCTTTTTTAGAAGGGTATTCTTAACTACTACCAGCTTAATCTCTTTTTCAAAGCACTTCCTTCTTAAGTTGCTTGTATCTGCAGCATTAAGTTCAGAAGTATCAGCTAGATAGAAGTGAGGGTACTCGTTTATTTGTTCTGCAAGCCTATCAATTACTGCATTTTTTTCTTCCCTTCTCATGATAAATTGGGTCTGTAGTGCGTTATTAATTCGACTCGGAAATTGACTTAGGGTCTATTTGTAAACCAGGGCTCATGGTGCTTGAAAGATAAATACTTTTTATGTACGTACCTTTTGCTGCAGCCGGTTTAAGCTTTACAATGGTTTGTATAAACTCCTGAGCATTCTCAACGAGTTTCTCGGGGTCGAAAGAAACTTTTCCAATGGAAGTGTGTACTATTCCAAACTTGTCAACCTTAAAGTCAATTTTTCCTTGCTTAACTTCGGTAACAGCCTTGTCAACATCCATAGTTACGGTGCCACTCTTTGGGTTTGGCATCAGTCCACGAGGTCCTAGAATTCGTCCTAGTGCCCCAACCTTTGCCATAACAGTAGGCATAGTAATCACTACATCCACATCGGTCCATCCACCCTTTATTTTCTCAATATAGTCGTCTAGACCGACATGGTCGGCTCCCGCAGCGCGAGCAGCCTCTTCCTTATCGGGAGTACACAGTACAAGTACGCGGATTGTTTTACCGGTTCCGTGAGGGAGTGTTACCACGCCACGTACCATTTGGTTGGCCTTTCTGGGGTCAACACCTAAACGGATATCGATATCCACTGAGGAATCGAATTTTGTGTGTGTAATCTCCTTAACTAACCGGGCTGCCTCTGCAAGCTTATACTGCTTGTCTGTTTCAATCTTCGACAACGCAAGTTTTTGGTTCTTGGTCAGTTTTGTCATCTCGTTAAAAGAGGTTAAAAGTTATTTACCAGGGAATTCACCTGTTACATTAATCCCCATGCTACGTGCGGTTCCTGCAACCATTTTCATAGCCGATTCCAAGGTAAAACAGTTTAAATCGGGCATTTTATCCTGAGCAATCTCTTTCACTTGATCCCAAGTGATACTTGCCACCTTCTTACGGTTTGGTTCTGCTGAACCACTCTTTTGTTTTGCAACTTCAAGTATTTGAACCGCAACGGGTGGGTTTTTTACGATAAAGTCGAACGACTTATCGGAGTACACAGTGATAATTACGGGAAGTACCTTCCCTGCCTGATTCTGAGTTCTGGAGTTAAATTGCTTACAGAACTCCATGATGTTAACCCCTTTCGAGCCGAGTGCAGGACCAACCGGAGGTGAAGGGTTAGCTGCACCTCCCTTAATTTGTAGTTTAATTAATCCAGCAACTTCTTTAGCCATAATGCGTTAACTCTTAAACAGTTACTATTCTTTTTCGACTTGCATGAAGCTTAGCTCCAATGGAGTCTTTCGGCCAAATATTTTGACCATTACCTTCAACTTTTTCTTTTCGTCGTTAACCTCCTCGATTACTCCGGAGAATGAATTGAACGGACCATCGATCACTTTCACCGTTTCACCAACAAAGAAGGGTACGTTAATTTCCTCATCGCTTTCTGCCAGTTCATCAACTCTACCAAGAATTCGATTTACTTCAGATTGACGAAGGGGAATTGGTTCCCCGGTTCTCGGGTCACCTAAAAAACCAATAACGTTTGGGATGTCCTTTAGGATATGTGGTATTTCGCCTATGAGTGCTGCCTCAATGAGAACATAGCCCGGATAAAAAATCCGTTCTTTGCTTACCTTTTTTCCGTTACGAATTTGGTAAACCTTTTCTGTGGGAATAAGAACCTGAGAGATTAAATCGGTTAAGTTAAGCCGATTAATTTCGCTCTCAACGTACTCTTTCACTTTCTTTTCCTTCCCACCGATGGCGCGAAGCACATACCATCTCTTAACGTTCTCTTCCATCGAATTAGTTTCTCGGGATTTAGTACAGCATTTTATAAACGAAATCCATCACGTTCTCAAAAGAGATATCCATGACGAATATAACAAGCGCAATTAATAGGGAAGCAATCATAACAATTAATGCGCTAGATTGAAGTTCTTTCCAAGTAGGCCACGATACTTTGTGGACTAACTCAGTGTAAACTTCCTGAAGGTATACTTTTAGTTTCATAAATCTCAATTGTGTTGCACGGGAGGAGCGACTCGAACGCCCGACACCTGGTTTTGGAGACCAGTGCTCTACCAACTGAGCTACACCCGTGTTTAAGAGGATTAGCCTGCTTATATAACAGACTAATCCTCTTTAGTATTATTGAGTAAGTATAACTTACTACTCAACGATTTCAATTACCTGTCCTGCACCAACGGTTCTACCACCTTCGCGAATAGCGAAACGTAAACCTTGGTTGATAGCTACTGGATAGATAAGTTTCACAGTAATAGTTACGTTATCACCAGGCATTACCATCTCTACTCCTTCTGGTAACTGAATCTCACCAGTGATATCAAGAGTACGAAGATAGAATTGTGGACGGTAGTTATTGTGGAATGGAGTGTGACGTCCACCTTCCTCTTTCTTAAGCACGTAAACCTCTGCTTTGAACTGAGTGTGAGGTTTAATAGATCCTGGCTTAGCAAGAACCATACCTCTTTTAATTTCCTTCTTGTCTACACCACGAAGAAGAAGGCCAACGTTATCACCAGCTTCACCACGGTCAAGAATCTTACGGAACATCTCAACACCTGTACAAACTGTTTTACGTTTCTCAGCACCAAGACCAATCATTTCTAATTCGTCGCCAGTGTTAACAACGCCAGTTTCAATTCTACCGGTTGCTACTGTTCCACGACCTGTAATAGAGAAAACGTCTTCTACTGGAAGTAGGAAAGGCTTTTCGTTATCACGTGGAGGAACTGGGATATAATCATCAACAGCGGCCATTAGTTCCATAACCTTTTCAACCCATTTTTCTTCTCCTTCAAGGGCTCCAAGAGCAGAACCACGAATTACAGGAGCATTATCCCCGTCAAACTGGTAGAAACTTAGAAGTTCACGAACTTCCATTTCAACAAGTTCTAACATCTCCTCATCGTTAACCATATCGCACTTGTTAAGGAAAACAACAAGTTTAGGAACGTTTACCTGACGTGCCAGAAGGATATGCTCGCGAGTTTGAGGCATAGGACCATCGGTAGCAGCAACTACGATGATAGCGCCGTCCATTTGAGCAGCACCAGTAACCATGTTCTTAACGTAGTCAG
>ERZ795053.2337-NODE-2337-length-23227-cov-15.881797_pt1 | contig 23227 bp, 19 predicted proteins | sample MGYA00375137_ERZ795053 | MGnify/ENA primary metagenome ERZ795053 (study PRJEB30182, sample SAMN05720284) | activated sludge metagenome | isolation source: Anaerobic digester | place: Hong Kong | collected 2014-12-17 ...
CCGGAAGTCGGACAGGATCTGCTGGACGATGTCCACGCTCTTCGGGGGATGGCAGTACTGCACCTTGCGGCCCAGGATCGCCCGGGTGCGGGCGAAGATGCGCTCCCGGCCCTCGCTGAAGTACTGGACCGTGTCATCGGCGTCCACGAACGTGACGTCAAAGGGAATGGTGTTGAGTACGGTCTCCAGTTCCATAGGAGCGAACGATCCGCTCGGCAGACGGATCCGCCCCCCGGTTTCGGCCTCCTGCTCAGTGGACTCACCCGCAGGGCGCCACTCGGCCTCCGGCACGACCAGGCAGTAGCCGATTTCCGCACTGCCGGCCGCGACCGCACCCCAATCGGCCTCGTCCAGGGTGTCCAGACACATGGGCAGCAGGATCTGCTCTTCCTTGTCTATCATGCCGCTGATCGCGTCGGCGGCCGATCGCAGTACCATGTCGACCACGACTACCGCCTCGGCAGCCGTGGCCATTCCGGTCGCTTCGAGCGAATCGATGCCAGCCTTCAAGAGTTCGCGTATCTCATCGTGCTTGCCCCACATGACGGTGGGCGGCCCGGTGATGCCCCGGCTCTCGATAAACGGGAAGAGCAAGTGCTCCTTGCGGAGGTAGTGCTTCTCCACGTCCATCAGCGCGTTGAACCGCACCCGGATGTCGTGGAGCAGGGGTTGCGGATCCTCGTCGTCGGAAAGCGCCTTCAACTCCTCGAAGAGCTTCTCCAGCTGGGATACCTCCCAAGCCAACGCCTGGTTCTCCTTCTGGAACACGTCGACGGGATGGCCGGCGGGGACGTTCTTGTCCCCGCCGGCGTCAATTGCGCCCTGTAAGGCCTGCGTATGGATGTCGCAGAGCTTCAGCACTTCTTCCGTAGGAAGGCCCTCGTTGATGAGTTCCTGCTCGACCTCGACGACTTCGTCGTAAGGGACCCTGCCCAGGAGGCGCACGAGCTGCGGTCGCACGGCGTCCGGCGCATCGCCCCTGTGGAGCTGAAGGATCATGTGCTTCAGCAGGTCCTTCCGCTTTCTCTGGTCATGAAGAGTCTCACTCATGACTCGTCCTTTCCGGAAGGTCATGGCCCAGCTTCAGGGACCATCCGGTCTTGAGTCCAGCCACGAAATACGCGAGGGCGAGGACCCCCACCGCGAAGATCGTGTCGCCGATCACGCGCAGCCAGCGCAGGGTCTGCAGGTAGTCCTGCTGCATGAACTCGGCCGACCGCGCGTACCACAGGCCGTGCTTGACGCTGGCCAGGGTCTGGGCCAGGCCCACCGGCAGCACGCTGATCAGCACCATCAGCAGCAGCCCGATGTTGATGGACCAGAACGCGAAGCGGATCACGCCGTCCTTCCAGACGCGCCGTGCGGCCAGCCCCTTGAGCACGAACAGCATCAGCCCGATGCCCAGCATGCCGTAAACGCCGAACAGCGCCGTGTGACCGTGCACGGGGGTCGTGTTGAGCCCCTGCATATAGTACAGAGCGATGGGCGGGTTGATCAGGAACCCGAAGATGCCCGCGCCCACCAGGTTCCAGAAGGCGACGGCGACGAAGCAGTAGATCGGCCACTTGTAGGCGCGCAACCACTCGGTGGCCTTGCTGATCTTGAGGTTGTGGTAGGCCTCGAAACCCAGCAGCACCAGCGGAACGACCTCCAGCGCCGAGAAGGTCGCACCGAGAGCGAGCACGGCCGTCGGCGTTCCGGAGAAGTACAGGTGGTGGAAGGTGCCGATGATGCCGCCGGCCAGGAAGACGTTGGTGCTGAACAGCGCAGCGGCCGTGGCCAGGCGCACGGGAAGCAGTCCCAGGCGCACGAACAGGAATGCGATGACCACGGTGGCGAAAACCTCGAAGAAGCCCTCGACCCACAGGTGCACGACCCACCAGCGCCAGTACTCGGCCATGGCCAAGTTGGTCTGGCGGCCCCACATGAGGCCGGCGCCGTAGAAGCCGGCGATCGCTACGCACGAGATGACGAGCATGGTCAGCAGGGCGCGGTTCTCATCGTTCCTGCGCAGGGCCGGCAGCAGGGCGCGCACCATCAGCAGCAGCCAGAGCAGCAGGCCCACCAGCAGCAGGATCTGCCACAGCCGGCCCAGGTCGACGTACTCGTAGCCCTGGTGTCCGAACCAGAAGTTCTCCACGAGGCCCAGCTTCTGCATGACGCCCAGCCACTGGCCGGTCAGCGACCCGCCGACGACGACGATCAGCGCGCCGAAGAGGACGTTCACGCCCAGGCGCTGGAAGCGCGGCTCGTGCCCCGAGACGGCCGGGCCGATGAAAAGGCCGGTCGCCAGCCACGACGTGGCGATCCAGAAGATGCCCAGCTGGACGTGCCAGGTGCGGGCCACGCTGTAGGGCAGGATGTTGTCCAGGCTCAGGCCGTAGAAGCCGGTGCCCTCGACCCCGAAGTGGGCGGTGATCACGCCGGCGATGATCTGCACCACGAACAGCGCGCACACGATCCAGAAATACTTGAGGGTGGCCTGCATCGAGGGCGTCGGCTGGAGGGCCGTCAGCGGATCGGAGCCCGGCAGGGTGGCCGGATCGAGCTCGTCGTCGCGGTTGGCGGCGTAGTACCAGCCGAGGGCGGCGATGCCGGCCAGCAGGAGGATCACCGAGAAGCCCGTCCACAGGATGAGGGCGCCGGTGGGGCGGTTGCCCACCGTGGCGTCGGGGGGCCAGTTGTTGGAGTAGGTGACCTCGGAGCCCGGTCGCTCGGTCACGCAGGCCCACGAAGCCCAGAAGAAGAACGCGGTCAGGTCGTCCAGCCGGTCGGCCCCTTCCACCGTGGGCGTGCGCATGGCGTAGGAATCGCGGAGGTCGGCCAGCGCCGGGTCGTCTCCGAAAAGGCTCCGGTAATGATCGGCGACGGCGGCCATGGCCGCCGCCCGTTCGGCCGAGACGACGAGGTCGCCGGACTGCGGGTCGTAGGTGTTCACCCGCAGCAGGCCCTGGAGCCGCGCTTCGAGGGCGGCTTGGTTCTCGGGACCGAGCGCGTCGAACTCAGCTCCGAAGTCCTCGCGCGCCCACTGATCGCGGATATACACCGCCTCGCGATGAAGCCAGTCGGCGGACCAGTCGGGGGCCACGTAGGCGCCGTGTCCCCACACCGTGCCGAGCTCCTGGCCGCCGGTGGACTGCCAGACGTTCTGCCCGTCGCGTATATCCTGGCCGGTGAACAGCACACGGCCGTCGGTGGTGACGACCTGATCGGGAACGGGCGGGGCCTGCCTGTAGATCTCGCGGCCGAACCAGCCCAGCACCGCGAAAGAGGCCACCACCACGATGGCGAAGGTCAACCAGAGCTTACGGTATTGCATGACGTCGTTCCCTTCCTTTCGGTATCACGCCCGGCCTCGGGCGGCGTCGAGGAGGTCGCTCTCGAGCCGGGCGGCGCGGGGATGGAGGATGTTGTTCTCCTTGTGGATGTGGATGTGAAGGTCGCGTTCGATGGCGGCAAGCCCATCGAGCATGGCCGCGAAGGTGGCGCAGCCGTCCGCCGGGACGGTGTAGTCGTCGGTCAGCTCCCGCATCTTCGCCAGGGCGGCCCCGGCGTTGTCGTGCTCGTGTTCCATGACGCGAATGGGGTTGTTCACGGACCCGCAATGGGCGTTGCCGGCCTGACGGGTCGCCTCCATCTCCTGGATCAGGGGGAACAGCACCTGCTCCTCCTTCCCGAGATGGGCCTCGATCTCGGCCCGCAGGGCGCCGTAGACGCCCGCCAGATCTGCAAGCTCCGGATGGTGCCCCTCATGGGCGTTCCGCACCTTAGCCAGGAGATCCGCGACCCGGGGGAGTTCCCGCTTCATGAACGCATGGTGGGTGTCGACGATGTGCGTGGTGAGCTTTGTCAGGCTGACCGCTTGCCAGTCGGTCGCGTCCGAACCGGATTCGGCCGCTTGCCGGTCGGCGTCGCCAAGAGATGCGACGACGTCATTCGGCGAACAACCCGCGTTCTGGCAGGCCGTCGATAGGGGCGTCTTGCCTCCGCAGCAGTAGTCGATGCCATAGGTCTCGAAGACCCGTGCCCGGTGAATTCCCTCGGCGACGAGCTCGCCGACAGTGCTGTCGATCGATATAGCCATGCAGTCTTCCTCCAGTTCGAATGCCGCTCGGGCGATACAAATAAATCACCCTGGTTGTCTTCGTACGGATCAATTTAGCAATTAAAACCTGGACGTCAAGGTATAAGAAAGCTATATTGGGATGAAGGAGGTGAAATCACGATGATGATCTCCCAGACGACGGAATACGCACTACGGGCGGTGGTCTGGCTGGCTCGGCAGCCCGATGAGCAGCAGGGCACGAAGAAGATCTCGGAGGCCATCCATGTGCCCGGCGGCTACTTGTCCAAGGTGCTCCAGAAACTCACCCGCGCCGGACTCGTGACCTCGAGCCCGGGGCGAGGCGGGGGATTCCGCCTCGCGCGGGATCCGGCGGAAATCCGTGTTCTCGAGGTTGTCAACGCGGTTGACCCGCTGCAACGAATCCAATCGTGCCCGTTGGGTCTGGCGACCCACGGTTCGGACCTTTGTGCCCTGCACCGGAAGTTGGACGAAGATCTGGCGCGTACGGAGAAGGCGTTCGCCTCCACGACCATCACGGATCTGCTCGACGACAAGAACGGTTCGCAACCGCTTTGCGAATCCTGAGACTTGGTTGGCGGCCATGTGGCCGGCAGTATGGAATGGAAAGAAAGGGAGTGTAAGCCATGAAGAGGAAACAAGGAATCGGATTCGCGCGGGCGACGGGTGTTCTGCTGGCGGGGATCCTGGTGATGTTCGCCGGAGGTGCTTCCGCGCATTGCGATTCGATGACCGGTCCTGTCGTTCCCGATGCACGAGCAGCGCTCGAGTCGGGTGACCTTGCTCCGGTGCTCAAATGGATCATGCCCGAATACGAGGCGGAGGTTTCGGACGCGTTCCAGCGGGCTGTCGAGGTCCGTGCGCTCGGCGACGACGCTCGGGAACTCGCCGATCGATACTTCCTGGAAACACTCATTCGGGTCCACCGCGAGGGGGAGGGCGCGCCCTACACGGGCCTCAAGGATGATCCCGCCGCACCGATCGTCCAAATGGCCGATCAGGCCTTGGCGGACGGTTCGGTCGAGGGGATGATCGAGAAGATCAACCGGCATTTGGCGAGCGTCGTCGCAGAGAAGTTCCAGGCGGTCCTCGAGGCCGGCAAAAACAAGGACCGGAGTGCCGAAGCGGGACGGGAGTTCGTGGCGGCCTACGTGACCTACGTTCACTACGTCGAGGGTGTGCACGACGCGATCGTCGCCTCGGGGGGCCACCATGCGGAGCACAATTCGGACCCTGGGCACGCGCACTGACAACTTGTTGGATTGCGCCCCACAGGCGGATTGCCCATATTTCAGGGAGTCGGGCCGATTCCGCGTGAGATCCCACTGATGGCCGGGGCCGATCGGCCCAAAGCCTCGGCCCTGTCCCACGACCAGATGCAGGAGAACGGCCATGAAGCCCAGAAAGATCTTCATCACCGCGTTCGACAAGAAGCGCCTGGATGGCTTGATTGCTGCGGCGAAAGGGCCGGATGCCGAGGACCGCGAGCATCTGACGGAACTCGAGGGGGAACTGAAACGGGCGAACGTGGTGGAATCGGATGAGATTCCGTCGGACGTCGTCACCATGAATTCCAAGGTCCTCTTTCGCGACATCGACTCGAAAGAGGAGTTGACCTACACCCTGGTTTTCCCGTGGGATGCGGACGTCGACGCCGGTGCGATCAGCATTTTCGCTCCGGTGGGAACGGCCCTGCTCGGCTACTGCGAAGGCAGCACTGTCACGTGGAGGGTGCCGTCGGGAAAGAGGCGCCTCAAGATCGTCAAGGTACTCTACCAGCCTGAAGCCGCAGGTGATTTTCATCGTTGAGAACGGCCGGTGCCGGGGGCGACGACAGTTCGTCCCTGGCGGCGGTTCCGGTGGACCGGCCTATGGCCGATTCCGGCCTTCCTACCCGTCACAAGTTCCATGATCTCGGTCGGTCCTTCTTCAACTTGGCATAGCTGTGACGCCCCAGGCCGAGTAGACGCGGTGGTTTTTGCAGACCATGTGGCGGTCCCGGCCAACCAAGGCCGTCCGGAAGGATCATGTTGCAGCGATTCCCCTGACGATCAGTTCCTCCAGATGTTGAACGAAATGAAGGGGTTGGGGAGGGGGTGAAGCGATCTTGCCCGAGGACGCGAGGCGCCGTCGAGTGACGGCGGTCGAAAAGAAGAACAGAAGGCTGCCCAGGATGCTCGCCTGGGTCAACATGGGGTCCACCGAACGGAAGTGACCCTCCTCGATTCCCTGGAGCAGGATCGTCCTCAGGACGCGGTTCGATTCCATGAGGCGATTCGCAAAACCTCCTTCCGGATCCGTTTCACCGGCGATCAATCCACGCAGGAGCATGACGGGATAATCGGGGTTCAGGTCCGCGAGTCCCGCGAAGGCTCTGATATAATCCCTCAGGTTCCGGGTGGCATCGCTGTCGGTATCCGGTAGTCGAGCGATGCCGGGGCCCAGGCGCTCGAAAACCTGGGCGTGGAGGGCGTCGAGGAGTCCTTGCTTACCCCCGAAGTGATAGCTGATCAGCGCCTTGTTCACCCCGGCGATGCGGGCGATCTCCTGCGTCGTGCAGCCGGTAAAACCCTTTGCGGCAAAGCATTCCAACCCGGCCGACAGAAGTGCGTCACGGGTCGCTTCAGGATCCCTGGATTGGCTTCCGCCGTCCTTGTCGTCGCTCATGAGGCCTCCAGAAAATTAGTACTTGCGAATTAACCAACCGTTTAATTAATTATACTGCATCGACCGGGACCAGGCAAGTTGAAACACTTCCCCAGCGAGAGGGCCAGCTAGGGAAAGAGTAGGTAAGAGGCCTGCGTGACGCGAGAGGGAGACGGAGATGAGAATCAGCTCGGCGGCCATCACGTTGCTCGTTGCGATCTGTTTCCAAACCGCGGCATCCGGTTCGGACCTCGTTCCGGGCGTCGGAGTTCCTGCAGTCGGTCTCGATGACGCCCTAACCGAAGCGCTCGACGGCAATCTCGGACTGCAGGCGGCGCATTACGACCGGGAGCGGGCCCATTCGCGAATCGGGGAAGCCCGAGCCGCACTGCTTCCGGGCTTGACGGCCGCGGCCGGCTACACCAGGTACAGCGATCCCAACACCGTCGTGCCCATCCATGAGGCCGGGGTGTTCCCGCCTCTGGACGACGACATCTTCGAAGGAGTCCTGTCCCTGCAGATGCCCGTATTCGACTGGGGCCGACGTCGGGCCAATCTCATGGCGGCCAGGGCGGGCGCGGACGCAGCGACCGCGGACCTCGACAAGGCGAGGCAGACAACCATCGCAACCGTGTCGGGCCTTTTCATCCAGGCTCGTCGGCTGGAAGACAACCTCGAATTGGTCAGAGGGCGCATCGCCGTCTTGGAGACGCGGCGCAAGGAAATCGCCGATCTGGTGGGCGCCGGTCGGGCGGCCCCCGGTGATCTCTCCCTGCTGGAATCCTCCTTGGACGGGATGCGGGCCGACGGCCTGGCCTTGGAATCGGCCCTCCGGGAGGTTGGCTGGAGCCTGGCCGGCTGGATGGGCCGGGAAACCCCGGTCTATCCGAAACGTGCGCCGCGTCCAACAATGCCAGGTCCGCCCGCCGAACTCGAGGACACGACGTCTCCGGCGATCCGGGAGGCCGAAGCCTGGCTACGCCGGAACCGCGCTTCCGCGGAGGCCGCTAAGCGGGCGGCCATGCCGGAGCTGTCGGCATTCGCCACGCTGCGGTCGCGGGCGGGAGACGAACTCGACTTCACCGAGGAATGGGCCGTGGGCTTCGCAGTCAAGGTGCCTCTGTACACCGGAGGCGGCCTGCGATCTGCTTCCCAAGGTGCACGGGCCGCCCAGTTGGCAGCCGATCGCCGGTTGGCCGCCGTGCGGCAGGATGTGCTGATCGGAATGGAAGTCGCCACCCAGCGTCTTCAGGCGGCGGAGGACCAACTGCGTCTGGTCCGGAGGAGCGCGGCGGCGAAGGCCGATGCAGTGGCCGCCCAAACCGAACTGCATGAAGCCGGCCGCCTGCCCCTCTCGACGCTTCTGACGGAGGAGTACGAACTGCTGGCCTTGAAGAGCCGATCGGCGGCCTTGCGCAACGACGTCCGGCTCGCCCGGATCGAATTCCACAGGACGGCCGGAACCCTGACCCGCCAGTTGGCGCTCGATCTCGTGGAGGGTGAATGATGACCAGGAGTCCGTGGAGTGACGGCGGTATTTTCGCCACGTCGGCTGCGATCCTTCTGATGGTGTTCTTCCCGGGCTGCAAGAAGGAATCCCCGCGCCCGGCGGTGCCGCCGGTGGCGGTTCGTGTCCTTCCGGTGAGCATGGTTCCCCTGCAGCGGGAACTCGACTACCTGGGCACCGTCGCGCCCGCCAGGCAGGTACTGGTGACAGCCCGCATCCAGGGAACGGTGGGTGCGCTGGGCGCCATCGAAGGTGAACCGGTGCCCGAGGGGCGAGAGTTGGCGATCCTGCATGCGCCCGACCTGGAGGCGACTGTGGCCCGTTTGCGCGCCGATCGGGACTACTGGTCGGAGCGGTGGGAAGAGGATGTGGACTTGGCGGCTCGAGGTGCCGTGCCGCAGGACCAAATGGCCGCGAGCGAGCGTGCGGCGACGGCGGCAACGGCGGCCTTGGCGGAAGCCGAAGTCCGCCTGGGGTGGGCCCGAGAACGTTCTCCGGTCGAGGGCACGGTCCTCGAGTGGAAGGTGGAGGCGGGCCAGCACGTTCTGCCGGGTCAGCCACTGGTTCTGGTGGGGAGCATCGAGATGGAGGTGCAGGTGCCGGTCGTAGCCGAGGACGTGCGCGCAGGCATCAAGGTGGGCACGCCGGCTCTCCTGACCGGCCCGAATGGAGAGGTGATCCCGACTGCCGTGCAGGAGGTGGCGCCGGCCGCCACCGGGCAGGGACGTACTTTTTCTGTCACCGTGGCCGTGCCCCCGGGAACACGTACGGATTGGCGACCGGGAGAGCCGGTGGCCGTCCGCTTCGTCCTGGGTGAAAGCACAGGCGAGGCAGCGGTACCTAGACGAGCAGTTGCGAGTCATGGAGAGGAGAATTGGGTTTTCCTGGTCGAAAACGGGATCTCCCGACGCTGGGACGTCGCCATCGGTCTTGAAGTCGGCGGGTGGGTCGCCATCGCGCCTTCGCCTCCATCGGGCGCCGTTGTCGCCGTCAGCAACGTCGACCGCCTGAGCGACGGCGCCGCCGTCTTCTCCGTCGCGGAGGAGGCCGGATCGTGAGCATGCCCGCCTTCGCCCTCGACAATAGGCACACGATCTACGCCCTCTCCCTGGGGGTGCTGCTGTTCGGGACCATGGCCTATTTCGCCTTGCCGATCCAGCTGTTCCCCGACACGGCGCCGCCCCTGGTGAATGTCCTGACAGCGTACCCGGGGGCCACGGCGGCCGACGTGGCGGATCTGGTGTCCGAGCGCATCGAGACTGAATGCGCTTCGCTGGAAGGAGTGGCTCGGGTGGCCTCGACGTCCCAGGACGGGTTGTCCCTGGTGGAGGTCGAGTTCCGGTACGGGGTCTCGGTGGACCTGGCAGCGATCGACGTCCAGAACGCCTTGACTCGCATCCGGGCCGGGCTGCCGGCGGGCATCGCCGATCCCCAGGTCCTGAAATTCTCCACGAGCGATCGGCCGGTCCTGACCGTGGGCATCCGGGGTGGGGACCTGGTATCGGTGCGGCGGCTGGCCGAGGACGTGCTGGCGCCCGAGATCCAGCGCGTGCCCGGCGTGGCGGTTGTCGACGTCTTCGGCGGCCATGGGCCGGAGATCTCCGTCCAGGTCGATCGGACGGCCCTGGAGACCTACCGCTTGACCATCGGGCAGGTGGCGGTTGCCCTGCAGGAACACAACGTGAGCCTGCCGGCGGGACAGATCCGCAGCAGCGGTACGCAGTACGGGTTCCGCGTCGACGGCCAGCCGGATCATCCAGGGGGCCTGGCAGCCGTGCCGTTGCCGGGCGCCGGCGGCCGGCAACTGAAGGTCGGGGACGTGGCCGTCATCGCCGTCGGCGGCTCCGAAGACCTCTCCCGTTTCCATGTCGGAGGTGAGCCAGCCATCGCCCTGCAGGTCTTCAAGCAGGACGACGCCAACACCGTCGCCGTCGTCGAGGCCGCCCGCGTCCGCCTGGCCGCGTTGGCGACCCGGTATCCGGATATCGTTTTCAGCGAGGCCGAGGAATCCGCCTCCTTCACGCGCCAGGTCGTCGGCAACATGCTGAGCAGCGTCTGGCAGGCGCTGTTGCTGGCCGCTCTGGTGATCTTCCTTTTCCTCGGCAGCTGGCGGCGCGGGCTGGTCGTGGCCGTCTCCATGCCCATGTCCTTCCTGCTCACCTTCGCCGTGATGCTTCTGTTGGACATCCAGGTGGACATGGTCACCCTGACGGCGATCATCCTGGCGGTCGGCATGGTTGTCGACAGCTCGGTGGTCATGCTGGAGAACATCACGCGCCGCCAGGCCGAGGACGGGCTTTCCCCGCTGGCCGCGGCCCGGGCGGGCGCCGAGGAGATCCAGTTCGCGGTGATCGCCGGCAACGTGACGACGCTGGTCGTGCTGGTACCTCTGCTGTTCCTGTACGGCTTCATCGGCAAGACCTTCGGCCCCTTGGCGGCGACCATGATCATCGCCTTCCTCTCTTCCCTGGTGGTCGCCCTGTTGCTCGTGCCCATCCTGACCGTCATCGTGGGCGGGGGCGCGGGGCGATCCGAAGAGTTCTCCGCCAAACTGGCCGGACCGTGGAACCGCGTGATGGACCGGCTGCGGGACGGGTATGTCGCTGTCCTGAGGGCGTCCCTGCGTCGTCGGGCACCGGTCCTGATCTCGGCGGTCCTGCTCTTCGGCGGAGGGCTTGTCGCCCTGCGTCTCAGCGGCATGGAGCTGCTGCCCAAGATGGACAGCGGGGCCAGCTTCATCACCGTCGAGACACCGTCGGGGTCGTCCCTGGACGAGACCGAACGGGTCGTGCGCGAGGTCGAACGGATCGTACTGGCCGAACCGAATCTCCGACAGCTTTCGACGCAGATGGGTTTCGAAGCCGGCATGCACTCGTTCGGCGGCGGCGGAGTCCAGGGCCCGACCCAGGCCTTTCTCTCGGTGACCTGGTCTCCCCGCACCGAACGGCAGGAAAGCGTATGGGAGATCCAGGACCGCCTGCGTCTCGAGCTGGCGAGAGTACCGGGGATCAGCAATCTCGTGGTCCGCGAGTCTGGCAGCACGGCGAAAGCCACGACCTCGGCGTCGGTCGTCGTGCGCGTGGAGGGGGAGGATCCCCTGGTCCTGGATGCGCTGGGCGACAGCCTGCTCGCGGTCGTGTCCGCAGTGCCGGGAGTGACGAACCCGTACCGGAGCTGGCGGAGGGATCAACTCAACATGGCGGTCAGGGTGAACGCGGAAAGGGCCCGGGAATCGGGCCTGACGCCGGCGGCGGCGGCCAGCGGCATGCGGGCGGCGCTGGACGGTGTTCCTGCCGGGGTGTTGCGCGAGCCCCTGGGGGTCGAGACGCCGATCAACGTGCGTTACCGCGCGGAGCATCGCGCGAGCCGCGACGACGCCTTCGCCGTTCGATTGGATTCCCCGGCGATGGAAACGCCCGTGCGATTGGGTTCCCTCACCACGGCGAAGGAGCAGGTGATCCAGGGCCTCGTGACGAGGGAGAATCTGCTTCCCAACCTGGAGATCAGGTCGCTGCACCAGGGACGTCCCCTGAACTTCGTGACGGCCGACATCCAAGAGGCGTTGAAGAGCCTGGTCGTGCCGGAAGGATACCGCGTAGGCCTGGCGGGCGAAGATGCGGACATGAAGGAAGCGAGGAACGAACTGCTGGGCGCGCTGGGTGTCGCCGTGCTGGCCATCTACCTGGTCCTGCTGGCCCAGTTCCGTTCCTTCCTGCACCCGCTCACGGTGATGGCCGCCATCCCCTTGACGCTCATCGGCGCTGCCGGGGGCCTTCTGCTGGCCGGTATGCCGGTGAGCATGCCGGTGATGATCGGGTTGATCATGCTGGTCGGAATCGTCGTCAACAATTCGATCATCCTCATCGATTTCACCCGGCAGCGCCGCGAGGCGGGCGCTCCCCGCACCGAGGCCCTTCTGGCCGCCCTTCGGACGCGGTTCCGGCCGATCATGATGACCTCGCTGTCGACGATCGTCGGCATGACTCCCCTTGCGCTGGAGTGGGCATTGGGGGCGGAGAGGTTCTCTCCCTTGGCGGTGGCGGTGATGGGAGGCCTGGCGGCGGGCACCATGCTCACCATGGTTGTCATTCCGGTCCTCTACGACGTGCTGGATACGGTCTACGAGAAGGCAAAGCGGCCCGCATGATACGCGGCTCGCCACGGATGTTGCCGTCGGCCGTCTACAGATCCCGTCGTCTGAACACCAACACCGCGGCGACCAGGGGTACAAGCGCGTGTAGCATCATGGCCGCGACCGCCAGGGCGGCACCGGCCGGGCGTCCGAACACGTCGACCAGGGTGGCCCCTGCCGGCCCGAAGAGCGCCCCGCGGCCGCCGGCCAGGGTCACCACGACGCGGCCGGTATCGACCGGGTTCAGCAGGATCGCCGGCAACAGCACGGACTTGAGGGCCACGCCCTTGAGCAGCGAACTCAGGCCGATCACCCCGAGGTCGTACCCCACGACCGTCAGGAACCAAAGAACTATCGCGGCCCCCATGGCGCGCAGGCGGTCCAGGAAGACCACCCCGAGCAGGTAGGCCAGTGCGAGGAAGGCCAGAAGGAGGGCCAGGGCGGTGCCTACCAGGACGGCGAACCCCCCGAACGAAGCGGATCCGGCCTGGAGCGCCACCAGCAGACCGGCGGCCCCGAGTCCGATGGCCAGCGACGCCGCAAGAGCACTCGCCACGCCCAGATAGCTGCCCACCAGCACGGCCGTACGGCCTACCGGCTGGGCCAGGACCACCGAAAGCTGGTGCAGGCGGCCGGCCACCTCGGTGGTGCCCACCATGAGAGCCATCAGCGGTACCACGTAGACCGTCAGGTTGAGCAGGCTCGCGGTCAAGCGCGCGAAGCCCTGGAAACCGGCTGCGCGCTGGCCGGCCAGGCCGAAATAGCTCAGCCCCACGGCCATGGCCGCGAAGAGCACGGCGAAAAGCAGGATCGCCCGGGCTGCGGCCACCCGACGCAGGCTTTCGCGGGCCACGGTCAGGCAGCCGTTCATTCGTGTCCCTCCTGCAGGTGGCTGCCGGTGATCTCCAGCCGGCCGACGGTGCGACCGCCCAGGATGAAGGCGAAATCGTCGCCCGGTCGTTCGCAGACGAAGACGATCTCCCGCGCCAGGCCCGGGCCGATGCCCACCCCCGTGGTCACATCCGTGTAGCCGCTGACGGTCAACACCCCCTCAGGGGCGTCGGGGGCGGCCCGCACCAGCAGGTGCAACTCGTGGTCCTTGGGAACCCGCAACTTGGGAGGGACCATGCCTGCGGCCGTCAACTCGATCTCCGCGCGATGGACGGGCCGAGGCGCTAGCGGCAACGCTGCCTCTTCGTGGCGGGACAGGCGGTCGCCGACCAGCGCCAGGGCAACGGTCGCAGCGAGGATCGCCACCGCCGCGAGGGCCAGGCGCTTCATTTCCCGCTCCCGGGGCGACGCAGGGTGCCGTCGACGAACTGCGCTAGGGCGCCCGAGACCCCGGAGCGGCGCCGAGCCTCATCCGCCGCCGTCTGCGGCGACAGGAAAGCTGCGTAGCCGCCCCCCATGGGCGAGGGGAAGTCGGCGAGCACGACGGTCATGCGAGCGGCCGGCTGGAGCTCGCCGGTGGGCAGGTCAGCAAGCCATATCTCGGCCGGCGCGCGGTCGCCGGTCCGGGAGCGCAGGTCGCGCACCAGGCACTCGATGGCGTCGTAGGCTGCGATCTCTCCGCCCGTGGTGCGTATGGCCGCGGCGAATTTCGGGTCGGCCACGGCCATGCCGCAGGCGGCGCAGCGCGGGTCGCCGGTCGTCAGATCGGGAGGGCCCTCGGTGGTCCGACCGCCGCAACCGACCAGGATCGCGACCGACAACAGGAGGACCAGCATTGCCCCTCGTTCAAGCTTCGTCATCGCCATCGTCGTCCTCCGTGCCCACCGCCGCCAGGAACCGGGCCTCCAGGCCGGTGAGCGGGGGTTCACCGGTTCGATCCACTTCTTCGATCGTCGCGACCCTGCCGTCCAATAGAACCAATACGCGTCCACAGAGCCGCTCCACGTCGTCCAGCAGGTGGGAACACAGGACGATCGTTCGGCCCGCCGCCGACAGTTCGGCGACCAAAGTCCGGAAGGCCGCGGTGGCGCGGGGGTCCAGGCTCGCGGTGGGTTCATCCAGCAGCATGACGGGAGGGTCGCCCAGCAGGGCCGCTGCGACACTCAGCCGTTGGCGCTGGCCACCCGAGAGAGTGCCCACCCGCCGATCCAGAAGGTCATCGACGCCCACGGTGCGGGCTCGGGCGCCGACCTCGTTCGCCGGGACTCCGCGCAGGCTCGCCAAGAACCCCAGGGCCTCCCGTCCGGTCGACTCCTCGTCGAAGCCGTCCCGCTGGGGAACGTAGCCCACGGCGCGGCGCAGCCGAACCGGCTCCCGCGACAGTTCGACGCCGTCGATGGCGACCCTCCCGGCGTCCGGGCGCACCAGGCCCAGGATCACCTTCAGCAGGGTGGTCTTGCCGGCGCCGTTGGGCCCGATGATCCCGAAGGTTTCACCCCGCGCGACAGTGAAGTCCACGCCGCGCAGTGCCTGCACCGGGCCGTAGCTTTTCGTCAGGCCCACAGCTTCGATCATCGCCGTCTCCGCAGCACCGCGAGTCCCGCGCCGGCGGTCGCCAGCGACGCCGCCGCCAGGGGCACACGTTCCCGGTCGCCGGTCGGGGAGGGCCCCGGCAGACCGGGGCCGGCAAACGGCGGCACCGGGACAGGCTGCGGCAGCGGATGGGGGTCTGTCAACTCGGTCAACTGCAGCGAGGGCAACGAACGTTGGGCCATGTCCAGCGCCACCACGGCCGGCGAGCCGGCGAACACCGTCAGGTCGGGGAACTGCTTGCTGACGAAGGCGAAGAAGCCCACCGGCTGATGGGGCGCGTCGCCCAGGCCGTCGCCGTCCAGGTCGTACGGACGGGCGTCGCTCCAGTGGTTGCCCACGCCGTCCCGATGCAGCCGGTTGCGGGTCCGTCTCATGTCCAGGGAAACCTGGTAGTCGTTGTCCAGAAAGTTGTTCCTGGTGAACTCGTTGTCCTCGGACGAGCTGTAGGCGATCACGCCCCAACCCGATTCGCTGATGGTGTTCTCGGTGAAGACGTTGCGGTTCGAACCGTCCAGAAAGATGCCGATGGTGTTGTCGACGAGGCGATTATGGATGAACCGCGAATCGCTGCAGTCGCGCAGCAGCAGGCCGTAGGTCCGGTGGCCGCGGTTGTGGGCGAAGAGGTTCCCCTCCATCAGCATGCGGTTGCTGAACATGAGGGCCGTGCCCGCGGTGTTCGCCGTGAACAGGTTCTGTGTGATCACGTTGCGTTGGCTGTACATCGAGTGCAGCCCGAAGCGGTCCTGGTCGTGAAAGACGTTGTCCGTCACGGTGGCGCTGTCTGCGAAGGAAAGGTAGATGCCGTCCCGGTGGGCGGCCACGTCGTTGCCCTCGACGAGGGCCTGCACCGCGTGCCAGATGTGGATACCGTTGCCATGGTTCTCCTCGTGGACCGTGCCGCGGCGGCCGACCAGACGGCAGCGGCGGATCACCGGCCGGGCGGCGTTGCGCACGTAGACGCCGTGATTGCAGTCCTCGATCACGAGATCTTCGACCAGTACGTCGTCGGCCTCGTCCAGCAGGACGGCGGCGTCGTCGAGCAACAGATCGTAGCCGCTGCCGCGCACGGTGAAGCCGCGCAGCACGGTGCCCGGCGCTCCGACCACCACCACGGTGCCGCGGCCCCGGCCGTCGAGCACCGTGTCCGGTCCGCCGAGCACGACCAGAGGCCGGTCGATCACCAGTTGCCCCGCATGCACGCCGGCGGGCAGCCGGAGCGTGTCCCCTGGCGCGGTGGTGTCCACCAGGAGCTGCAGCGTGCTGGGTGACGGCCCCTCGCGATAGTCCACGAATTCCGTCGCCCGGACGGGCGGGGTGCCGGCGCCGGCAGCCGCGAGCAACAGCGCAACTGCGATCGCACCCACCCGGCTCACGCGACGGCGCCGGCGTGCGAGCCACAGGTCCGCCGCGGCCAGCGCCGGTCCGAGCAGCCCCGCCAGCACCAGGATCACGCCGCCGAAATGGGGCCACGAACTGACGACGAAGTTGCCCCTCACCTTGGTGCCGAGCATGGGCGGCGTGAAGGCCCCGAAGTCGAGGGCCGCCTTGGGGTCGAGGTCGGTGCCGTAGTCCTGCATCCAGGCCGCGAAATGCAGCATCATGACCGTACCGAACACGGCGAAGCCCAGCCAGCCGAGGAACGCCAACCAGCGGCGGCCGACGGCGGCCGCCAGCAGGGCCACCGCACCGAAGATCGTGATGGTGCGGGGGAGGTACGAGAACTCGGGGAAGTTCTCCGCCGAGATCTGCTTCATGCCGATGTAGTGGTTCAGGATGTTGATGTTGCGCAGGTCACCCTTGACGTCGTTCACGTGGATACGCATCTCCAGGCCTTCGCGATACTGGGGAGCCACCAGGTGGATGCGCCAGACCGGCAGCACGGGCCAGAACATCACCGGCAGCAGGGCGACGGCCACCCCTGCCACCAGCAGTCGCTGCCAGGCCTGCAGGCGGCCGCCTGCGTAGGACATCAGTCCGCGCGCCAGGGAGGCGGCCCGGGCCGCCACCCCGGCATCCCTTCCGCGGGAACCGGTCACGGTCGCACCGCCAGATAGCCCTGCATCTCCTGATGCAGCGCCGAGCAGAAGTTCGAGCAGTAGAACGGGTAGATGCCCGGCTTCTCGGGAGTGAACTTCGCGGTCTTGGTCTCGCCCGGTTCGATCTGGAAATCGACGTTGCTGCGCAGGATGCCGAAGCCGTGGGCGATGTCCCGGTCCTGCTCGACATTCGTGACGTGGAAGTACACGGTCTCGCCCAGGTCGACCGTCAGGGTGTCCGGATAGAAATGCGTGCGCACGGCGACCATCTTCACGTGCACGTCCTTGCCGTCGCGGATGATCCCGGTCTCCGCCTCATTCAGGGCCCGCTGCGCGTGGTGGTTCTCCTCCATGGGGAAGATGGTCTTGACCCGCGGGATCACCTTGTCCGCCTTGATGATCTGGCCGTAGTGGGGCTCCATGTAGGTGGGGATGTCCAGGATCAGTTCCATCGTGGGTCGCGTCAGGTCGATGAGCTGGGCGCCTTCGGGGTGGGTGGGTCCCATGGGCAGGTAGCGGTCCTTGGAAATCTTGTTCAAAGACAGCAGCCATTCGCCCGTGGGGTGCTTCGTGTCGCCCTCGCTGGCCGTCAGATGGCCGACCGAATAGTGCACGTCCACCTTGTCGACCACCTCGTAGGTCTCCAGGCTCCATTTGGCCACCTGGCTGTCCAGGAACAGGCTGGTGTAGGCGTAGCCGCGACCGTCGAACTGGGTGTGGAGCGGCCCCAGCCCCACCGGTACCTCGGCCACACGCGTCGCCTCGTAGCGCACGACGGGGATGCCGCCGTACTCGCCGATGAAGTCCTTCTCGGCGACGGCCGTCTGGAACTGCTCGAAACTGTGGACCACCGTCACTGCGGCCAGCTTGCCGTTGCCGATGATCCGCGTGCCGGACGGGTCGATATCCACGCCGTGTGGCGACTTGGGCGTCGGCAGGAGGTACATCAGGCCCGGCACCTCGGCCGGATCGATGACCTTGGCGCCGTCGATCATCTTGAACTTGCCGGCCGCCACCGCTTCGCGGCCCTTGCGCCAGTCCAGGGCGGCGATGAAATCACGCTCGTTCTGGCTGGCGTTGACCTCGAGCTTGGTGTAGGCCTGCTCGGAGTTGTAGCACGAGAAGAAGACCCAGCCGTGGCTGGGGCCCTTCCCCGCGTCCGACTTGTCCCAGTGGAAGGGAGGCGTCAGCACCTCGAAATCCAGGTTCATGGTGCCGTCGTCGCCGACGGCCACGGCGGCGATCACCCCGTTGAACTTGTTCTTGTATTCCGCGATGGACTGGTAGGTGTTCGGCACCGGCGCCGAGAAGCGGCTGGCGGCGAACACGTACTCCGTGTTCTCGGTCACGAAGGTGGAGGCGTGATTGGCCGAGACATTGGGCAGGGGCCCGATGATCTGCTTCGTCTTGAAGACGTCCAGGTCGATGCGGGCGATGCGGGCGTTGGCCATGTCGTTGATGAAGAGCCAACGACCGTCGTAGTCGCCGTCGGTCTCCGAAAGGCCGGGGTGGTGGGCGTCTCCCCAGAGGAAGCCGCCGAGCATTTCCTTCGAGTGTTCGTCATAGCCCCAGCCACTGGCCGATTCGGGAGTGAACACGGGGATCGTGTTCAGGTGACGTCCGCTCGGCAGGCCGTAGACGAACACCTGGCCGGAGTGGCCCCCCGAGAGGAAGGCGAAATACTCGTCGTAGTCCCCCGGCGCGACGTAGACCCGCTGGGCGGCATCGCCGGTGGAACCGGTCTGCTGGCCGTCGCCGCCGCAGGCGTTCACCAGCAGCACAATCGCAAAGGCCGACATGGTCAGGGCGAGAGCCCGGCGCGTTCCCATATATCGTCGCATCGTCTCCTCCTTCGGTCAGGGCGGTTACGTACAGTCCGTCAACGTCCGGCAAGGGTCTCCCGCAGCAGATACTGGATCAGGGCGTTGGCCTCCGCATCCTTCACCTGCTGATTGGCCATCTGCAGGGCGTATTCGGCCATCAATTCCCGGGCGATGGGATCGTTCTTCAGCATCCACTCGGGATCCATGATCTGGCGTTTCATCCAACGTTCGGTGCGGCGCGCCGCGACACCGGCCAGATCGGGCCCCTGCTTGCGCTCGCCGACGGCGTGGCACGTGACGCAGGCCTTGGATTGGAAGAGCTGCTGGCCCCAAGCCGCCAACCCCGCGTCGGGCGTCATGGTCTCGACGGCCTTCGGCCCGTCGTTGAGGTTCACCGCAGCGGCCTTGTCGTCGGTCGGGGCCTTCTCGCCGCCCTTGCAGCCCGCAAGCGCCAGCAGACATGCCACGCAGGCCGACACGGTCCACAGTCGTTTCATCGATCTTCTCCCTGTTCGTTGGCGTCCAGATCTTCCATCATGCAGGAATGACTGGATTCATAGTTGTCCAATAGGAATTAGAGAACAAGGGACTTCTTTTGCCGGGAGTAGCGCGGATATAGCCTAGCCGAACGGATCGGAGATCGATATATCTGGATAAAATGGTCCAGATAAACAACTTTAATAGTAGCAGGCGATAACGGGGGATCGCTCGGGAAGGGGGATACGATAGTTCGAAATATGAGGTGTTGCGTGAGTGCGGTCGCCCTGCGGCAGGGTTGGGGTGTTCTTATCCGCCGCCCATTCGTGCCCGGAATACTGCTAATGTCGGAGGAGGGCGGATCCAAGTTGGACTAGGATGGTGTGTTGCTGGGCGCGACCCGTTGTGAAGTCCAACAGACAGACCGGGCGCGGGAGATCGAGGTGATTCCGTTGCGGTTTTCGCGGGAGGGGACGGGGTTGGTTTTGGTGGGGGTGGGGTAGGGGGTGGCTGGGGCGGGCTGGATAGAAAGCCCAGCATTTGTTGGGAAGTGCTGGGGATTCTATCCAGCCCAAGTATTTCGAGCCCCTCTGATTTGCCGACATGGTTTTATACGGGTATGAAAATTGCCTATATGAGCGCACGGCGAAGAATTCAGTTGCCAAGGTGGGTTTATATGGGTAGAATAACTGCCACTATGGATACAAATCAGCAAATGAAGCCGACCGACTACTTCGACCGCCACCCGGTGTTCCGCTTCGACGACTTCGCGGCGGCCCACGCCGCCGGTGGCCGCCGGAGCCGCCAGACCACCGCCTCGGTGCTGAAGCAGCACGTGGCCGCCGGCCGCCTGCTGCACCTGCGGCGCGGCCTGTACGCGTCCGTGCCGCGTGGGGCCGACCCCGAGCGCCATCCCGTCGACCCCTACCTACTGGCCACCCAACTCGCCCCTGACGGCGTGGTGGCGTACCACGCAGCGCTCCAGTTCCACGGCAAGGCCTACTCGTTGTGGAATCGGTACTACTACCTGACCCGGGGGCGGCAGCGCCGGTTCGCCTTCGGTGACCAGGAGTTCGTGCCTGTCCAGGCCCCTGCCGCGCTGCGGGAACTGCCCGATCTGGGCGGTGGGGTGGTGGAACGGCCGCATGCCGGTGGCGTGGTCCGAGTCACGACCCTCGAGCGCACCCTCGTCGACGTCCTGGACGCCCCGGAGCGAAACGGCGGTTGGGAAGAGGTCTGGCGCTCCCTGGAGATGGTCGAGTTCTTCGACGTGGACGCGGTACTCGACTACACGCGGGCGCTGGGATCGGCGCTGACGGCGGCCCGGGTCGGCTTCTTCCTCGAGCAGCACCGCGACGCTCTTATGGTCGAGGCCCAGCACCTGGAAGCGTTGCATGGCCTGGCCCCCGCACAAGCGCGGTATCTGGATTCCCGGCGGGAATCCGGCAAGCTCGTGAAGGACTGGAACCTGGTCGTGCCCGAGCGAGTGCTGAACCGGTCCTGGGCGGAGGTGAGCTGATGCTGACCCCTGCCGAACTGCAGCGAGAAGCGGCGGCCACCGGGTTCCGGGCGGAGGCGCTGGAGAAGGTGATCCGCCTGCTCGAGGTTCTCGACGGGGTCCGCAGCCACCCGTTTCTGAAGTCGCGCATGGTGCTGAAGGGCGGCACGGCGCTGAATCTCTTCGTGCTGGACGTGCCGCGCCTCTCGGTGGACATCGACCTCAACTACGTCGGGGCGGCCGACCGCGAGACGATGCTCGCCGAGCGCCCAAAGGTGGAGCAGGCGCTGCAGGCGGTGTTCGGGCGGCTGGGGCTCCAAGTCCGGCGTGTCCCGAGCGATCACGCCGGCGGGAAGTGGCGGCTGTCGTACTCGGGCGCCGATGGGCGCTCGGGGACCCTCGAAGTGGACGTGAACTTCATGCTCCGGACGCCGCTGTGGCCGCCGGTGATGGCGGATTCGTGCCGCCTCGGATCGTTCGGTATCAGCGGAGTTCCGGTGCTGGATGTCCACGAGCTGGTGGCGGGCAAGCTCGCCGCCCTCTTCGGGCGCACAGCGAGCCGGGACCTGTTCGACATGCACGGGCTGCTGGCGGCCGGTTCGTTCGATGCCGAGCGGCTGCGCCTCGGGTTCACCGTGTACGGCGGAATAAGTCGCCGGGATTGGCGGACGGTCTCTCTCGATGAGGTGCAGGCGGATCCGGTGGATGTGGAGCGGCGGCTCCTGCCGCTGCTGCGCGCCGGGTCGGGGCCGGCCCGAGCCGATCTCGAGGCCTGGAGCGAGGCATTGGTCGCCGAGAGTCGTGAGCTCCTGTCTGCGGTGCTGCCGCTGCGTCCGGAGGAACGGGAGTTTCTGGAGCATCTGAATGAGCGCGGCGAGACCGTGCCGGAACTGTTGACCGGTGACACGGCCATGCAAGAGCTTCTGCGCGGGCATCCGGGGCTGCTCTGGAAGGCGCTGAACGTCCGCAAGCATCGCGGGCTAGGCGGTGGCAGCGGGGAATCGGAAGAGAGCGATTGAAACGGGGATCGGGGGCGGAGCGGCGTAAGGGCCAGATTACGGCTGGCCCTGTGTCGGATTAGCGATCGGTTAGCGCATTCATTCGCTATTGAGACACGAATTCGTGGGATCCAAGGGGGATTCGCAGCGTGCTCGGCGGTTACATTTCACTCGCAGAAACTAACGAAAAACGGTGGTTTTTGCGAGTGAAATGCAGAGGGCCTTGGGTCGCCAGTTCCCATTGCATCGTGGCGATACCGGGCCGAATGGCCGTAGGGGCGCCGTTTGACCCGGCGAAGTCAAGTGCGGCACTTCCGGCGGTCAACTGATGTTGGGACCAGGCCTTGTTCACTCATGCCAATTCCGAGCTATTCCCAGCTATTCCTATGTATACCTGTTGACCCGAACAACCGACCATGATACGGTCCCCCCAACCTCACCATTCCGTACGAACATGGGGTAACGATGGAAGACCGATGGCAGTCCGTGGACGAAATCGCTGAATATCTCGGTGTTTCCAAGGACACCATCTATTCGTGGGTGAGCGGCAAAGGCATGCCCGGCCACAAGGTCGGTCGCTTCTGGAAATTCAAGCAAGACGAGATCGACGAATGGGTTCGTGCCGGTGGCGCGGCGATAGGCTTTTCCCGTGAAGGTGGTGATCAGCGGTGACGGCGTCTGCCTCGGCTACGATTTCAGCCGTAGACCTCTTTTGTGGCGCTGGTGGCCTCACCCACGGGTTGCTTCAGGCTGGAATCGAAGTGGCCGCTGGGATCGATATCGATCCTCAGGCCGAGCACGCCTTCGTCAAGAACAACCCCGGTGCGCAGTTCCTATGCTGGGACGTAGCCCGCAAGAACTCCCCGAGCATCGCCAAGCTTTTCGACACGGGCAAAGTGAGACTCCTCGCCGGCTGTGCCCCCTGTCAGCCTTTTTCGAGGCTTACGAACGGCAAGCGTGAGCACCAGGCGTGGGATCTGCTCGATAATTTCGGCCGTTTTGTAGTCGGCGTTCTCCCTGAAATCGTAACCATGGAGAACGTACCGGAACTCGCAGACCGCGGGGGAGAGGTCTTCGACCGGTTCGTGAAGACTCTCGAACGCAACGGCTACTTTGTCGACTGGAAGCTCGTTCGCTGCACCGAGTACGGCATCGCACAGGCCCGGCAGCGCCTCGTGCTGCTGGCGTCGCGTCTCGGGCCGATCAGCGTTCCCGATGGTCGATACCGATATCCCAGCCAATGGAAGACGGTGCGGCAGACCATCGGTGAGCTTCCGCCGCTGGCGTCCGGCGAAGAGGACCCAGACGATTCCCTACACGTGGCGGTAAGGCTCTCCGAGGTGAATCTCAAGAGGATTCGTGCGACTCGTCACGATGGCGGTACTCGCCGCGACTGGCCCGACGACCTGGTATTGGATTGCCATCGCAAGGAGTCGGGCAAATCCTATGGCTCCATCTATGGCAGGATGTGGTGGGACCAGCCATCGCCCACCATGACGACCCTTTGCACCGGACTCGGCAATGGGCGAGATCGGAAGAGCG
>ERZ795053.2338-NODE-2338-length-23226-cov-5.482629_pt1 | contig 23226 bp, 13 predicted proteins | sample MGYA00375137_ERZ795053 | MGnify/ENA primary metagenome ERZ795053 (study PRJEB30182, sample SAMN05720284) | activated sludge metagenome | isolation source: Anaerobic digester | place: Hong Kong | collected 2014-12-17 ...
TACCGACACATAGTATGCTATTAGTTCATCAAGAAATGGTTGGATAAGTCATTTTTTGTTTATATCTAATAATAATGAATGTTTTTTGTGAATATTTCATGTTGTAGCTAAAACTTGTGATATGGATTGTAAATCTTCTTTAAAATCATATTTTGATATAAAGTTATCCTTGTAGAAAGGTATCAATATTGATCTAGAAAGCACAGTATCTATGATCTGAGATTTGTTGGCTGTGGTCGCAATTATAATCCTATTTGGCAATGGTTCTTCGCAGGTTTTCAAAAAAGCATTAATGGCTGCTATCGTCATCCTTTCTATATTTTCTATAAGTAGTATTTTTTGTTTACCACTAGGAGATTGCTGTAGTCGTCTATTTATCTCTCTGGTTCAGATATCTTGGTAATTGTGATCTTTGTACAAAGTTTTGTACGTTTCATCATCCTTTTGTGCTACTTTAATATTGTGATCTTTACCGAGTTCTACAGAAAGATCTTTGATGTACAAAAAGTCATTTTGAAAATAATCTCAAAGTGTCTCTTTGGCTATATCTTGTGCATATTGAGATTTTCAAATATCTTTTGGTCCACTAAGTATAAAAAAAGATATTTTACCAGCTCAATTTCAAGAATTTTGGATATATTTTTTTAGTGTGTCTACACTACTCTGTTTGTTCATTTTAATAAAAATAATAAATTAAATATATACTATATTTTTGTGAATCTCTTTCAATAAGAATAATTGTTTTATATTGAATTTAATACTTGAATGATTAAAAATAATTTACTTTATTTTTTTGTAATTTTGAATTATGAAAACCTTGTTAATTATATTAATGGTATTGAGTGGAATAGTATTTGTAGGATCAGTATTGTTGATGTCTCCAAAAGGAGGTTTAGGAGCTGCAATTGGATGAATCTGAGGGAGCGAAGAGTACGGTAGCAAAAAATCTATGGAATGAAAACTAAAAAAAGTAGCAATAGTAAGTGTAGTTATTTTTGTAATTATTGCTTTAATTTTACCTTATGTAAATTAATATGCCACTATTTCAACATAAAAATACTTTGAAAAGAGTATTAAGATATGTTTTTTTTGTTGCTCTAATATTTTGGGTATTGACTACTATATATGTAGTATATCAGTATCTACGAGCATCTTCAAAACAAACTATCACAAAATGATGAACCTTTGTAGAAGGTATCTTTGATACTACATCTTTTTTACCATATCTAAGTAACGACTGGCAAAGTAAATTTTATCAAGGATTTTTGTTTGATAAGTGTCTTTGATTTACTTTGGATGAAAATGGAAGACCAAACTATGAAGATAAGCTATGTCATGTAACTACGAGAGATTACAAGACATATTATGCTAGTATACAAACATGAAATATACGATCTGATGGTGTGCCATTTAGTCTAGATGATGTATATTTTACTTACAATGAGATATTGCAAAAAAATATCTTATGAATACCCTACTTAGATTCGTATCAAGATATAAATGTAGAATTAGAATGAGACAAAGTAAAGGTAGTATTTAAAAATAGTTCTGAAGACAATACCTTGTTTTTTACAAACTACATATTGCCACAACATGCTCTAATAGAGCCAAACTTGGATATGTATCAACAGAGTTTTGCTATAGAACCTGTATACAACAATTGTGCAAAAATAAAATCTCAATCTACAGATCAATATAGTCTTATATTTGATTTATCAAATTGTGACAATACAAATCTTGGTTTTTATCAAATCAAAAATACAATATCTTTTGATGAGTTTAAAAATGGGATAATAAATGGAAATGGTTCTATAGTAGATGCATATGTATGAAACGAAAACTTAAAATGATATGAAGTCGTAAACGTAGAAAGTAATAAGTTGGTAACATTATTTTTCAATACAAAGTCCAACAAAATGACCGTAAGATTGAGAAGAGCTTTGGGTGGATTATTAAATCACAACTTATTTGATGGAGAAAACAATGAATATATGAAAAAATATGATAGAGATATATTCAATTATTATCTGTCTACTGGTGGCAATATAAAAAGTTTTGTAGATCGTATAGATGTAAACAATAGTCTATCAAAACAAGACTTAATAGATAGATGAGTAGAAGAACTCACTGGTAATATAAATATAAGTGAAAAAGAAAAAGCCTTTGCTTTTTATACAGAAGATAGCTCTCAAAATTTTAAATTAAAACTAATATTTGATAAATCATATGATAAGATTGCTATACAACACAATAGTGGGGATTTATATTATCCTAGCTCTTATAGCAAAAAAAATAAAGAAACAGAATACGGAATATCAGATAAATATAAAAATTTAAATAAGTGATTAAACAAATATATTATATATTCTATAGACTGAAAAGACAAAGACATAATTGGTAGTATAGATATTTACAATTTGTATCAAAAAGAAATTGAAAACGGTGTAATAAAAGAACAATTGAAAGTTTTGTATTTTGATAATGATTTATCCAACTATACTGTGTGAAAAATCAAACAAGTAGCCAAAAAATTTGATATAAGTGATAACTTCTTGTATGAAAAAGTAAAAGATAAAAATGAGCTAGAAGGTAAATTGACGGCATGAGAGTATGATGTATTTGTAAATACAATAGATATGTGATTAAATACTGATATATCAAAAATATTTTCAACTGAATTGGCTTCTATAAATCCATCTCAATATACAAATGCTAGATTGCTGTCTTTATTGAAACAATATAATGAATCAAAAAACAAGAGCAAAATAGTTGCAGAAATAAATAGAATATATGCAAATGATATGCCGATGGTTGTATTAGGCAGAGAATATGTAAAATTAAACATAAAAGAACATATATTAAAAAAATTGAATTTACAAGAATTAAATATGTATCAATATAATCGAAGAAACTTAATATATAGAAATTTAAGTTTAACGGAAAATGTTTACATAGACAAGGAAAAGGCTAAAGATTTAAGAAATTTTTGGAGGTTTATAAAGGATCCTAATAACTATTAAATAGCTAATGGCTAATAGTCTACGGCTAATAGCAAAGGATGTTTTGTTTGTCCTCTGCCATCTAGCCATTAGCAATTAGCAGTCAGCTAAAATTTTACTTCGCAAAATTTTGTATGTTCTGATTGGGTGTGATAGAGATAATTAGTCTAGCAATCATACTGCTAGTATCCATATGACTGCATGAATATGCTCATGCATATGTTTCTTATAAACTCGGAGATCCTACGCCAAAAATACAATGAAGGTTAACCAGCAATCCATTGAAACATATGGATCCAATATGATTTTTTATGATATTTTTGATATGATTTGGATGGTGAAAGCCGGTACAGATAAATCCTACTTACTACAAAGAGCCTATAAAATGAGAGTTAATGGTAGCTCTAGCATGACCAATAATGAATTTAATTTTGGCCACAGGATGAATAATATTATTGCTGATATTTGCCAAAATATTTGGTATGTGAATCAATGATATATTTATGGATCAGTATAACTGGTTTATTATGTTTTGGATAAAATTTGCTATAATCAATATAATATTGGCTGTTTTTAATTTAATACCTATACCACCTCTAGATGGTTTTAGGATAGTAAAAATGATTTCTTATAAATTTGCTATGATGATAGAAAAATATACTTTATATATTTCAATTTTATTTTTGATATTGATATTGGGTCCAGGTAGAGAGAGTGTGTGAAATTTTTTGTGGACTGTGAGTAACAGTATATTTCAATTTATATTTACTATTTTTGCTAATATATTTTATTAGCTTATAGCTAATGGCTCATAGCTAATAGTCGAAATAATATCGACAAGGCTATAAGCTAATTTACTATTAGCTATTGGCTAAATTTATTTGCAATAAATTTAAAATGATAGAAAAACTGCAATCAATAATACAAAAATATGAAGAACTTAGAGAACTATCAGTATCTCCTGAAGTTATTTGAGATCAAAAAGAATCAATTAGAATAAATAAAGAAATTGCTAATATGCAAGAAAAATATGATTTGGCCAAAGAATATCTGGCTTGTAACGATAATCTAGAAGAAGCAAAAGAGATGATGAATGAAGACGATGAAGAAATACAAGAAATGGCCAAAGAACAAAAAAAAGAAGCTGAAAGTAAAATGCAAGAATTGGACGAAAAATTGAAAGTAGCATTATTGCCACAAGACCCAAATGATGACAAAAATATATTCTTAGAGATTAGACCTGCTGCTGGTGGAGAAGAATCAGCACTTTTTGCTGCAGAGTTGCTGAGAATGTATCTAGCTTTTGCACAAAAAAAATGATGGAGAAATGAAATAGTAGAAGAACAACTTACCGATATATGATGAGTAAAATTTGTAATGGTAAAAATATTTGGAGAAAAAGTCTACTCTCTGATGAAGTTTGAAAGTGGTGTACATAGAGTACAAAGGATACCAGATACAGAATCACAATGAAGAGTACATACTTCTACTGTGACCGTAGCAATTATGCCTGAAGTAGATGATGTGAGTATAAAAATAGACCCCAAAGATGTAACCTTGGATACTTATGCTGGATCTTCTAGCGGATGACAAAATGCAAATAAAAATCAAACATGAGTAAGATTACACCACAAACCAAGTGGTTTGATAGTAGATATATGAGATAGTAAGTCACAAATTAAAAATAAAGAGAAAGCTTGGGAAGTACTAAGATCTAGATTATATCAAATAGAATTGGACAAACAACAAAAAGAACAAAAAGAGCTTAGATGAGATCAAATTGGTAGTGGAGATAGATCTGAAAAAATTAGAACATACAATTTCCCACAAGATAGAATCACAGATCATAGAATAAAAAAATCTTGGTCTAATATACCAAGTATATTATCTTGAGAACTGGACAATATATTAGAGACTATGGTAGTGGAAAACCAAACATTACTTTTGGAGAAAATAGAAAAAAATGAAGAATAAAATAAAAGAAAGAATTAAACGTAGTAAAAATAAATTGATGAGATTTTCTCATTATACTTTTTTAAGAATTAGAAAAACTCCTAGAATAATAAGATATACTAGTGCTATAATACTTTTTGTATTGTGATGAGTTTCTTTGTCTAATCCTCTTTTACCATGATGGCTCATGATACTTGTATGACTTGGTATATTTTTGCCATGAATACAATATAGGTATATATGAAAACATTTTAAATCAGATAGTATAAGAAAGATAGAAGATGGAGTAAAAACCAATCTTGAATTGGTTTTTAGTACGAATCCAAAATGGTATCAAAAGGCAAAAATAAAAATTAGAAAATTTTGGAAAATATTTAAATAAAATTTATATAAATATATTATTGTAGGGGAAGATAATATCTTCCCATTTTTTAGAACGGGAGATTAATAATCTCCCCTGCGCAAATGGAAAATCAAAGTATTAAAAAAACCTCACCATATCCTTCACTTCGTTCAAGGATGACAGATGAGGTTTTTTGTATTTAAGTTAATGATTATTCTTCGTCCATAGCTTTAATTTTACCAGCTCTTTCGTCTATGATTTGTTGTTGTATTCCTTCAGGTACTTTTTCGTATGAACCAAATTCCATAGAGAAGTTTGCTCTACCTTGTGTATTAGATCTAAGATCTGTAGCATAACCAAACATTTCTGCCAATGGAACTTTAGCCTTAATCACTGTTGCATTTCATCTTTGTTCTTGTCATTGGATCATTCCTCTTCTAGAAGATAAATCACCCATAACATCTCACACATAATCATCTGGAGTAGTGATTTCCACATCCATGATAGGTTCTAATATACAAGCTCCAGCTTCTGGCTTTGAGAAAGCATCTTTAAAGGCTTTGAAAGTGGCTATTTTAAATGCAACTTCAGACGAATCCACATCGTGATATGAACCAAAGAATGGAACTACTTTTAAATTTATTATTGGATATCAAGCTAAAAGACCTTGAGCCATTGTTTCTTTTGCTCCTTTGTCGATAGCAGGTATAAATTCGTTTGGTATAACTCAACCTTTAATTTCTGATTTGAATTCATAATTTTTCTCTTCAGATTTTTCAAGTCTCAATACAACGTGTCCATATTGTCATCTACCTCAAGTTTGTCTTTTGAATACTCATTCTCATTCCGCAGGAAAATTCATAATTGTTTCTCTATACGCTACTTGTGGTTTACCTGTATTTACTTCTACTTTGTGTTCTCTTTTGAGTCTATCTACGATAATATCTAAGTGCAATTCTCCCATACCAGCTATAATTGTTTGTCCACTTTCTTCATCAGAATGAGCTCTAAATGAAGGATCTTCATACATCAATTTTGAAAGAGCCATTCATAATTTTTCTTGATCACTTTTGGTTTTTGGCTCAATAGAAATATTTATCACTGGTTCAGGGAACTCCATTTTTTCCAATACAACTGGTTGTTTTAGATCACACAATGTATTACCTGTTCTTGTGTCTTTAAGACCTAAAAAAGCACATATGTGTCATGCATGTATTTCAGATATTTCTTCTCTTTTATTGGCGTGCATAAGCAATAATCTTCCTACTCTTTCTTTTTGTCCTGTAACAGGATTTAACAAAGAATCTCCAGATTTGATAACTCCAGAATATACTCTAACAAATGTTAAAGTACCAACAAATGGATCTGTAGCAATTTTAAATGCTATAGCAGATACTGGTTGATCATCAGAAGGCTGTCTTTCAACCTTTTTCTCTGGATGGTCTGGATCTGTACCAACTATAGTACCCCTATCCAATGGATTTGGTAAGTAATTTACTACAGCATCAAGCATCAATTGTACTCAAGAATTTTTGAGTGCAGTACCACAGTATATTGGATATAATTCGTTTTGAATTACTCAATTTCTAATAGCTTTTATAATCAAATCGTTTGAAATATCTCATCATTCTAAAAATGCGTCTGCTAATTCGTCGTCAAACATCGTAGCTGCATCTATCATTTGTTCTCTATAATCAGCTGCTTTATCTTTTAACTCTTCGGGTATTTCGTTTTCTACTACTTTTGATCACATATCTCATTCAAAAGTATACATCTTCATGGAAAGAAGATCTATAATACCTTTAAAATCTTCTGCTTGTCCGTAAGGTATCTGACAAACTACTCCTTTGTCTGTAAGTTTTTCTTTGATACTTTCTACAGACATATAAAAGTCTGCTCCCATTTTGTCCATTTTGTTTACAAATGCCATCCTAGGAACTCAATATTTGTCAGCTTGTCTTCGTACAGTTTCTGATTGAGGTTCTACTCATTGAGATCCATCAAATACAGCAACAGCTCCATCTAATACTCTTAAAGATCTCTCAACTTCAATTGTAAAGTCCACGTGACCTGGAGTATCAATAATATTAATATGATGATCATTTCGGAAACATGTAGTAGCAGCAGAAGTAATTGTAATACCTCTCTCTTTTTCTTGTTCCATCCAATCCATATCTGCAGCTCAGTCATGAGTTTCTCAGATTTTGTGTTTTTTACCTGTATAATAAAGTACTCTTTCAGTAACAGTAGTTTTACCAGCATCAATATGTGCCATAATACCAATGTTTCTTACCTTATCCAAAGGTTTTGCTTGTGCCATTCTTTTAGAATTTAAATTGTTAAAAAATAGAAACACCGATTGTTTTCGTCTATCCAATCAATTGAATGACTTAAATCACCGGTGTTGCTAAAAAAATTTAAAAAACCTTGTTTAATACTTCGGCTTTTTATAAATTTTTAGCATAAATGCAAAAGATTTGCAGTGTTGTCGCTTTTTATATGGAATGGTCCCCTTTTTTCAAGTGCATTTTTGATTTAATAAAAGTTTGACATTTTTGTTTATTTCTTTATAGTACCTGGGTAAATCTAAAAAAAATAAAAGAATTAATTATGGAAAACGAATTTAATTTAGCTCCAATAGAAATTGGAGGAAAAACATTTGAAAAAATTATCACAAGGATTGAAGAAGAAGCACGCTGCAAATTGATAGCCGAAATGGATGGAAACAATCAGCCAAAAGGTAAACCAAAAGTTTGGCTTTGGAACAAGATCTCTGATCCAGATCTCAATCCAAATGACTTCTTGATGTTAGAAGACTCGGAGTTAAAGTTGTGCTTTATACTAACTCAATGTCATGGAATAACTGACATAAGAAAAGTTATAGCAAACGATGACGAGATAGATTACTCCAAGATTACTCTAAAAGAAGTAATAAAGAGATTTAGGATGGAAAAATGCCTCAAAAAAAAAGGTGTTTGTCAGACAAGACACTTCTTTGTAGGTGTAGGAAGGTACTTTGAAAGATCTGGTGTTCATATTCTGCTTTATCCGGAATTTGATTTAGATCAGATAGAGAAGGACAAACCACACCATCTTACAGTGCAAAAAGATCAGTTATATCAAGAGCACTTAGAGTGGTTGGAAAAAAATCCTAAACCCAACAAAAATGAAGAGAATAAACATGCAGTGCAGTTAATCACTTCTTATGCAAAACAGTTGAGATACTGTGTAAGAAGCATTTAAAAAAACATTTTGTTTTTAAAAATCCGAAACTGATTTCAGTCTCGGATTTTTTACTTTATTTTATTTTTTAACTTAATACTGATTTAATCACTACAGAGTTGTTTATCACTTCATGCTCTACATTGTCTATCAATTCCTTTTTGTGTGGAAAGTCCTCTGGTCAGTCGAGTACTCTAAGCGTGTTATCAGCTGTTGAATACTCTTTGATATCAGATATATCAACTTTTGATAATTCATCTAATTTTGATATCACAGGTTCTAATTTTTTCAGAAATTCTTCTTGTCATGATTGGTCAAGATTTATATTTGCTAGTTTTTGTAAATGCAAAAGCTCCTCTTTTGTTAAATTGTTCATACTGTATTATTGTACTACTAAAGTAATATTTCATTTGACAGAAGGTTTGTCTGTATAAGAAACTTCTGCTGATATATTATATTCTCATGGAGTATCGTATATTTGTGAAGAATCAACACATTCTCTGCCATTACATTCCAATGTATTTCAGTTGGCAAAATTTCGTAAAATAGTCTCTGGTAATCAATCTATATCAAGAGAAAAATCTACTTTGTCTCAAATATTTGCTACTTGAGCAGGATGAGAGTCTATATTGATAGACAATGATACGGTTGGTTTTTTTACCAAAATCATTGTACCAGATCAGATGGTCAATTCACGTCATTTTTTGGTCTTGATGATTACTTTGGGATAAAAGGTACCATTTTCACTATCAAAATCATAATTGTATGTGTGAGAAACTATTGATTGAGATATATTATTTTGAGCCTCTCCATCTCAATAATCTCGAGAGAAATAAACTATCTCATCTTGTGGATCGTTGATAGTGGTAGTAGATGCATCAAATTTTACTGTAAATGGAGATACTCAAACAGTGTCAGGAGATACCAAAAGATTTCATATAATGTCATCTCTATCTACAGATATCTTTATGTCTTGTTGTGTACTAGTATCACGATTTGGATCACTAACAGATATCTGCAAATTATAATCTTTGTTTTCGTCTATAGTAGTTTGAAAAGAATCATTTGTAGATATTATTGGAGATCAATCGATATAGACTTTTTTTTGCAATGTAGGAGAAGATGGCACGATGTTTGTGATATCTATCTTTATGATAGTAGGTATTTCTTTAAGTTTTATTTCTGAAGTATTTTGCATTTTTTCAAACTGAGGTGTAGTTGGAGTTTTGATATATATATCGTAAGAAATTTGAAATTCTGATCATCATATGACAATATTTTGACTCTCTGCACTACCCTGCTTTCATTCTTGTGTCACAAATATCATCTGTACTGCATATGTACCATTGCCAGGGAAAGTATAATTGATACTTGGAGTTTCGGACACTATACTATCGATCTGTTGGTTAGATTTTTTGTCTATTATGTTGAATAAATACTCTGATATATCAGGATTTGTATCCAAAAATGAAGCGTTGATGTTGTATTGATTCTCAGATATTTGCGTGTATTGGATATCTGCTACTGGCACATCAGACTGCTCTACCCTAAGTGGGAAACTATAAAGATAATTGTTGAGTCATGGAAATCTCATATTTACATAATATAATTTTGCTCAAGTATACAGATGAGTGTAAGTGGTAATATCTGATTTGTCTGCTACACCATCCCCATCGGCATCCCATATAATATTGTAATCTGGCAACTGAAAATCTTTGAACACATCTGATGCATCGTATGTAACTTTTACAGGATTTTGTCATACTATGATTTCATTTTTTGAAAATATTATATCTCATTGATTTGATCTTATATCAATCTGAGAATTTATTGGCAATTCTCCAGATGGTATCTCTGTATCAAGCTGCTCTGATGTCTGATTATTTATGTATTTTACCAATAATTTGAGAGGATAATTTCATTTATTTTGGTATAAACATGCTCATTGGAAAGTGGCATTTTGTAGATCCATATTTAAATCTTGACCATTACCACAGTCAAGTGTAATATTTTGTATTGTGATATCTCACAATTGAGGGACAATTTGTTTGTTGAATATATCTGTACTAAGAGTAAAAAACATATTTGCTGGAGCTATAGTCACCAAGCTAGTATCAGATCAAATATAGGCCGTATTGTCTTTGAGCTGTATATATGGTTTTAATAGTCTGTTGGTATCTACAAAATCATCTACTTGTATGTCTTTGAGTGTATTCAATGTCCTTGCACCAAATATCAAAGTAGCGACCAATATAATAAATCCAACTATTATACCCAAAACATATCAGATCTTTTTTTTATTTTTGGATACAATAAGTCTATAAAAATTGGTAATAAGGAGTCACAAAGAAGCAAAAAACAAAAGACCAAAAAATATAGTAGCAAAAGTCTGGAGAAGTTGTATCGCTGTACTAGGATTGATACCTACGCTACTAAGTTGATTTGGATTTTGTATGAGATAATAAAATACTGCTGCAAGTCATCATACCAAAAAGACAAACAATACTGCACAACCTATGAGTAATCATTTGAAAGATACTTTACGCCTATGCTTGTTTTGCTTTACTTGTATATTTTTGTTTACATGGATTTCTTTTTGGCCAGAAATATTGGTAGTAAGTGTGGCCAAAGCTTGTTTATTTTGGTTGTACAATTGTACTAATTTTTGTAACTGCTCTACTACTTGAGATTTTTGATCAGCACTTAAGCTCTTGTCATCATAAAGCTCTTTGAGTTGTTGGTGTTTTTTTTGTATCTCTTCTTGTTGTTGTGTGATTTGTTGTATTTGAGCATTTATATTGTTTTGATCTGATGATCAAACATTGTCTGTAGAGACATTGTTTTGTGTACTGGGATTTTGGTTTGATCATTGTGGATTATTTTGGACATTGTTTTGAAAAAATGGATCTACCATAATTATTTTTGTTATATTTTAAATTTTGCGACAATACTCAATACTTTTATTTATTTATTTTGACTATGAATGCAAGTATAAGAAGCTAGTTTGGCTAATTAATAAGCATACTAAATCACAAAATAATAATCCGTCAAGTAGCAAAATAATTTGCTAGGTCAAAATTTGACAAAAAGACTATTGACGATTATAATTGAGTATAAAAATTTAACAAAGTCCAAAATACTTGGCAATTTAAAAACTTATAAAACAATGATGAAACATTTAAAAAACACAAAGTATTTGGTAGTATTCTTGGCAGGAATATTATTTTCTGCTTTTACTGCATTTGCAGCAACAGTTACTGTAAATACAGATTTTACTCAAAATGCTGTGCAATATTTGCAGCAGTTAGTATTAAGTGATGCTAGTGGAAATACTTGAGTTATGTTGAATGGTAGTTGAGATTCTTATGTTTTAGGGAATATAGGAATAGGTATGACAAATGATAGCAATTCAATCTTAACAATATCTGGCTCTATGACAGCATGATACTCAACAATAGCTAGCTGAGCTGGTGCATTTGCTATTGGTTGAAATACGAGTGCAAGTGGGGCTAATTCCATTTCTGCAGGTAACTGAACTAATGCAAATTGAGTAAACTCATTTGCAATGGGACAATCTTCTACAGCAAGCTGACGGAATTCTGTAGCCTTGTGATTTTCTTCAATAGCACATTGAAATAATTCTGTTGCTATGTGACAACAAACCCAAGCAAATTGATGACACTCTTTAGCTGTGGGAAAACAATCAGAAGCAAATGGAGATAAATCTGTGGCGATTTGATATTCTATAGCTAATTGAAATTATTCTTTTGCTGCTGGTTACTGATCTATTGCATCATGAAATGTATCTTTTTCCTTAGGAGAACGAATAAGCACTACATCCCATAATGAATTCGCTATCTGAAAATATAATACCACCTGAACAAATCAAATCTTCTCTATTTGAATTGGTACAAGTACTGGTGATAGAAATAATGCTATAACAGTTACAAATAGTGGTAATGTGGGTATATGAATAAATAATCCTTATTTAGCATTGGAAGTGAGCGGTATTGTAAAAGCTGATTACTTTAGTGGAGATGGTAGTTTGTTGACTAACCTAAATATAACAGAATGACTTTGGAGTACTGGTGTATCAAATTCAATAGACTATATTTTGTGAAATGTATGAATCGGTATGACTGGAGCATCTACTGCATTGCAAGTGAGTGGAACTGTGACTGCTGATCTATTTAGTGGTAGTTTCGCGGTAAAAAATACAAGTATAAACAATACTTGAACAATCAAGTTTAGCGGAGAACATTTTTATGGTTATGTAGGTACAATAACTGGTTGGGTACAATTGGATAATTAAAAATTTATTTAAAAAAATAAGAAGAAAAATGAAACATTTAAAAAACACAAAGTATTTGGTGCTATTCTTGGCAGGAATATTGTTTTCTGCTGTTACTGCGTTTGCAGCTACAGTGACTGTAAATACAGATTTTACTCAAAATGCTGTGCAATATTTGCAGCAATTGATATTGACTGATGTTAGTGGAACTACTTGAGTTATGTTGAATGGTAGTTGAGATTCTTATGTAATATGAAATTTCGGAATCGGAACAGAGTCTCCATCCACTGCTCTGCAAATAAGTGGAATGGTGACTGCTAACTATTTTAGTGGAGATGGTAGTTTGCTGACCAATCTACCAATGACTCCTGGTGTATGGAATACTGGTTCTTTAAATTCAATAAGATATAACTCTGGTATGGTTTATGCAAATTCAGGATTGACTGTGAGTGGAACTGTGACTGCTGATTATTTTAGTGGAGATGGTAGTTTATTGACCAATCTACCAATGACTCCTGGTGTATGGAATAGTAGTGGAGATGATATATACTACAATAGTGGTAATATAGGAATTGGAACTGATAATCCTGATACAAAACTTCATGTAGATGGAAATATTATATCAAGCAGTTGAATTGATAATGCTATAACTATCTCTTCAGAAAATACTTCTGTAGAATTTAAAACTACTTGAAATAAGATATGAGGTTTTTGATTATATTCGTTTAGCAACTGATCAGTAAACACTTGAGATCTTTTTGTATACTCAAAAGATAATCCTATGCATTTTATTTTGGGTGCTAGCTCTTATATATGGGGTATTCCAAGCTTGACAATAAATACTGGTGGTAATGTGGGTATAGGAACATCAGATCCTCAGTCAAAACTTCATGCAAGTGGAACTATCCAAGCTGGAGATAATCTGAAAATGTATAGTAATTCAATGCTTTCAATAATTGAATCTAATAAACAATTACAATTTAATACAAGTTGAACTAATACTAGAATGATAATAAACAATAGTGGTGATATCGGTATAGGAACGATTACTCCTTATCAAAAATTGGATATAGATGGAGCAATAAAAATATGAGAACCTGCAACCAATACAGGATGTAATTGAGATACTCAAGGTACAATAAAATATGATCGTGGTGGTTTATGATCAGTGCTTTCTGTGTGCATGCATTTGGGCAGTTCTGAGTATCAACGAGTAAATTTAATAATATGATCAGGTGGTACTTTAGAAAGTCCTGGAACTTCTACCAACTTAACTGGTGATATTGTTTTATTAGAGTAATTTATAGTAAATAAAATCAATATAGAAAAATAAACATACTAAAAAAGACTTCTTTAGACAAGAAGTCTTTTTTAAATTGATTTTTATAAAATTTTGTTTATATGTATAAATAGCCCAAAACAAAAAAATGTCAAACAAAAAAAACAAAGCTATATGAAAACAAGAATTTTTACCTTGATCTTTGTGTTGATAAGCATATGCGCTTTCACACAGACAGTTGAAACTTTCGAACTTACAGGAGTAAGTAGTGGGAGTGAATTTTATTACTGTAGCACAGTGGATACAGTAATAGTTTATAAGCCAAATGGTGCTGGCATTGGAATATTCCAACATCCAGGAATGGCATATCTAGAACAAGACAGTGTTATTATAACACACACCAACCAAGGACAATGGATTTGGTATGGTAACACAACTATCGAGTTTTATGTCTATTTTGTATCTATCTCACCGGAAGAATCTTGGAGCATCACCGATACATCTAAGTGTCCTGAAACTACAATTACACTGGATGCACAGAGTGGTAATCATCAAGCAGACTTCAATTATCAGTGGAGCAATGGAAACACTACTCAAGCAATCAACGTGATTGCACCTGGATGGTATTATGTCACTATTACTGGAGCTTGTGATGCAATGGTAGATAGCATATTGGTACTGAACCATGCATCACCAAATCCAGATTTGGGTCCAGATATGGTAGATGTATGCGACTGGAATCCACCCACATTGAGTCCTGGTATATACGATGGATATTTGTGGTCAGACAACAGTACAGATGCTACTCTAGTAGCAAATACTAGTGGCAATTATGCTGTGACTGTTACAGATGGTCATGGATGTACAGGATCTGATGATATAAATGTAGATTTTTATGTCAATCCTGGCATAGAAATATCTGTTGTGACTGTTGATACCACAAATGGTTTTAATAAAGTGACTTGGGACACTACTGTGGCAGATTTCTTACCATATAATGTAAAAATATGGAGAAATGGAGCTACGATTGACATAAACAACATGGTAGGAATCGTGCCATATATAAGCGGCACATTTACCGACACAGTGACTAGTGAAAATAGGACTTGGCGATATGCTATATCTGCAAGCGATATTTGTGGAAATTGGTCTGCACCATCTCCATACCATGAAAGCATGAAAATTTCATTGCTAGGAATGGTAGGTGGCGGAATACAAGTAGAATGGACTCCATATGGTATTGAATCAAAATCTATTAACAGCTATTATCTGTATTCTGTACAAGGTTTTGGGAGTGCTTGGATTGCTACACCAATAGATATTGTACCAGGTAATCAAACATCATACGATTTACCATTGGTGAGCGACTCTCTATATATAGTAGGAGCAGAAATTGGTGGTACAAAAAGCACCAATGAGATGGCCATATCTATGATAGATAATCCTCAAATCATCACTGGTGTGCAAGATGGACAAAAAAATGAATTTTCACTATATCCAAATCCGGCTAAAAATCATTTTATAATTATTGGGGAAGGAAATGTGGAAATTTACGATATGCTTGGGAAACAAATTAAAAATTTCTCAGTATATGGTAATCAAAAGGTAAGACTAGAAACCGGTATTTATCTTGTGAAATTCACAGATAAAAATCAAAAAAGTTTTACCAAAAAAATGATAATCCAGTAATAAGGTCTTTTGGGCTGACTTTAGTCATTGGAAATCATACTTTACAACCTCGGATTGAAACACAATCCGAGGTTTTTCTTATTTTAAATTTTATTTTAAAATACACCCCGGGGTCTATAGATAAAGACTATTTGACCCCGGGGTGGCATTGTAACCCCCCTTCAACTCCCCTCCCAATGGGGATGGTTTGATGTAAAATCCCCTCTACTTCCCCTTGCTAAGGATGGACAAAAAAGTAGTAAAAAATTTGACAGAAAGTGCTTTTCCGAGTATAATTAAGTGTACAAATTATAAAAAATCCAAAAAAATGGATAATTTAAAAAATAATAAACAAAGATGAAAAGTCTAAAAAGTACAAAGTATCTAGCATTGTTGCTGTTTTGAATATTGTTTTCTGCAATTACAGTTTTTGCAGGAATCACATTTAACATAGATGATGCATTTTTTGATGATACTGGCATAGGTAGTGGAAATTATTCTGCTCTAAATTTTAATTTCAATGGAAATGATTTCAATGGGATCGTGTTTTTGTGAAGTGGAAGTAGCAATACTGGTGAAATTACTCTATGAACTCAAACAATTAGTTGTGATAAACAATTGGAGGGACTGTATATAAACACAGCTAGAGGAAACAAAGTTTGGCCATTGGATGCAGACACACTATTGGAACTAAGCGGTTCTACTACTCTATCATGATACGAAGACTTGACTATGACGGGATGATTTTTTACACAATGTACTGGTACTAGTATAATATCAAGTGGTATATATGGTTATGTAGAACATGAATATAGTGGTAGTATTTACAAGCTTTGGGCTGGAGTAGAATATGATTTTGGGTCAGGTACAGCCACATGAAACTTTGACAATAATCTATTTTATATCACTGGTACAACACTTACTGCAAGTGGTTATATTTTTGACCTAAATGGTGGTATAGCACAAGTATATTCAAATCAATCACTTTATGGTAATATAGCATTTACTGGTACTGAAGTATCACTTTCTGGTAGTAGTTATACTACTTCATATACTGGTATACAAGTAAATATCGAAAGTAGCTTGGATGTAGAATATACAATATCTGGTGATATCGTAAACATATTGACTGGTGATTTGACATGATGAATAGCACAAGACAAAAGTATATTGCTTACTAGTGGTGCTGGTAGCAAAGATATAGTATTGATATTGTCTGGTAGCAGTCAAGTATTTACAAGTTCTATATCTGTAATGCTAAATTATGCAGATAGTACATCACCTACTGTGGAATTAATATCTCCAATCAATGCCTACTCTACTACTGGTACTAGTGTAAATTTTGTATGGAGTGGTAGCGATAACATAGCTATAGACCATTATGATCTATATCTAAGTGGTGATACTACTACATCTTGGACAGATATTACTGGTACTGGAAGAAGTGTAACAAGTATTTCTGAAGATGAATATACTTGGCGAGTAGTAGCTACTGACACTAGTGGAAATACTAGACAAAGTAGTTCTAGGACACTAACAATATCTGGATACAATACACCACCAAATTTGATAAGTCCAGAAAATGGTACAAGTGCTTTGATAGGAGACTTAAGTCTTTTGTGGAGTGGATCTAGCAACAGTGGTTATACTTGGTTTATAGCTGCTGATACTGGATTTAGCGACGTAGTAAATTTTGGTACTACAGACAATACTGGTGTAGATGTGATAAACAATCCAAACTTTATGACTGGTACTTTTTACTGGTTGGTAATGGATTTAGAAACTGAAGAATTGTCAGATTATAGAGAAATAAATATGACAGACATAGGTATTACAATAGATCTAGAGGTAGATGAGTTTGATTTAGATGATATAGATGATGCTGACTTGTCAGAATCATATACTTCTGATGAAATCGAAATAGATGGTATCACAGAAAACATATATGTGGAAATATATCTAGAAGATGGGGTATGAGCATTGTTTGTAAATGATGAAATGATATGAACTACATGACGAGTAAAAGATGGTGATAGTGTTTATGTAGAGTTAATATCAAGTGATGAATACGATGATAGAGTTTCTACCACTTTGGTGATAGGTACTTGAGACGATGAAGTATCAGATAGATTTACAGTAGACACTATGTCAGAAGAAAATGATCCAAACAATGTAGAACTAAGCTATACTCAAAAACTGCAAGCTATGGTATTTTTGGAAAATATAATAGATATGTACGAGTGACACCCAGATAGATTACAAGAATTTTTGGAAACATTTCAAATCATGTTGCAAGACAAATCTGATATGCTAGCAGATGATATAGATGATGCAAGTGGAAATGAATTAGAATTGTTGCAGTCTAAAAAGGCTAGTATAGATTATCTATATGATATCATAGAAGATTATCTGGATGAAATACCAAATGAATCTATCGAGGTATATATTGCACCAAATGGGAAACAATATGAAGTAGATTATGATGCAAATAGACATGCTTATACTTCACCAGACTTTATGACAACTAAATATTTCCCTACTCGAGTATTGTTTACAGCACATATAGACATAAACAATGGTGGAAGTAGTTATCATGGTGCAGCTAATATAATAGCTGGAAACGTAATTACAGCACCAAACAATAAAGTATACAATATCTATCAAATCAATAGTAAACGAAGCTCAGATGACTTTTCTTATCCAAAATATTTTGATAGTAAACAAGAGATTGTAAATCATATATATGTAAATAACCCTAGTGCTACTTGGAATCATAGGATAGACACAAACTTTGATCCAATAGTATATACGGCACCAAATGGTAAAAGATATACAATATTTAAAACTAGTAGCAATGGATCAAATCCAAATAAATATTCGTCATTTGGATTTGTAGCTGCTAAATACTTTGATACCTTACAGTCTGCAAAAGATCATATAAATATATATAATCAATAAAAAATATGAGAAAACCAATACACAAACACATTTGAATACACTTCAAAAAACATTGACACAAATATCTGATATGAGCATGAGCGTTGTTTGTTATCAAGTCAATGTTTTCTGTGTTACTTTGATTATCTTTATTTAGTTTTCATACTAGTGCTGATTTTTCTGATCCTGCTGCTATCTGTAGTGGAGTCACAGAGATACCAGAGTCAGAATGTGTAGCATTGTTGAATATATACAATGATACAAATTGAGATGAATGGACCAATAATACCAACCGATGAAACACTGAAAGTATATGTGGAAATCGGTATTGAGTAGCATGTAGTGGTGGATATATAAGTCAATTAAATCTTCCAAATAATAATATCTCTGGTTCTGTTGATCTTACTGAAATTTTAGAATTGAAAGAGTTGAATTTTCTTAATAACCAAATAAGTGAGGCCAATCTTTCTGGACTTGTGAAGCTTACAGATTTAGAGCTATCCAATAACCCAATAACCAATATAGATGTGCATAGTCTTATTTGATTAACTCGTTTGTCTATTTGAGGAAATGATTTGACAGGAATTGATCTTGCTGGGCTTACAGGACTAACAACAATTGATCTTTCGTGGAGTAACTTAAGCACAATAGATCTTGCTGGACTTACTGGATTGACAAACTTATATTTGGAAGATAATGAGTTAACAACAATTAATTTGTCTGGACTTACAGAACTAAAAGAGCTAGCTCTATCATTAAATAATTTAAGCGAAATAGATATTTCCTGACTTTTTGAATTAACAAGATTGTTTATTGATAACAATGAATTGACTGAGATAACTATGTGACCAATAAGCTCTTATAATGCTACTGGAGATTGGACAAGATTTAATATATCAGACAATAATTTGTGTGTAGACTACTTAGATACAGAATTTATACAATTTATAGATGATATAGAGGGTACCTGATGGAAAGCTACACAAGATCAAACTAAATGTAATTGTGCTGATTTTCATGACAATGATAATTTTATCACATGAGCACTCTGGGATAGTGAACCTCTAGATAGGTGTGTAATAGAGGCTCTTTATGGTACATGAACATCTGGAGAAGACTTGACAGCCTATACTCAATATTGGTCTGGATGGGAAAATCAGTGTAGTGTAGACAATATGGAGGTAATATATACTTGAAACTTATATTTGAACTCACTGAATAGTAATGTGGTATATGTATTGACCTGAGAAGAATCCAGTAATGATAACACCATTACATTAGCATGATGTAATGTAATAATAAGCAAAAATAGTAGTGGTACTATGTTTTATAGTCAATCTGAATTGTCTTTAGTAAATTGATGAATGTTTAAATCAAACGGTGTACAACACAATATTTTTGAAAATATAAGCATAATGTGATCTGGTTGATGATCGGTACCATCTCATGCACACAATGAAAATGGTATCTATATGGAAGATTCTTTAAATAACACAATACACAATGTAGATCTTTATTATAACAATAAAGGAATTAATGTACAAGATGGTGGATATAATTATATGAAAGAGATAGAAATAATCGGATCTAATTGAAGCAATATATGGCTTTATTGAGGTGGTAATAATATTGTGGACACAGTGAAATCTAAAAGTGCATTAAACTGAATTTTATTGGCTGATTTTTCATCAAATAACATAATAACAAATAGTATTTTTTATAATAATTCACGTGGATTGTATATATCTCACTCTAGTGATAATGAAATTGATTGGAATAATACCATAGAGAATGTATATACTTACAACAATCAATTGAGGGGTATATGACTAAATCATACCAATAGAAACTACGTAAATAACTGTCAATCTTACAACAATACTGATGAATGAGTGTTTATTGATGGTAGTTATAATGAAATAAATAACACACAATCATATAATAACTGATGATATGGAATAGAAATAAATGGTTGAATACAATCTATCGTAAACAATGTAAATATTTACAATAATGGTCAATACTGAATAAATATTCCATCTGATTCTACAAATAATATTCTCCACAAAATAAGTGTATACAACAATGCTGGATGATGAATATATCTTACAGTAGATTCCACCTGAAATAAATATTTTGGAAATAATTATATTGAAAGTATAGATGGATATGCACCATGATTAGAAACTGGATATAGTGAATATAGTAGTATATGACGAAATTCTGGAAATATATCTAGTATAGATATGTCTTGGGACTATCTTACCAATCCTGTAAATGTAACTGGAGATTACCTACTCTCATGGTCATGAAATTTTGCTGACAATGCAAGTAGAAACACTGATTATAATCTAGAAACATTGAAATATTCATATGGAAGTGGTATATCCCTGCAGATACAACCTGTAATATACAGTGGAACTGAGATAATAAATTCAGGAAGTTTTGATAGTTTCCAATATATTGGATCTAATACCACAAAAGTGACATGAAATATAGAAATCATACCAGAATATACCAGATACACTGGTCTTTCGCTTACTGGTATATCTATTGATTCTCTTGTGGATTATTATTCAGTATTTGGAAATCTGGAATATTTTGATATATGACAAGATATAAATACTCAAACTGGAATAGAACTAACATCTGGAGATGGAAATAAATATATAATTACACAGCTTTGGAACAACAATTATTTTGCTACTCACTTTCAAAAAAATACATTTCTGGATCAAACTTCTCCAAATATAGCAGAGTTGTTTTCACCAAGTTCATGAGAAGTACTATATACATGAAATGTGACATTGGAACGAGAAGCTTCTACAGATACATGAGCAGGTATGAGCGGATATTTGATAGAAATTATGAGTGGATGAGATATCTATTATACATGAGGATTGACAGAAACATGAATAGATCTAACAGACTTAGAGCTTGGTACTTATCAACGAAAAGTATATAGTATAGATATTTTGGGTAACACTACTCTACAATGAGATGTATTTGGTTTTGAAATAGATAATGTAAGTGATTGTACACTATCTGGAAGTATATACTCAAGTGGTGATATATTAACTTGATATGAAAATAATAATTTAAGTTGTGGCGAAGAATGTACATTAAATACTATAATATGTGAAGATGGACAGTGGAGTGCAGAGACTGGACTTATACAATATAATACTTGTGAGGTAGAAATGTGTGACTGTACTGCACCATGGGGTGAGATAGTAGCTCATGGAGATAGCGTATCAGCATATGCTAGTGACTATTATGATTGTGGTGCAACAATTCCTGTACAACAGAGAATTTGTGATGATGGCGTACTGTGATGAAGCTACATCTACTCATGATACACTGTATGATCTTGTGATTGTGAATTCTCTGGAGATATATATCTAAACTGAACTAGTATTACATGATATCTAACAGAGACAGTAGCATGTGGATGAACTTGTAACTTACTTGCTACTACATGTACAAATTGAAACTGGCAAGTTTTAAATCCCTGATTGTTGCACGATACTTGTGAAGTAGAAGCGTGTGACTGTACATTTTCTGGTGTTGACTACCCTGATGGTACTATATTGACTTGATACGCCACATGATCTGTAGCATGCTGAAATTCATGCTCGTTAAATAGTATATATTGTGATGACTGAACATGGTCTGGTAGTACTGGTGATATACGATATCCTAGTTGTAGCGCACAAGCATGTGTATGTAATTTGCCATGGGGTGGCACAATAAATAGTTGAGAATCTGTGACAGCATATCAAAGTAGTTATCTACCTTGTGGATATACTTGTGTATCTGAGACTAGAACTTGTAGTGGTACAACATTGGATTGAACTTATCTTTTTGAGTCTTGCAGTGTATGATCTTGTGGTGGTGGATGAGGATGATCAACTATCAGCAAAGATGATTGTTGTGAAGATTCAGATCTAGATGGAGCAAATCCAGAATGTATAGACTACTCCCCTAGTTATTATGACAATAGCTGTCTATGAGAAGAAGAATTGTATCACGGTGCAGCTGGAAAATTGTGTGAATATGATGATGCACAATACCTAGAAAATGATTATTTTACAGATATGGCATGACACTGGTGATTTGAATATACTGAAAATATGCGTAGATCTTGTCTACACAGAGGTGTGGGTACACAAGATGATCTATGGATATATGGACCAGATGATTTTGTCAAAAAAGCCGAAATACTAAAAACTTTGGTGAAAATCATGTGAATAGAATTTGGAGATTTTAGTATTGAATCAGAGGATCAAGAATATCCATATCACATATATTTTGATGATTTGTCTACAAATCACTGGTTTGCTTGGTATCAAGAATATGCTTATACTAGATCTATCACAGAATGACTTTATGAGACGATAGATGGAGAAAAAATACTAGAAGCTGAAAATTTTGTAAAAAGGTATGATATAGTCAAAAAAATAGTAGAAATCTTTAATACTGTAAATGATGGTACAGTAGAGATCACGCGTGGTACAAATATGTCAGATATAGA
>ERZ795053.2339-NODE-2339-length-23220-cov-11.255817_pt1 | contig 23220 bp, 19 predicted proteins | sample MGYA00375137_ERZ795053 | MGnify/ENA primary metagenome ERZ795053 (study PRJEB30182, sample SAMN05720284) | activated sludge metagenome | isolation source: Anaerobic digester | place: Hong Kong | collected 2014-12-17 ...
TTCCGCGGCCGCCGCCGGAGGCGCCGCCTGCGTTTCCACCGCGTAGAGACCGCGCCGGCGCGCCGGCAGCTCCCCCTCCCGCTTGCTCTTGTTCCAGTTCTGGATCTTGCTGAAATAGCCCACGACCCGCGTTTCCCCCTCCACGTGCTCCGACCCGCAGCTCGTGCAGCGCTCCTGCAGCCCGCGCATGTTGTGCCCGCAGTCCAGGCAGTAGGTGAACTCCGGCGACAGCGTCACCTGCGCCGACTGCGTCCGGAAAAACGTCTCGCGCATCAGGGCCTCGATCGCCCCCGGCGACGGCCGCTCCTCGCCGATGAACGCGTGCGTGATGGCCCCGCTCTCGATCAGGCTGTGGAACTTCGCCTGCTGCCGGATGCGCTCCACCAGCGAGACCGGCGCTTCCGCCGACAGATGGATGCTGTTGGTATAGTACGCCACGTCTTCGCTTCCGCCCTTGTACACCTGCAGCGCCTCGTCGCGGTAGTACACCAGGTCCGCCTTCGCCAGCCGCCGCGCCGCGCTCTCCGCCGGCGACTCCTCCAGCGTCAGCTTCATCTTGTGCTTCACCGACAGCTTTTTGCACCGGAGGAACATGTGCGCGATCAGCTTCTCCCCCAGGCGCATCGCCGCCTCGTCCTCGTGGAATTCCTTGCCGGTCAGGAACTGAATCGCGTCATTCACCCCGATCAGTCCGATGATGTAGGTGGCCTTGTCGAGTTCGACGTACGGCTTGCCGTCGCAGGCCGTCTTGCCGATCTGCCACAGCGGAAAGCCCGGCGCGCTGATCATTTCCGCTATGCGGGTGCGCTTCTGCTCGTGCGCCTTCACCGCCAGGTCCATCATCTTGTCGATCTCGGCAACCAATCCGTCGTACGTGCGCTGCCCGGCGCGAGCCGCCCGGTACAGGCACTGGGGAATGTTGATCGTCACGTTCTGGAACCCGCAGAACCGCATGCTCTCCGGATGCCGCAGCATGTAGTTGTCCTGGATCGTCGTCCGCAGCCGGCAGCACGCCGACAGCGTCACCTCGTCGCGGTCGAAGATGAAGTAAACCGACCCGTTGCGGCTGGCCACCTCGCAGGCGCGCTCATAGATCGCCATCTGCGCCGGATCCGTGAACGTCTCGGCGCTGACGTGGAAGTCGCACTTCGGAAACTCGAAGACATGCCCGTTGGCGTCGCCCTCCTCCCAGACGTCCAGCAGCGCCCGGGTCAGCTCGCGCGCCTCTTCCTCGAAATCGCCGTAGGTCAGGATCCGTTCGCCGCGCGCCGCCAGATCCTTCTCCACGTCCCGGTCGTACACCTGCCCGTGCTTCTCGTCGGCCACCTCGCGCAGCACGCAGCGGCGCGACCCGTCCGCCTCCGTCACAAACAACTCCATCATCCGGTTGCCGTGGGCGTCCTTCTCCGGCCGGGTCACTTCCTCCAGCCGGACCGCTTCCCCATCCTCCCGCCGCAGCAGGTAGCGCCCGCCCGGGCCGACGGCCGGCACTGTCTTCAGATAGCCCGGCACCCCCGTGTGGATGTTGAAATCCAGGAATATCGTCTGCCCGCCGCGCGAAAACGCGTTCTGCGCCCCGCCGAAAATCAGCCCCTGGGCGATCTGGCGGATTTCCTTTTGGCTCTTTCCGCGCAAATACGGCGCGAACATGATGTTGATGTACGCCAGCCCCAGCGCCCCCGCGTAGTTCGCCTGCATGGACGACAGAAACGTGTTCAGATGTCCCGTCAGCACGTGCGCGCTCGACGCCGGCGCGCTGTCGTTGTTCAGGTTGTTCAGCCCCGTCAATCCGTACTTCTTCACGTATTCCACCGAATGCGACGAGCAGTACACCCGGTGCGGATAGCCCAGGTCGTGCAGATGGATCGCCCCCGTGTTGTGCGCGTGCTTCAGATCGGATGAAAAGATCGTGTCCAGCGCCCACTGCTTCAGCACCAGCTCCGCGATGCCCAGCTGCACCGCCTCCGGGTTGTTGTTGACGATGTTGCTGTTTTCCAGGCTCTTCGCGTACATCAGCCGGTCCACAAACTGTCGCGACACCCCGTACACCGACAGGTCCCGCAGCTGGTGGCGGTAGCCGCGCTGCGCCAGCTCGTTGTTCAGCAGCTCGCGGATCAGCGTGCTGTCCACGCTGCGCATGCCGCTGGCGATCACCTGGTTTTCCACCGTCTTGGCAATGTTCAGCGCCACCTCCCCGTTCAGGTCCGTGTGCTGCACCAGCGTGTCAATCAGCTCCTTGCGGTCCCACGGCAGCGTGCTGCCCCGCGCCACCGATTCCACCATCAGCATGCTCGCGTCTGTCAGATCCACCGGCTTGCCGTCCCCCGACGACCGCTGCGCGTTGCGCACCCGGATCCGTTCCCGCGCCAGCTGCCGGTGCTTCCGGAACCGCTTGTACGCCGCCACGATCGGCGCATACCCCTGCTCCGCCAGCACGATCTCGATCAGATCCTGCATGTCCTCGATGTGCGGAATCCGCCGGCCCTGCTCGTCCGCCGATACATGATATTCGCTGCGCGGATCGGTCAGCTGCTGAATCACCAGGTCCGCCATCTGCTCCGGCATCGCGTCGCCCACCTCCACGTGGTCGCGACGCCTCACCTCGTCCGCCGCCCGGTAAATGGCCTGAATGATCTTTTCCCGGCTGAACGGAACCACCAGCCCGTCGCGCTTGCGAAACCCGTCGAATGCCACTGCCGCCACCTTGTTCATCGCCTGCCTTCCTTTCCGGGTCGGGTCCATTCAGAAAATCGAACGGTACAAGACCAAACCGGTCCCGCACCGTTTGAAGGCATTCAAGGCCATTCCCCCACCTCCGACAACCCCAACTCCCCCTAATCGACAAATTTTATACCTCACTACAATATATAGTTGTTGTTAATTGTCAATAGGACAAGCATATGTGGTTTTGAAGACCGAATCCCCTTGAGGAGGAAGGAATTATGCCCCCTTCTGCCGGGGGTGTTGCCGATTCTGCCTTTTCCGGTTGCCAACCCTCGGAAAACCCTTCGAACCCCTGCGGGTTCTCCTCCGGTTTCAGCCCCCGACTTGACCCAGTCCAGCGGGTCTGCACCCGGTTGGTGAACAACCCTGATGAATGGATCCGGGGGGAGTTCCACCCTCCGGCCCTTCCGGTCCGCTTCCGGGCCGAGCGCCCCCCCGAGCCAGGCGATTCCAGCAGATGGAGCGGCGGCAGAAAGCGGCGGCCCGGATATCCGGGCCGCCGCTGGCCGGGTCGAAATCGAGCTCCAGGCCGACCTATTCGCCGGCCTTGATCTCGTCCCAGAGCTGGGTGTATTTCACGTTGCCCTCGCCCAGGTCCTGGATCATTTCCAGCTTTGCCACCACCTCCGGCGGCGGGAACAGGATCGGGTCCTCCCGGATCTCGTCGCCCAGCAGCGCGTAGCTCGGCTCGTTCGGACACAGGAAATAGATGTACTCCGTCAGCTCCGCCGCCACCTGCGGATCGAGAATGAAGTTGATGAACCGGTGCGCCAGCTCGGTCTGCTGGGCCGTCGCGGGAATCACCATGTCGTCGAAGCTCAGCGCCGTGCCTTCCCGCGGCACCACGATCTCGATGTCCTCGTTCTCGCTCTGCACCAGCATCAGATCCCCGCTGTAGCCGTGGGTCAGCAGGAATTCGCCCGAGGCCAGACCGGTCTTGTACTGCTCGTTCTCGAACTTCGCCAGGTTCTTCTTCCAGCGCAGCACAACCGCCTTCGCCTCCGCCAGCTGCGCATCGTCCAGCGTGTTCAGGCTGTAGCCCAGGAATTTCAGCGCCGACCCGATCGTCTCGCGGTAGTCGTTCAGCATCGTCATGCGCCCCTTCAGGTCTTCGCGGTCCAGCATCGCCCACGTCGGCTCCGGATTCTCCACCCGGCTGCCCAGATACCCCAGGCAGGTGATCGTCGCCGTGTAGGGCACGCTGTGCTCCATCTCCTTGTCCACCGCCATCGCCAGATAGGCCGGATCGATGTTCTTCCGGTTCGGCAGCCATTCGGGATTCAGCTTCTGCAGCATCCCCTGCTCGTTCATGATCTTCACCATGTAGCTGCTCGGAAACAGCAGATCGTAGCCCGTCGCCCCCGCCTTCAGCTTGGCATACATCGCCTCGTTGGAATCGAACGTGTCGATCACCACCCGGCAGCCGTTCTCCTGCTCGAACCGCGTCACCAGCTCCGGCTTCACGTAGTCCGACCACGTGTAGATGTGCAGCACCGGTTTCTTCGGCCCGCAGCCCGCCGCCAGCACCGCCAGCAGCAGCCCCGTCCCCAGACTCTTTCCTATCGCCTTCTTCATGCGGTTTTCTCCTCGTTGGCTTGTTTTCAAACAGGTGTCAGGCCGCCGCGGCCCGGTCCTTCCGGGTCAGGTGCTGGCTCGCCGCCACGCTGGCGAACGTCACCAGCAGCAGCAGCGTGGACAGCGCGTTGATCAGCGGCGGCGATCCGTACTTGATCATGCTGTAGATCTTGATCGGCAGCGTGGTGGACCCCGGCCCCGCCACGAAAAACGAAATCACGAAGTCGTCAATGGACAGCGTGAACGCCAGCAGTCCGCCCGCCAGGATGCCCGGCGCCAGCATCGGCACCAGCACCTTCCACAGCGTCGTCCACCAGCCCGCCCCCAGATCCTGCGCCGCCTCGATGATCGCGAAATCGAAGTCCTGCAGCCGCGCCAGCACCGTCATCGCCACGTACGACAGGCAGAACGTCACATGCGCGATGAAAATCGTCGCCAGCCCCAGCTGCACGTTGACCGCCACGAAGAACAGCAGCAGGCTCAGCCCCATCAGGATTTCCGGCAGCACCAGCGGCATGTAGATCAGGCTGTAGTGCAGCTTCTGCAGCCGGCTCCCCCCGTAGCGGTGCAGCGCAAACGCCGCCGACGTCCCCAGCACCATCGACGCCAGCGTCGCCGTCCCCGCGATGATCAGCGTGTTGGTCAGCGCATGCCAGATGCTCGGCTCGTTCATCAGCTGCCGGTACCATTTCAGCGACGTCGTCTCCCACGAACCCCCGAACCGCGCCGAGTTGAACGACTGGATCACCAGGATCGCGATCGGCAGGTAGAAGAAGAGCAGCACGGCCCACGTCACCACCAGCGGCAGGCGGCTGGGCTTCATACGCCCTCCTCCCGCAGCGTGTCCCGCGGACTCTCCCGCCGCCGCAGACTCGCAATCGCCAGCAGCGGCGCCAGCACCGCCACCGCCAGGATCGCCGACAGCCCCGCCGCGTGCGGCAGGTTCCGGTCCACGAACGTCCGCTGCGCGATCTTGTTGCCCACCATCTCGCTCGTCGGCCCCCCCACGATGTCCGGAATCACGTACGACCCCAGCGACGGAATGAACACCATCAGAAACGCCGTCAGCAGCCCCACCCGGATCCCCGGCAGGAACACCGCCCGGAACGCCCGGAACGACGACGCCCCCAGATCCTTTGCCGCCTCGATCAGCCGGAAATCGAACTTCTCCGCCGCGGCGTAGATCGGCAGGATCGCGAACGGCAGCTCGGTATAGACCATCACCAGCAGCACCGCGTTCTCGTTGTACAGCAGCATCGCGTCCGGCCCCGCCAGCCCCAGCCATACCAGCGCCTGCTTCAGCATCCCCTCCGGATGCAGCAGCACCTTCCACGCGAATATCCGCACCAGCGAACTCGTCCAGAACGGCAGCACCACCAGCAGCAGCAGCCATCGCCGCCACGCTTCGCCCGCCCGCGCCATGTAGTACGCCATCGGCGTCGCCAGCAGGATGCACCCCCCCGTCGCCAGCATGCTCAGCCGGATCGTCCGCCAGATGATCGCCGGATAGTTCGGATTCCCCAGCGTCCGCAGCGTGTCCAGCGTCCACCCCTCCCCGATGCCCCCGAACGGCGTCGCCGGCTTGAACGTGATCGCGAACACCAGCACCGTCGGCACCAGGAACAGCACCCCCAGCCACACGAACGACGGCAGCGTCACCAGCCACTCCGCCAGGCGCGTCCGGGCCCCCGCCTTCATGGCGCGTCCGCCCCCGGCTCCGATGTCTCCCCCACCTCCTCCGGCGGCGGCTGCAGCAGCGCCTCGTCCTGCTCGCTGTACTTCTCCAGCATGAACCCGTCGTCCGCATGCCAGCTCAGCCACACCCGCTCATTCCACCGGATCGGCTTCTCGTCCAGCAGATAACGGCTGTGCTGCCGGATCACCGAGATCCGGTAGTCCCCCACCCTCACCCAGTACTTCGTCTGCGACCCCAGATAGATCACATCCTCCACCCCCCCCTCCAGGATGTTCAAATGCGCTTGCGCCTCCGGTTTCTCCCGCGAAATCCGGAACTTCTCCGGCCGGATGCTCAGAAATACGTGCTCCCCCTGCTTGATCTGCTTGTCGTTGAAGCACTCCAGGTCCGGAAAATCCTCGATCTTCAGCCGGCTGTAGTCCCGGTCCACCGCCACCGACAGAAACCCGTCCAGCACCGTGTGCTTCTCCAGCGGCTCCGCCACCACGCCGTCGAAGAAATTCGTGTCCCCGATGAACGCCGCCACGAAACTCGACCGCGGCGCCTCGTAGATCTCCGCCGGCGTCCCCAGCTGCTCGATCTTCCCCGCCTGCATCACCGCAATCCGGTCCGACAGGCTCATCGCCTCGCCCTGATCGTGCGTCACATACAGAAACGTGATGCCCACCTCGTCGTGAATCAGATCCAGTTCGATCAGCATCCGCTGCCGCAGCTTCAGGTCCAGCGCCGCCAGCGGCTCGTCCAGCAGCAGCACCCGCGGCTTGTTCACCAGCGCCCGCGCAATCGCCACCCGCTGCTTCTGCCCCCCCGAAATCTGGTCGGGCTTCTTCCACGCCTGATCCTCCATCTGGATCAGCGCCAGCATCGCCTCGACCTCCGCCTGGATCTCCTTCTTCGGCCGCTTCGCCACCTTCAGCCCGAACGCGATGTTGTCCCATACCGACAGGTGCGGAAACAGCGCATAGCTCTGGAAAATCGTATTGACCTTGCGCTCGTACGGCGGCAGGTCCGTCACATCCTCGCCCCCCAGCAGCACCCGGCCCGTGTCCGGCTGCTCAAACCCCGCCAGGATCCGCAGCAGCGTCGTCTTGCCGCAGCCGCTCGGCCCCAGCAGCGAGAAGAATTCGCCCTGCCTCACCGACAGCGACACGTGGTCCACCGCCTTCACCGTCCCGTAGTGCTTGGACACGTCCTCGAACTGCAAAAAATCACTCACGTCCCGCTGCGCCCTTTTCTCCGGTCTCCGCCCGCTGCTGCCTCAATCGTCGCGCATTATGCCCCCCCCTTCCCCCCGGCGCAAAACTTTTCCGCGCCGCCATCCCGCGTTTGACTTGCCGCCCCCGTTCGGCATTATGAAGGCACTGCATGTCAACCCCCGCCGACGCCCCGGAGACCCCGCCCATGAGAAAACTCCTCTGCCTGCTCTGCCTCGCCTGGTCCTGCCAGGCCGCCCTCGCCGACCCCGGCGCCGATCTGCCCCCCGTCTTCTCCCCCCAGCCCCCCGATCCCGCCGCCGCTTCCCTCGTCGAATCCTATCTGTCCCTCCTCGCCCAGGGCGACCTGCCCGGCGCGCTCGCCCTCCATGACCTCCGCGGCATGCGCCAATACCTCCTCGACCGCCGCCTCGACGACCTCAAAACCAACAACCCCGGGCTCACCGCCGAAGATCTCGAGGAACTGTCCGCCCAGATCCAGGTCCATGACCTCGATCCCGCCCGCCTCCGGGCCATCCTGATGCAGGTTCTCGAAGAAGCCGACTACCCCGGCATGACCTGGAGCATCCGCGGCTACGCCCCCGCCCCCGACGACATCCCCGGCTACCTCGTCCGCATCGAAGGCCGCTCCGCCGCCGGCCGCGAAAAACCCCTCCTCGTCGGCCTCGTCAAGCTCGGCGACGACTGGCTCATCTCCCCCGCCGTGGTCGAAGAACTCATGAGCCGCCGCCCCGTCCTCCGCGTCGGCCCCACCGTCGCCCCGCCCCCCGAAGTCAATGCCCTCGTGGACCGCTTCTGGCAGTCGTTTCAATCCGGCGAACCGGACCAGGCCTATGCCGGCATGAGCGCCGAATTCCGCGCCCGCACCCCCCTCCTTGCCTTCCTGTCCCGCGCCCAAACCTTCCTGGAAAAAGCCGGTCTCCCCTCGCGCTGGTCCTTCGTCCGCGCCATCGAAACCCAGCCCGGTCTCCTCTTTGTCGGTGTGCAGGTCCAGGGCTCCAAGGCCCCCCAGGCCACCCTCATGGTATTCCGTAAAACCGGCCTGACCTGGATCATCGAAGACGTTCAGTTCGACATGCCTCGCCCCGGCGTCCCTGCCGCCCCCGGCGCCACCCCTCCGAACCCGCTCTCCCGCCCCGACCTCCGACCCGATCTAACCCCCGACCTCTCCCCCGCGCCGATCGACCGCACACCCGCCGTTCCGGCATCCGATCCGCCGCCGCCTCCCTCCGGCCCTGCCGTCCCCGACGCCCCCGAAGGCCCCGAAGGCCCCGTCGCCAACTGATCCCCCATGGGGTCAGGCCTTGTGGAAGGCCTACGCGCCGGCCGGGCCGTGGAACGTCGGCTTCACGCCGAATTCCCGCGACAGCGTCTCCTCCAGTTCCGTCAGCGGCAGACCCACCACGTTCGTGTAGGACCCCGAAATCCGCCGGATCATGTAGGCCGCCCGCCCCTGGATCGCATACGCCCCCGCCTTGTCCATCGGCTCCCCGCTCGCGATGTACGCCTCGATCTCCTCGTCCGGCAGCGCCTTGAACTCCACGTCCGTCGTCACCGCGAACGAGCAGACCTTCTCCGCCCCGTCCGCCCCCCGCCCGCGCACGCAGACCCCCGTGATGACCTGGTGCACCTGTCCGCTCAGCGACCGCAGCATTTCCCGCGCGCCCTCCGCGCCCGCCGGCTTCTCCATGATCCGCCCCCGCAGCACCACGACCGTGTCCGCCGCCACCACCACCGCCTGCGGCGGCACCTTCCCCGCCACGTCCGCCGACTTCTCCCGCGCATTGCGCAGGACATACCCCTCCGGCGCCTCCCCGTCACGCGGCTTTTCCTCCGTCTGCGGCGTCACCGCCTCGAAGTCGTACCCCAATTGATGCAGATAACCGCGCCGCCTAGGGCTGGCGCTCGCCAGCACCAGGTGCCGGCTCCCGGAACACGATTTGTCCATGCGTCTTCTCCGATCCTCCGGTCAGCCAGCGGAAACTCTTCTCCGTCAGCGCACCGACCGCACCATATCCCAGCGACCGCCCCGGCGTCCAGCGGCCCCAGAACGACCGCGGCTTCGCCCGCCGCGCCGCCTTCAGCCAGTTCTCCAGCCCCGCCACCGAGGTCGCCGCCCCGTCCAGCGCATACAGGTTGATCCGCCGCACCCCGCAGCCCAGCACCACCCCCACCGCCTCCTCCAGATCGTACACGCTGCGCATGCCCCGCAGATAGGCCATGAATTCCTCCTCCCCGCCGAACAGCGCCGCCCGCTCCGCGTTCTCCGGAATCGCGTGGTAGTCGCCCAGCAACCCCACGTCCATGGCCGCCCGCTCCCCGTACAGCCGCCGCCCCAGCGTCGCATACCGGTTCAGCATCGCCACATAGTCCAGCGCGCTCGCCTGGTACCGGTACGTGATGAACGACAGCGCGTCCCACCCCACCGCGCTCACCGGCGCATTCAATCCGTCCTCCAGCGCCACGTTCCCCCGCGACTGCGCATCCAGGAACGCCCGGTTCGCCGCCCCGTCCACCGCATAGCCCCGCCCCCGCAGCTCCGCGACCAGCGCATTGATCTCCGCCGTGTCCCGCTCAAACGCCTCCGCGTCCAGTTCCCGGCGCACAATCGCCGCCAACCCCTTCAGATTCCCGCGCCGCGCCGCCGCAAACAGCTCCGCCCCCAGCAGCGGCGACGGCTCGCAGTCGAACACAAACGCCCGCACCTTCAGCCGGTGCCGATCGAAGAAATCCGCCGCCTGCCGCGCCAGGCCCCGCACCGCCGCCACACTCGCCTGCCCCACGTACAAATGCTCCTCGTACGGCAGCAAGAGCCACGCATCCACCCCCACCCCCGCCTTCTCCGCCGCCCGCAGCAGCCGCGGGAAATCCGGATCGCCGAAACTCTCCCGCTCCACGTGCAGGATCAAATCACAGTCATATTCCGCCAGCGCCGGCAAATGCGCCGCCACCTCCGCATACGGCATGAACTCGCACCACACCCCCAGCCGCTCGATCGCCATAGGGGTCAGTCCTTGCATTGCAGCATGTTGAGATTCCGCTCCCGCCTGCACCGCCCCCAGCACGGCCATCCCGGCCGCAACCGCCGTTTTCCACAGCGTGGAAAACTTTTTTCCACACCATGGAAAATCCAGCCCCCCGCGGCCTCGCGCCACGGGTGAATCAATCCCCGTTTGCCTCAGACCCCCACGGGCTTGCTCCGTGGGTGAATCAGGTCCGCGCTTCGCGGAACCGCCGCCGAAACCGCCCCCCGTCATAAGGAAATATTCTCGCGCGGCCGGTTGTGCTTCTGGTCCCAGTACGGCGACATCTGGCGCAGGTCCGCCACCACCTTCGGGAACACCTCCGCGATGCGCTTCACCTCCGCCTCCGTCGTGTAGGCGCTGAAGCTCAGCCGGATCGACCCGTGCATCGCCGTGAACGGCACCCCCAGCGCCTTCAGCACGTGGCTCGGCTCCAGCGACCCGCTTGAGCACGCGCTGCCCGTGCTCGCGCAGATGCCGTAACTGTTCAGCTCGTAGAGGATCGCCTCGCCCTCGATGTAGTGGCACGACAGATTCAGCGTGTTCGGCGTGCGCTCCGCCTCCGCCCCGTTCACCTCCACATGCGGCACCGTATTCACCAGCTCCGTCTGCAAGCCGTCGCGCAGCTTCGCGATCCGCGCCATGTCCGGCGCATGCGCCAGCGCCAGCTCGCACGCCCGCGCCAGCCCCGCGATGTACGCCACGTTCTCCGTGCCCCCGCGCCGCCCGCCTTCCTGATGGCCGCCCAGCAGGTAGGGACGCAGCGGCGTTCCGCGGCGTACATACAACGCGCCCACCCCCTTCGGCGCATGCATCTTGTGCCCCGAAAACGACAGCAGATCCACGTGCTTCAGCTCCCCCGCCAGATCCAGCGGCAGCTTGCCCGCCGTCTGCGTCGCATCCGTGTGAAACACGATCCCCGGATCCGTCTCCTTCGCGATCCGCGCCCAGTCGCCCACCGGCCACACCACGCCCGTCTCGTTGTTCGCATGCATCAGCGTCACCAGCAGCGTGTCCGGCCGCAGCGCCCGCACGTAGTCCGCCATCGCAATCCGCCCCTGGCGGTCCACGCCCAGATAAGTCACCTCATACCCGCGCCGCTGCATCTCCCGGCACACCTCCAGCACCGCCGGATGCTCCACCGCGCTCGTCACGATGTGCTTGCGCGCCGGATTCGCCGCCGCCACCCCGAAAATCGCCGCGTTGTTGCTCTCCGTCGCGCACGACGTGAACAAGACCTCCGACGCCGGCACGCCCCCCAGAAACCCCGCCACCGTCTCCCGCGCCGCCTTCAGCGCCTCCGCCACCTTCAGCGCCGGCTCGTACATCGAGCTCGGATTGAAATAGGCCGCGCCGAAAAACGGCTGCATCGCCTCCGCCACCTCGGGCGCCACCGCCGTCGTCGCGTTGTTGTCGGCATAAATCAGCGGAGACGTCTTCACAGGCCCGGTCCTTCCGCTCAAACCGGCACCACCCGGATCCGCTCGTCCACCTGGTCCTTGAGCGTCCGTTCCACGATCAGCTGCAGCGTCCGCGACGCCCCCATGCACCCCGCGCACGCCCCCCGCAGCCCGCAATAGACCGTCCAGTCCTTGATGTCCACCAGCTCGATGTCGCCCCCGTCGCCCTTCAGCACCGGGCGCACCGTTTCGTCGATCACTTTTTCGATCTTCCGGTAACGCTGGAACGGCGACATTCCCTCCTCCGCCACCGGCTCCGCCGCCACCGTCGTCGGCGCCGGCTCCCCCGTGCCCCATGTCTCGTTCAGAATGTCCTGCAGCCCCCCCGGCGCATAGCGGCACGCCCCGCACATCCCGCCGGCCTTCAGCGCCGACACAATGTCGTCGATCGTCCGCAGGTTGAGTTCCTTGATCTTCCGCCGCAGATAGGGTTCCGTCACGCCGAAGCACTTGCAGACCACCCGGCCGTCGTCATCCGCGCTTTCGCCCGTCAGCTTCACCCCCAGCGCCGCCAGATCCACCCCCCGCTTCTGCGCCCAGTCCACCACCGCCGCCTCCAGCGCCTCCGCCCCCATCACCGAGCAATGGATCTTCTGCTGCGGCAGCCCCTCCAGGAAATCCACGATGTCCTGGTTCTTGATCTGCAGCGCCTGGACCGGCGTCAGGTTGTGGCCTTCGATCAGCGCACACAGCGCTTCCGATGCCGCAATCGCCGATGTGCACCCGAACGTCAGGTATTTCGCCTCCGTGATCACATCCTTCAGCGGATCCGGATCCTTCTTCACCCGGAACGTGAACTTCAGCGCGTCGCCGCAGACAATGGACCCGTGCTGGCCCACTCCGTCTGCATCCTCGATCTCCCCCAGATGCGTCCCGGGCTTTCCCTGCACCGCATCCATGAAGATCCGCTTCGTCTTTTCGCTGTATTGCCAGGCCATGAAAATTCCTTTTGGGTCAGTCGCTGCAAGATACACCCCCATGCATAAAAATCAACTGAATGGATGTGGCCCCTGAATCACTTGTGTTCATTTGTTGCAACAATTGATTTCACTTGTTGCAACAATTGATCTGTTGTGCTTGACTTTCCCGTATGACAGGCACGTCCCAGCCCCCTCCCCTGAATCCAACCCTTTGGCGTACCGGCAAGATGCTGGCGGGCCACACCCGGATCAGACTGCTCCGCGAATTGTCTTCCCATGCCGGCGAAGGGGTTTCCGCCTTGGGTCGTAGGGTTGGCATTGGCCATGCCGCCGCCAGTCAGGAACTGCGTCGAATCCAGTCCAGGGGCCTGCTTCAATCGGAACGGCAAGGAACCCTGCAGGTCTATCGCTTGGCGGCAGACCCGCAGGTATCCAGTGCAGCCCCGCTGTTGAAGGCCATCCGCACCGCGCTCGAGCAGTTTCCACCTGAGCGCGACATGGAGATGTGCGTCATCGCCGCCGGGCTGGCCCATGAGCGGCGAATCCGGATATTCCGGTTCCTGCTCGGCGGTCCCTGTGCGTTAAGGGACCTTCCGTTTGCTGTCCACATCCCCGCTCATCCGCTCCAGGTTCATTTGAGCACCTTGCAGGCCGGCGGATTTGCCGCCAAGGTGAACAACCGAGTCTCCGCGACCGTGCCCAACCATCCTCTGGCCAGGGCCCTGGCGAAACTGATCCAGCAGGGCGCCGCCCGCTGAAGCGCCGTCAGCCCTGATCCTGCAGTCGCCGTCCGTGGCGCAGGATCTTCCAGCCCTTGGTGAACAAGCGCTTGAAAAAAGGCGGACAATCGCCGACATGCGAAATCACCAGCGCGCGGTTCACATAGTGGAAGTCGCACTTGGCGCTCATCCGCTTCCACAGGTCGTAGTCGTCGAAGTAGTCCTTGGGATCCCAGCCGCCCACGTCCTCGATCAGCGACTTCTTGTGCACGACATTGGCCGTGTTGATGAAGTTGAAGCGCAGCAGTTTTTCGCGGTTCCAGCGATGCAGCCAGGGCTGGAAGGGATTTCCGAGGATCCGCCGCCCGGTGGCCTTGTCGCGGTACCGGCACCGGCAATAAAATACCGGCTGTTCGGGATGCCGGGCCACTTCCCCCATCATCACCCGCAGGAAATCGGGATGATACTCGTCGTCGTCGTCCAGGTAGGCGATCCACTGCGCCCGCGCCATCTCGAAAATGCCGTGGTTTTTGGCGATGGCCCCGTGGGCGACCGGCGGCGACTTTTCGGCCAGGTTGTAAAACCGCAGGCGCGGATCGCCGAACGACGCCACGACGGCCTCGCTGTCGTCGGGCGTGCAGTCGCCGACGATGCACATTTCCCAGTCCTCGAATCCCCGCTGGGCCCGCACCGACTGGATGGCCCGCCGCAGCACCGCCGAGCGGTTGTAAGTGCTGGTGATGATGCTGACCCGGGGCTCGGACATGATCGTCTTACGTCTTTCCGGGGCGGAACGCCGCCAGGGCCGCCATCGCCGCCTCCATGTCGGACGGAACCAGAACCAGGCCTTTTTCGTCGTCCGGACCGCCGGAGGAATAGCCGTACTCAATGTTCAGGTTGCGCGCCGCCAGCGCGGCCAGCACCCGCCCGAGCTGCCCCGGCTCGTTCTGCACCCGGACCAGCAGCACGTCGCGAGCGCCCACCAGCTCCCCGGAATCCTCGACCAGCTGGCGCGCCTTTTCGGTGTCGTCCACGATCAGCCGGGCGTAGCCGTGCCCTTCCGTGTCCGCGAGCGTCAACCCGTAGATGTTCACGCCGTGCTTGCCCAGGAACTCCGCCAGCGTGGCCAGCGTCCCCTTGCGGTTGTCAATATACACCGTCAGCTGAACGCCTTTGGAAAACACCAACGGCGCCGGACTCATGCGCCGCCCCCGAACACGAGGCCGGCCCGGGCGAGACGCCGCCCCAGCTCCTCCAGCACCCGGGCGTCGTCGGACCGCCCCGCCGACTCGAACGTCGCGCCGAAGCGCAAAAACGCCCCGGCATCATCCCACGGCACCGTCGAAATGCCATGTTCCTTGATCAGGTACTGCGAGGCCTCCTCGGCACTGGCGAACCGCAGGCCGCCGGCCGCCCCCGTCGGCGCCGGCACGTAGAGATAAAACGTCCCGCCCGGCATCTTCGCCTTGAACCCGGCCGCCTTGAGCACCTTGACCAGACCGCGCAGCCGCCGCTGGTAGTGGGCGCGGATTTTCTCCGAAAGCCGCACATCGGCGATGCCGGCGCAGGCGGCCATCTGGATGGCCTTGAACTGGCCGCTGTCGATGTTGTCCTTGACCTCGGCCACCGCGGCCACCGCCCGGGCCGACCCCGCGACGAATCCCAGCCGCCAGCCGGTCATGTTGTAGCTCTTGCTCATCGAGTGCAGTTCAATCGCCGCCTCCTTGCCGCCGGGACGCGACAGAATGGACAGCCGATCGCGGCCGTAGATCAAGGTGGCATAGGCCGCATCCTGGACAATCAGGAGGTTGTGCCGCTGGGCAAAGGCGATCAGCTCGTCGAAGAAGTCCTCTGTCGCGGCGGCGCCCGTCGGATTGTTCGGATAGTTGACATAGAACAGCTTGACCCGCGACAGATCCGTCTGCTCCAGCGCCTTCAGATCCGGAAAAAACCGGTTTTTCGCCAGCAGCGGCACGGGCAGCACGGTCCCGCCGAGATACTTCGTGTGGGTGGCCATGACCGGATAGCCCGGAATCGTCGCCAGCACCGCGTCCCCCGGATTGATGAAGCACAGCGGGATCATCGCCAGCGCCGGCTTGGACCCGATGGTGTGGTTGATTTCCGTCGCCGGGTCCAGATCCGTGACTCCGAAGAAGTCCGCCATGTACTTGGCGGCGGCCGTCTTGAATTCAGGAATGCCGTTGTCGGCGTACCCCCGGTTGGCCGGGTCGTCCACCGCCTTCTTCAGCGCCTGCCGGATGGCCCTCGGGGCCATCTGATCGGGCTCCCCCACCCCGAAGTCGAGCATTTCCACCCCGGGGTGCGCCTCGCGCGCCGCCTTCTTCGCCCGCTTGATCTTCTCGAATTTATAAATCGCCGTGCTCTGTCCGAATTGCTCCCCGCCAATCCGCTCCGCAAACAGTTTCTGAAGTTCCATGCCTCGTCCTTTCGAAAGTGGCCCCCGATTATTCATGCCCCTGCCGCTTGTTCAAGCGCATTCGCCCCGGCGGATCCGCACCGCTGAATTTTTTGCATTGTATTGGGCCTCCCCTTTGTGGCATCAACACCCCCTGATTGTTCACTTTTTGACCCCCAACAGGAGTTTCGGAATGAATGTGCTGCATGTGATTGCCAACCCCCGGCCGGCGGAAACCTCGAAATCCAAGAAGCTGGCGCTGGAGTTTTTCACGACGCTGACCGAGAAAAATCCCGACGTGCTCGTCAACAACGTCGATCTCTACCAGAACAAGCCGCCGTTCGTGACGGCCGAAGCCCTGAACTACTTCTGGGGGCCCGTGGCCGATCCCGCCTACAACCCCGCCAAGGCCGAGGAAACCGCCGCCAACTATTCCAACAACAACGCCCAGGCGCTGGTGGATGCGGACGTGCTGGTGCTGACCCTGCCCGTCTGGCTCAACAGCATGCCGTCCATTCTGAAGGCCTGGATCGACCAGGTCATCGTTCCCGGCAAGATGTTCAACATGGGTCCCGAAGGCGTGGTCCCCACTCATCATCTCCGCACCGTCGTCCTGCTGGTCTCCTCCGACGAAATCTACAAGGAAGGCGATGTCCTCGACGGGCTGACCCCCGCCCTCCGCGCCATCTTCGGCTACATCGGCGTGGACGACATTCAGATCGCCTGGGCCGACGGCCAGGACTCCGTCCGCCACTTCGATTCCGCCGAACGCTTCGAGATGGCCGCCGAAGCCGCCCGCGAAATCGCCGAGGAAATCGCCGAACTTTCCTGAGTTCCGGTCCCGGCCCTCTCCAACGCTCCGCCTCGAGGCGGAGCGTTTTGGCATGCCCCATGCCCCCCCTGCCTGACCCCCGCGGGTGAATCAGTCCCCCCGCGCCTATTCCTCCGCCCACTCCATGCCGTGGCGTTCAAGCATCGCGCCTTCCGCCCGTGCCAGCGCGGACAGTTCCCGGTTGTAGTCGGTCAGGGCCCGGACCGCCGCGTTGCGCGCCTGTGTCAGCTCCCGCTGGAGCTGCAGCACCACGAAACTCGTGCTCCGGCCGCTGGCCAGCTTGCGCTGCTCCGCGTCCAGCGCCTGCGCCGCGTAGTCCCGGGCCTCCCGCGTGGCCTGCAGGCGCTCCCAGCCCGCCTCCACGGACCGCGCCGCGTTGTCCACTTCCACCAGCGCCGCCTCCTCGAGCTGCCGGAGTTCCACCCGTGCCTTTTCCTCCTCGGCCACGCTCTGTTGGTGGCGGCTGCGGGCGGCGCGGTTGCCCAGCGGAAACGCCAGCGTCACGCCCAGCGTCCAGTACGGTTCATCCGCCGCTTCCAGGCGGTCGAACACGTCGCGACGGCTGTCCTCGTCGCTCGCCGACACCCCCGCCCCGCCCACAAGATCCAGCGACGGCAGCGTCTGGTTGCGCTGGTAGTCCACCGCCCAGCCCCGGCGCTCCAGCGCCAGCCGCGCCTGCCGCAGGTCCGGGCGGCGCTCCAGCGCCCGCTCCCCGCTCGCGGCCGCATCCACCGCCGCCGGTGAAGATGCCAGCACCCCCACGGGCGCCAGGTGGACATCCCGCGTGCCGCGATGATCGGCGTAAATCAGGGCTTTCAGGGTGTTCTGCGCCTCGGCGTGCGCCCGCCGGGCCGAACTGAGATCCGCCCGCGCCGCCGCCGCCTGGCTTTCCGCCTGCTTCTCGTCCAGACTGGCCAGCGCCCCGATCTGCACCTTGCGCCGGTTGTCCTCGTAGAGCTGCGTAGCCAGCCGTACGGCCTCCTCCTGCACGCGGATGCTTTCCTGCGCCTCCAGCAGCCCGAACCACGCCGATTCCACGTCCGCCAGCAGATCCTGCACCCTCGCCTCCAGCTGGACGGCCGCCTCGGCCGACTGCCGGCGCGCCACCCGTACCTGATACCGCGTGCCGTCGGTCCGGAATCCCTTCAGCATCGGCTGCGTCAGGGTGATCCCCGCGCTGCCCGAACTTGTGTCGAACGGATTTCCGTCGCGCGTCCCGTCCGAACGGCCCGACCGAACCCCCACCTCGTAGCTCAGCCCGCCCAGCGCCGTGGCGCCGCCGATCGTGGCCGACAGGCTCTCGCTGTCCGTTTCGGAACCCAGCAGGTCCAGCGCCCCGTCCGCCGTGCCCGCGTTTTCCCCCGCGGTCTCCTCGTGGGACCGCTTGGCGGATACCGTCAGCTCCGGGTCGTAACCGCCCCGGGCTTCCGTCACCCCCAGCGCCGCCAGACCGCGGTCCATCCGCTCGATGCGCAGGTCCAGGTTGTTTTCCAGCGCCAGCCCGATGCAGTCCTCCAGCGACAGGTTCCGCACCGCCGGCTCCCCCGCCCCCGCCGCGATCGTGAATGCGACCAGTGCCAGAACCATGACCCATGTCCTGCACCATGGCCCCCGACTCCTGCCCCCTGACCTCTGACCTCTGACCTCTGTGTTCTCACTCATATCGCAGCGCCTCGATCGGATCCAGCCCCGCCGCCTTGCGCGCCGGATAAAACCCGAAAAAGATTCCGATGGCCGCGCTGAACAGAAACGCCAGCGCCACCGATTCCGCCGACACCAGCGTCGTCCACCCGAACTTCAGCGACACGGCCCGCGCCATGCCCCAGCCCAGCGCGATGCCCGCCACCCCGCCGCCCATGCTCAGCACCACCGCCTCCACCAGAAACTGCAGCAGGATGTCGCGCCCGCGTGCGCCCACCGCCATCCGCACCCCGATCTCCCGCGTCCGCTCCGTCACGCTCACCAGCATGATGTTCATGATCCCGATGCCGCCCACCAGCAGCGACACACCCGCAATCGCCCCCAGCAGAATCGTCATCGTCTCTGCCGTCGAGGTCGCCATCTCCAGCATGTCCTGCATATTGCGGATGATGAAATCATCCTCGTCCCCCTCCCCGATCCGGTGCCGCTGCCGCAGCAGGTCCGTGATCTGATCCACCACCTCCGGGATGCGCTCCGCGCTCTCCGCCTGCACCGAAATCATGCGGAAGGAGGTCTCCCCCGTCAGCCGCACCATGGCGCTCGTCCACGGCACCAGGACCATGTCATCCTGGTCCCGTCCCATCATATTCGCTCCCTTCGCCTTCAGCACGCCCACCACTTCGTAGGGCGCGTTCTGGATCCGCACCACCTGCCCCACCGGATTGCCCCCCCCGAACAGGTTCGTCGCCACCGTGTGGCCCAGCACCGCCACCTTCGCCGCCGCCCGCACGTCCGCCTCCGTGAAATGCCCGCCCAGCGCAAACCGCCACGCCCGCACCGCCGGATATTCCTCGCTGACCCCGCGGACATCCGTGCTCACGTTCTCCCTTCCCGCCGCCACCTGGCCCGACGCCCGCACTTCCGGCGACGCCCCCGCCAGCCCCGACACCTCCTGCCGGATCGCGGTGTAGTCCTGTTTCGTCAGCGCCATCCCGCTGTCCCCCCCCAGATGCACCCGCCCGCTCCTGGCCGCGCGCGAAAACACCATCACCATGTTCTGCCCCATCTGTTCGATGCTTTCCGCCACCTGCGCCTTGGCCCCCGTCCCGATCGCCACCATCGCAATCACCGCCGCCACGCCGATGACGATCCCCAGCATCGTCAGCCCCGTCCGCATCGGATTCCGCCGCAGCGCCCTCAGCGCCACCGTCCATGTCGCGGAGAACTTCACAACCGTTCCTCCATTTCGACGCCCCGCCACGCCGCGACGTCCGCCGCCGCCTCCCGCCCGGTTTCGGTGGCCCGGTCGGCCACCACCTGCCCGTCGCGCATCGCAATCGCCCGCCGGCAGTACCGCGCGATGTCCGGCTCGTGCGTCACCATCAGGATCGTCATGCCCCTGCGGTTCAAATCCTGGAAGATCGCCATGATCTCCAGGCTCGTGTGCGTGTCCAGGTTCCCCGTCGGCTCGTCCGCCAGCAGCAGGGCCGGTTCGTTCACCAGCGCCCGCGCAATGGCCACCCGCTGCTGCTGCCCCCCCGACAACTGGCTGGGGTGGTGACCGGCCCGGTCCGCCAGCCCCACCCGGTCCAGCGCGTCCAGCGCCCGCCGGCGCATCTCGCGCCCGGTCAGCCCCTGGTGCGAATACAGCAGCGGGAGTTCCACGTTCTCCAGCGCCGAAGTCCGCGACAACAGGTTGAACCCCTGGAACACGAATCCCAGCCGCCGGTTCCGCACCCGCGCCAGTTCGTCGCGCGACAGTTTCTCCACTTCTTCTCCATCCAGCCGGTAGTGTCCCGCCGTCGGCCGGTCCAGACACCCCACCACGTTCATCAGGGTCGACTTGCCGGATCCGCTGGCCCCCATCACCGCCACGAATTCGCCGGGGGCAACAGTCAGCGACACCCCCCGCACGGCATGCACCGCCACTTCCCCCGTCTGGTAGACCTTGGCGATCTGCTCCAACTGAATGACCGGGCGCCTGTCCATGGCCATCGGGTCAGTGCCAGCGCCGCTGGGGCGGTCCGGGCATGAACGGCGAACGACCGTTGGCGGCCGGTTGCGCCTCCTCCCCCGCCGCAAGACGTCCGGTCACCACCCGAACCCCTTCCCGCAGGCCGCCCAGCGCCTCCGTCCAACTGCCGTCCGTGATGCCGGTCGGCACCCGGACCTCCCGCAAGGCGCCGTCGTCCCCGAGCACGTACACGCTGCGCATGTTCTCCGGCGCCTCCCGGCCGCGCCCGCCGCTGCGCTTTGCCGGACGCGGCTCCTTCGTGCCCGGCGGCGGGCCCATGCCGTCCGGCGGCGGCCCGCCTCCCTCTTCCGGCGGCGGGCCGAAATCCGGCTCCGCCTCCGCCACGGCATCCGTTTCGTCCGGCCGGAACCGCAGCGCCGCGTTCGGCAGCCGCAGCACGTTTTCAAGCCGCGCGGTCTCCACCGCCGCGTTCGCCGTCATGCCCGGCCGCAGCTTCAGGTCCGCGTTGTCCACATCCACGACCGCGATGTAGTTTACCACGTTCTGCACTGTCACCGGCTCGAACCGCACCTGGCTGACGACGCCCGTAAAGGTCCGCGCCGGATAGGCGTCCACGGTGAAGGTTACCCGCTGGCCCTCGGTCACGCCGCCCACGTCCGCCTCCGAGATCTGCGCCTCGATCCGCATCTGCCGCAAATCCTGCGCCAGCGTGAACAGGACCGGCGCATTCAGGCTGGCGGCCACCGTCTGGCCCACGTCCACCGCCCGCGAAATCACCACCCCGTCCATCGGCGAGAAGATCGTTGTCTTCTCCAGGTCCACCTCCACCTTGCTCAGGCCGGCCTCCCGCAGCCGCAGCGAAGCCCGGGCCTGCGCCAGGCTCGCCTCCGTCTGGTCGTAGTCCGCCTGGCTCACCAGATCCTGCGCCCGCAGCTCCTGCGCCCGCCGGTAATTCGCCTCCGCCAGCTTCAGCGACGCCTTCGAACTCTCCAGTTCCGCCTGCGCCTGCTCCAGCTGCCGTTCATAGGTCGAGGCGTCCAGCCGCGCCAGCACCTGGCCGTTGGTCACGGTCGAGTTGTAGTCCGCCAGCAGTTCCGTGATCTTGCCCGACACCTCGCTGCCCACGTCCACCGTCTGCACCGCGCTCAGCGCCCCGTTCGCCGTCACCGTCTGCACGATCTCCCCCCGTTCCAACACCATCGTCCGGTACCCTGTTTCGCCGCCCCCGGACGCGCCGCCTCCCCGCCACCACCACGCGCCGGCTCCCGCCAGAATCAGGATTCCCAGCCACGCCCACCGCTTCTTGCCGTTCTTCTGCATGCTCGCTCTCCGGGGAGTACATGTGTTGGGTCGACTCCCAGACCCGAAAGGTTACACCCTCCCGGCCTCTCCGGGCGACCCTGAATCTGTTCGGTTCATCTCATCCGTGGTTCTCCCCCTTGATGGCCCCATCTCCGAAGCCCCCCACCGCCTCGCGTCGCGGGTGAATCAGGCTTCCTTCCCCTGCGGGGAAAGCCCGCACAAGCTCCCTTTTCCGTGGCGGTTCTCCCTCCTGTTTTCCTGTCTTCCCGCCCTGGGTGTTTCCTGTTTTCCTGCCGGGCCGTTCACTGGTGTGGTATTCTCCCCTGCCATGAACACCAGCGATGTCCTCATCATCGGATCCGGCGGCGGCACCAAGATCGCCCAGGCCCTCGCCCGGCTCGGAAAACACGTCACCGTCATCGAGCGCGACCGCGCCGGCGGCACCTGCCTCAACCGCGGCTGCATCCCCAGCAAGATGCTGATTCACCCCGCCGGCCTCGCCCGGCGCCTGCGCGACCTCGACCGCCTCAACCTCCGTTGCGATCGGCCCGATGTCGATTTCGAAGCCCTCGTGGCCTCCATCAACGCCTATACCGACGGCACCTCGGACTCTCTCACCGCGCATTTCGACCGGAATGACACCATCGAATACGTCCGCGGCGATGCCCGTTTTCTTTCCGACAAGGTCGTGGCCGCCGCCGGCCGCGAATTCACCGCCCCCGTCATCGTCATCGCCACCGGCGCCCGTCCCCATGTTCCCGCCATCCCCGGCCTCGCCGGCACCCCCTTCATGACCAGCACCGAGGCGCTCCGCAACCGCACCCTTCCCTCTCGGCTCGCCGTCCTCGGCGGCGGCTACATCGGTGCCGAACTCGGCGGCGCCTACGCCGGATTCGGCAGCGAGGTCACCTTCATCCTCCGCTCCACGTTCCTCCGGCGCGAGGATCCTGACATCATCGCCGAATTCAGCCGCACTTTCACCCCCGGCAAAACCATCCACGAACATGCCCATGTCCGCGAGGTCGCCCACCGCAACGGCGTGTTCATCCTCGCCTGCGTGAAGGCCGGCGGCGCCCCGTTCACGGTCGAGGCCGAAGCCCTGCTCGTTGCCGCCGGCGTCACCCCCAACAGCGACGGCCTCGGCCTGGAGAAGACCGGCATCCGCACCAACCCCGACGGCTTCATCGCCGTCGACGAGCACCTCCAAACCGCCGTCCCCGGCGTCTTCGCCCTCGGCGACGTGGTTGGGAACTATCTCTTCCGCCACAGCGTGAACTTCGAGGCCGAATACTGGATCGAGGCCAACTTCCTGGCCCCCGAGCCCTATCCCATCGCCTATCCCCCCATGCCCGGCGCCGTCTTCACCCACCCCGAAATCGCCTCCGTCGGCCTCACCGAACCCGCCGCCCGCGAACAGGGCATCGACCTCGTCATCGGCCGGGCCGAATACCCTTCCTGCGCCATGGCCGTCGCCCGCCGCCTCGACCACGGCCTCGTCAAGCTGCTCTTTGCCCGCAAAACCGGAAAACTTCTCGGCGCCCATATCGTCGGCGAAGAGGCGTCCACCCTCATCCAGGAACCCCTCCTCGCCCTCACCCACGGCCTGACCGCCGACGACATCTACCGCCAGATCTACATCCACCCCGCCTTCCCCGAAGTCGTCCGCAACGCCGTCCGCCACGCCCTCCCCCAGCTCGACCCCCGCCGCGCCTGCCTGTTCTAG
>ERZ795053.2343-NODE-2343-length-23193-cov-15.578529_pt1 | contig 23193 bp, 22 predicted proteins | sample MGYA00375137_ERZ795053 | MGnify/ENA primary metagenome ERZ795053 (study PRJEB30182, sample SAMN05720284) | activated sludge metagenome | isolation source: Anaerobic digester | place: Hong Kong | collected 2014-12-17 ...
GAAATATTTTGCACATATTTTGGAGAATGGTAGCAAATTATCGGAGTTTTGTACCAGAAAAATCCCAAAATAATGCAAATATCCCGCTCCAACGCCCTGCAGCACATCCTGAACAGGGGCTCGAAAGAGGTGAAATTTCCCGGCACCCGTATCTCCGACTACTACGGCACCAATGTGTTCAACGATGAGGCGATGCGCAAGCACCTTAGCGAGGAAGCCTATCTGAGTGTCAAGGCATCCATCCAGCAGGGCGAGAAGATCGATCGCAAGATCGCAGATCAGGTAGCCTCCAGCATGAAAGCCTGGGCCATCGAAAAAGGGGCTACCCACTTCACCCACTGGTTTCAGCCGCTCACAGGCGCCACAGCCGAAAAGCACGACAGCTTCTTCGTTCCCACTGAAGACGGGAAAGGCATCGAATCCTTTACCGGATCATCGCTGGTGCAGCAGGAACCCGACGCTTCCAGTTTCCCGAGCGGAGGCATCAGGAGCACTTTTGAGGCCCGCGGCTATACCGCCTGGGATCCCTCCTCCCCTGCTTTCATCATGGAGATAGGCTCCGGCAAGACCCTTTGTATCCCCACCATCTTCGTATCCTATACCGGCGAGGCGCTGGACAACAAAGCGCCGCTGCTGAAGAGTCTGCATTTTCTGGAAACGGCTGCTGTGCCTGTTTGCCAGTATTTTGACAAGAACGTGAGCAGGGTGAGTGCCACCCTGGGCTGGGAGCAGGAATATTTCCTCGTGGATGAAGCGCTTTTCCATGCCCGTCCCGACCTGATGCTGAGCGGCCGCACGCTGGTGGGCCACGCACCGGCTAAAGGGCAGCAGCTGGAAGACCACTATTTCGGAAGCATCCCGGAGCGCACCTACAATTTCATGCTCGATTTCGAGACCGAGTGTCATAAGCTTGGCATACCGGTCCGCACCCGCCATAATGAAGTAGCACCCGGACAATTCGAGTGTGCCCCCATGTTCGAAGAATGTAATCTGGCGGTGGACCATAACATCCTGCTGATGGACGTGATGGAAAAGGTTGCCCGCAAGCACAAGCTCCGCGTACTCTTCCACGAGAAGCCATTTGCAGGTGTGAACGGAAGCGGCAAGCACAACAACTGGAGCATGGGCACCGATACCGGCAAGAACCTGCTCAGTCCGGGCAAAACTCCACGCACCAACCTGCAGTTCCTGACCTTCTTTGTGAATACCATCAAGGCCGTGCATGAAGGCGCCGACCTGCTTCGTGCAGCCATTGCATCTGCCAGCAACGACCACCGCCTGGGTGCCAACGAGGCTCCTCCGGCCATCATATCTGTATTCATTGGTACTGCACTTCGTGCCGTGCTCGAAGAGATCGAGAACCGGGTGGACGAAGGTGGTATCGACGAGCTGGAGAACGCCGATCTGAAACTGGACATCCATAATAAGATCCCCGATCTGATGCTGGACAATACAGACAGGAACCGGACCTCACCGTTCGCATTCACCGGTAATAAATTCGAATTCCGGGCAGTGGGCAGCACCGCCAACTGCGCCAGCGCCATGACCGTTCTGAACTGTATCGTTGCCAACCAGCTGAAAGCCTTCCGCGAAGAAGTGGATGGCATGATCAAGGGTGGTGAAAAGAAAGACAACGCCATCCTGATGGTGTTGCGTCGCTACATCAGCGAAAGCAAAGCCGTGTTGTTCGAGGGCGACAACTACAGCGAAGAATGGCATAAGGAAGCTGCGAAGAGAGGGCTCAATAATATCAAGACCACACCGGAAGCCCTGGACCAGTACCTGACCGAAAAAGCCAACAAGGTCTTTGTGGACAATAAGATCTTCACGAAGCGTGAACTGCATGCCCGCTATGAGGTGGAGATGGAAGCCTATGCCAAAAAGATCCAGATAGAAGCAAGGGTGTACAGCGAACTGGTGTACAACTACATCATGCCGGCAGCTGTGGCTTATCAGAATGAGTTACTGGACAACATCACCAGACTAAAAACTGCTGGTGTTGCCGAGACCGGTTACCGTGCACAGCTGGACATGGTCAACCAGATCAGCCAGTACATCAACAACATGCGCAACAGCCTGGAACAGATGATCGACCAACGCCGCAAGGCCAATGAGCTGGAAGATGCGGCCAAGAAGGCACACGCTTACTGCGAAAAGGTGAAGCCGCTGTTCGATGACATCCGCAAGAACGCCGACTATATTGAGCGCTACTGCCCCGACATGCACTGGCCCCTGCCGAAGTACAGGGAGTTGTTGTTTGTTAGGTGATTAATAAGCTGATACCACATTGTATCAGAGATTTGAAAGAGGCGCTGCAGAGCAGCGCCTTTTGCTTTGAGAGACTGGTAGCTTGAAAGGCTTCCTTTATGCAGCTTCCGTTGACAATAATATTTTACCAGAAAAATGCTCCTGTTGTTGTTGCCTAGCTACTCATGTTTTATTACATCTGCTCCATTTCCTACTTATTAAATTTATAGTAAGAAATTCGCAGTATTCTATTTAACTGATCATTAGGGATACTAAAACCTATATATCCTCTGTTCACATTATATATCCAATCTAATGGTTAAAAAAAAGGAAATATACCTGGTTTCAGAATTTACAAACTTTATTAAGCTATGTGAAACAGGTAAACGGAAGAAAAAGAACGGTTACAAATTGGCTCCAGGTACAATAGTCCAATACAAGTGTGTTCAATCTAAATTGATAGAATTTGAAGCATGTTCAGAGACAAAAATTAGACTACGAACTGGCATTGGCAATAATAAAAAGCTCCTTAAGCAAGAGGGTTCATACCTTAAAAGATTTGAAATAAAGTATACAAAGTTCTTACGGCAATCAGGTTCAAGTAACAACTATATCGGACTTCACATGAAAGTTCTAAAAACTTTACTTAAGTACCTTGCTCATGATAAAGGATTAAGCATATCTCCAGCGTATAAAAACTTTACAATCTACAAAGAAGAAAAACCAATACTTGTATTATCACCTGAAAGGGTTAGTTTCCTGATCAACAATAGGGAGTTTCATGAATCTTTACCAGCCTATCTCAAAAGAACAAAAGACATTCTCATTGTGGGTTGCACGGTTGCATTGAGATATTCAGACCTAATGAACCTCAAACAGAAGAATCTAAGCAGGTATAATAATGCTACATATTTGCAGATTATAAGTCAAAAAACAGGCTCTATTACGAAAATTCGTTTACCTGAATATGTCGTGGAAATATTTAAAAAGGGAAGCAATAAAAAGGGACTTCTTCCATTAATCTCAAACCATAGACTTAATAGCAATTTAAAGGAGCTCTGCGCACTTGCAGGATGGACAGAGCCTATAGATCTTCAAATAATTGGAAAAACGAATACCCGTCAACCAATGTACTTTGGGCGATTTTGTGACAATGTAACATCCCATATTATGAGAAGAACAGCAATTACAACAATGCTCTCACTTGGAATGTCCGAAACAGCCGTTAGAAAAATTTCAGGTCATTCAGCTAACAGTATAAGCTTTCATAGGTATATTCAATTCTCGCAAGCCTACTTGGATAGTGAAATCGAAGGAGTATTTAATAAATTACAAGGCTAATTTTAGACACATTTGTACAACTTTCTACGATTTTGCATTAGATATAAAGAGTTGATTTACAATAATATACATAGAATATTGACTTATCCCTTTGGGATGATGATGGTGGGAAGGGCCTGGAGCGCTGGAAACAGCCACAGGTATGGGTTTAACGGGAAAGAGCAGGATCCGGGAACCTATGGAGACGGAAACATTTATGACTATGGATTCAGAGTATATGATCCTAGGCTAGGGAGATTTTTAAGCGTAGATCCACTTACACGATCATACCCTTGGTATACTCCATATCTATTTTCAGGAAACAAGGTCATTACTTCTATTGACCTAGATGGGTTGGAAGAAATGGATTTTCGTGATTGGCTGAACTACTTCATTTTTGGCCCAGCTGGGTCACCTGGTAAATCAACAACCTCCGCTGAAGAATTGAACAAACGAGTCAATTCGACTAAGCCAGCGCATCAAGCAGTACAGGAGTTTAATAGCTTCATTTCAAACCCTGGCGACTACATTGTTAACGAAAGATGTGATGCATGTTTTAGTTTCAACCCAAGAATGAAGCAATTCGTAAGTGGAGCATTGAATATGACAATAGGACTTGGTGTTACGTCAGCATCAATGACATCTGCTGTTGAGGGGAATATTGCCGGTGCTGTTGGAACAATGTATGGCCTTACCCAGATTTCCATTGGAATGACTCAAGTTATTGGATCCTTCTTTGAAGATGGTGAAACAAAGTCATTTAAGGCGAATGGGCCTATTGGCATTGTAGGTGAAGAGTTAACTGAAAAGACAGGAAACACGATGTATATTGAAATTGGGATGCTAAGTGACGGTCTTGTTGGAATAATCACAACGAATGCACAAGGATCAACTGCTTTAGTAGGATCTGCTCAAGATCTGATGAAGGCATTGGAAGGAGGAGCATCCAGTTATCAGGCTTTTGAAAAAACAATGGTTGTTGCGTCAGATGTGCAAAATGTAAGAGCTTCAATGAACGGAATAAAAGAGGTCTTGACCATAGAAATTTCAGGTAGCCAAGATGGGAAGTAATATAATGTTTGAGTCTATTGAACTAACAACTTTAATTAAAAAGTTGAGAAGGAATATTGTTATAATACTAGTAATAGGCTTGATTACTTTATTTGTTTTTAATTCTTTTTATGGTACAAATGAGTGGTATAATTACATTGTTCCATTGTTGACAGTTGTATTTATAGTTTTTAGTACAAATCATATTTATAAAGTAGAGTTTGATGCTATTTCTGCCTCATTAGTTTTGTATGGATATCGTTTTTTCTCCCCGAGTAGATACAATTTAAAATTGGCAAAAACTCAAGTATCGCTGGAGAATAAACTTGCAACTAGAGGAACTACAGCGAAAATATTGAAATTAAAGAGTGAGGGCAGGACTTTTCGTCTAGTTTCCGGTTGGGATGGATGGACAGACGACCTTCTTCTTAAAGTATATGACTTACTTCTAAAATATGAAAAAGAGGCCCAGAACATAATATGAGTTGGCAAGTCATTCATCTATTGACTAATACTTTAAAGAAAATGTACAGCCATCTTTTTGGTTTGATAATAAAATATGCTCCAGTACAGATCAGATAAGTATTTTTTTTTAAAGCCTATAAATGCTTATCCCTTTGGGATGATGATGTTGGGAAGGACCTGGAGCTCCGGAAGTAGTCACAGGTATGGGTTTAATGGACAGGAGCTTGAGAATGAAGTATACAATTCCGGCCAAACCTATTCTGCTGAATTCTGGCAATATGATGCCAGGCTTGGTAGACGGCGGAATGTAGATCCTCTTACAAAACAATTTCCTGGCGTTTCCCCATATTCATGTTTTAACAATAATCCTATTCTTTACGTAGATTATTCTGGTCTAACACCAACAAAGAACAAAGCCAGATTGCAGAATAAATTTGATAAGAAGGTGGAACGATATTCAAGAAGACATCCAGAGGAAATAAACTCGGAAAAATTCGACCCCAATAAGTATACCAATGAGATATGGAAAGAACTTAACTATTTAAAATCTAAAAATATATTTGGTAAGCGAAGAAGTGATTCGCGATTTTATGAAAAATATAGGAACTCAAGATCTGATCCAAGTGGAACTGGACTGACATTCTATCATCACGTTGGAGAAGGGACTGTAATTACGGGGAATCAACAATCAACTGGTTTTTTGATTCAAACGCATGAATTAGAAGCCACATCAGGTGAACTGGATATTTCATATGATATGGAAAGAATTCCTGATCGCTTAGAGATTAAAAACACAGCTACAGGAGAAACAATTTTTGATACAAGTTGGTCTAAACGCAGTGGTCCTAATGGCCTTGTTCGGCAAAAACGTGGTAGTGGAGTAACAGTTACATATGATTTGGGAGCTAGCAATACAAATATTACTGTTGTAATTAATGGCGGAAGCCAATCAAATTCTAAGACAAAAGCTAGCACAATTTTTAACTATACAATAAGAGTATTCGGAGATAATATACAACTTGAACAGGATATTGATTTGGGCAAATAAATAATAACATAATGCACAACTATAAAAGAATCTTGGTTATAACACTAATATTCCTTAAGTCATTTTTGTATGGTCAAGTATATCTTGAGTCAGACACTCTTGAAGGTAATTGGGATCTGATTGTTAGTAATGATACGTTATTGAATTTGGAGTCTGCTAAAATTATTTATGATCACCATAATGATACGATAGAGAATATATATAGAGTTTATAATAGTAGTGGGCTATTGGTTTACTCTGCAAATTATACAAATGGCAAGAAAAATGGAATGGCAAAATATATAAACTACAAGGACAAGTTAACAATAAGGTATTATTATCAAAATGACTCAATGTACTTTATTCAGAGCTTTTATAAGAATAAAAAGTTAGTAGAATCTTTTCAAATAAGAAATGGGACATTCGATGGAACATCTACTACATATTATAATTCTGGAAAACCTTTTATAGAAAGATATTATGATCAAGGCTACTGCGTATATATGATATATTATTACCGTAATGGGAGAGTTAAGGCATATTCGGCAGTCTTTGACGAGAAGTTCAAATATCAACATTTTCAAAGGAAGGACAATGTCTATGTCCCTAATATATAAAAACAATTGGCTAATAAAAGAGTAATTTCATTGACATAAAATTTACTACAATGGTCCTGTACCAAACTATTTTACTTATATTATTTCTATGCCCAGATACTATTAGGTATATTTTATAAGAGTCAATAGCGTCACGTTATATTTTCTAAGTAAGTGGCTTTTACATATTAGTTTAGTCTCGAAAACAATCATTAATAGGTAAATATCAACAGAATCTATATTTGGTTGCTTATTACAATATTAGAACGTTGGCGGATTCATTTCGAGAATAGCATCCTTTGGGATGATGATGTTGGGGCGGACCTGGGAGGCTGGAAGCAGCCACAGGTATGGGTTTAATACTCAAGAACGAATTGATGATCTGGGATCAGAAGGTGGGCATTACTCTGCACTATACTGGGAGTATGATACTAGAATTTGCGTTAGGTGGAATACTGATCCGGTGGTTAAATACTATGAAAGCCCATACTCAACCTTTGGTAGAAATCCAATTTGGTATAATGATTGGTTAGGAAATGATTCTATCGTATATGATCAAAGCGGAAATGAGTTATCACGAATATCTGTTCCAGATAAACTTGTGTCTAAAACTGACGATTATGGAATTACAAGATCCTGGTCTGAAAAAGTTCCAGACGTTTACTTTGTGGCCTTTGAAGACGGGGACAAAGATGTAAATGGAATAAGTTCATATCAAGCACTAAGTTATGAATCCATCTTTGGCGATGCAACGGATAATAGTATTAAGTCAGGAGCTTCTAATGACATATTTACTAAGCTAGACAAAGTTAAAGTAAGCTCAACCGAAAAGGCAAACAAGTTGGTAGAAAATAAAATGTATAGAGGTAGGACTTAGCTGGATTTCTATAAACACTCAAATTCATTTGGGGATAACGACTTTAAAAGGTCGGCACTAGGAAGAAGTAAGTTTGATAATTCAAATTATAATACTTCCTATTTGGTAAATAGCGGTGAAACAATGATTATTATGAACAGGAACGAAGCTGGAAACTACTTATTTGGCATGGCAGGTCAAAAAAGAGGGATACCCCTTTCTATAATTCTCTTTTCGGGGCATGGAGTAGAATGGTTAAATAGGAGTGCACTGATTGACGAACCGGCAGAACAGCAGGCGTTAAAAATGGGATATCATGATTCAAAGTAGATTAACCATAGTGTTACTATTGTTACTTGCTATTAGTTGTAGCAGGAAAAGCAAACTTAGTCAAGCAGAGAGAAACATAGAATTTGAAGGCAATTATGAAAAGTATAAGATCTTAAAAGACTGGATACTTGACAATCACTTAAATGTTTACGGACTGTCCGCTGAAGAATATACTTTAGTGAATAATGATACGACATTTGAAATAAATGCGCAGGATTATTCCACTTTAAAATACCTATCACGGCCTATAGATTTACTTAAGGAGCTTAATATTAGTTCAATTTCCAAATTGACGCTTGAGGGTGATACAATTGTGTATTTTAATTTTAATGAAAAGCGTTCGTGTTATATATTGAGATATGAAAACAGTTATATTGAAACTGGAACAATTGGATGCAAGTTGATTGCACCGAATTGGGTCTTGTGCCTTTCTGATTGCTATTCATTTTAGTAGTGATGGAAGCAATCCATATTTGGACTCAGATAAAGAACAATAGATTTTCCATTAGTTGGCTATTAGCGCCATTGGCCGTTGAAAGGGCTCGAACTTTAACTATCACTTTATGTCTTCGGGCGTTCTATTTATTAAGTTGCATTTTTAAGACCCGTTCAGCAGCATAATTGGTCAATTATGTTGCTGGAAAGGAGTTGAAAACGATATTGAAATAAGAGAGCACCTAATGCTCCATGGTGAAATAAAAGGCTTGATTGATTTCAACCTGAGTTAGACGGTAATGAGCTATGTGAATAGAATATGATATTTTCCACTGAACTTTAACATGTGAAGCGTTCAATTTATCAAATACTAATTATTACATTAATACACAAGTTGAAAACAAACTAGAAGTCAAATATCTTTCTTTAATAGGTCTCATATTTAAAGATTAGTTTGCCTTCTTCATTAATCGATAAATCTGTTTTGCCTCTGTAAAGAACTTTAGTGCCCCTTGATAGTTTAAATAATATAAAATACTTGTCTAATCTACCTTGATCAAACACGAATATGCTATCGACTTCATTCATTTGTTCAAATTTTCCATAAAAGTTATCTATTGATCCTACTGTCAAACTCAAGTTACAGTAATAAAGGTTTGGCTTCTCTAAATAATATATACTATCCGCGTTATCAAATACTAATATAGGTTGACCTGTTATTGATATAATTTCTCCATCTTTATTAAACCTCATCTTAAATATCTCATTGTCATTTAGATAAAGACTATGTGTCGATGGCTTTAAGAATATATGTTTGGGTTCTACAATATTAGGATACAGTGAATCTTCTCTTATCCACTGGTTATGGAAATACTCAATTTGATCTACATTTTTCTGCCCATGGATAAAATAGTTTGACATTCTCAGACTACCGTCATCAAAATAGTATTCCTGAAGGCCATGCAACCTTGAATGAAAAAACCTGTTTTTGCTTATAACTATGCCACTATTATTATATCGTAGGTAAAGACTGTCTGGAACCGAGTCAACATAGCTATACGAAACAGCCACAAGCTTTTCTTTGCAAATTGTGCTATCAATCGTCACACCATCAGCGACAGTTGACTTGACTATGCATTTTTGGCAGCTTACTAAGGGCAAAAAAATGGCCGATAAAAAAAATATTTTAACCCTATTCCTTTTTTTCATTAGGAGGATATTTGTATTCTATGAAAGCTCCTTCACTTCTTGATCCATCTTTCCCGTATACCCGGAATTTCGTCGTGTCACCTTTTTCATTTGTGATATATGTGGTATCATCACCTGGCACAAAAGAAATGTCTCGTTCGAATATTCCTCTGGATTTTTTAGGACTTGAATCATCGAAATCCTCCATTCTCCAGTTGCCTTGCGGCCCCCCAAATACATGAGCTAACTCCTCTAAAGCTGTAGGATCTAAATTTGAATCTTTCCACTCCTGAAATCTTCCTTTGAATTCTTCATCTTCGTAAAAATAGCCTTTAAAGTTTTTTAAATAACTTCTATATGCCTTGGCAGATTCTTCATTAGCATTAATCTCCACATAATCTAGAGTTTGATAATTGTTCAATATGCCACTTTCATCGGGTTCTGCGTAAGATAAAGTCCTGACCACCGAAAAATCTCCATCATCCTGTTCGATAAATTGGACATCTACATATAGAGTTCCGTCGCCTAGCGGGCCGCGCTCTTTAAAGTCATCAATAAATGTCTGAGTTTCCAAAATGGGTTTCCCCTCTCGGAAATCATAAGACATGGTTATTTGAATTTTTTCTTCAAGTCCATCAATATCAATAGCAATTACTGGCTTATTTCCCGCGAACTGATATGGTGTATACCATGGATAGCTAGAGGTCAAAGGATCAACACTTAAGAACTTAGAGATTCGTGGATTGTATATTCTAAATCCATAGTCATATATATTGCCTTCCCCATAAGGTTCTGAATCTTGTTCTTTTCCGTTAAACCCATACCTGTGGCTGCTTCCAGCCTCCCAGGTCCTTCCTGACATCATCATCCCAAAGGGATAATAATCATTTGCCTGCAAAACATCAGGTTCCGCTGATACAATTTTACCCGCCAATCCACCAGTCCCTTCAATTAGTAACCTTCGGTCTGTTATCACTACAAGCACATTTCCCAGATGATTTGATAGCTCATATCTTCGAAGACCAAGTTGCCTATAGTAATATCCTGTTGTGGGCAAAACAGAATCCATACTAATCCGGGTAGATAGATACCCAAGTCTACCGGAGCCATAAATATGTTGCTCACCCAGGAAAATGCTGTCAGTAGACCCATTATCTATTCTGGAATAGGTTGTCATGATGTTTCCCTGAGCATCTCTGACGTAGTATGTATATACCTGCTCAGTTCCATCGTCTACCATCTTCATAACACGATTACCCATGGCATCATAGGCAAAAGTTAGATCCGGACCACTCCCTTTATCGATGAAAGTTATCTTACCCTGTACATTCCATTGAATGTCATCAATATCTCCCTGGTCATCCGATATCAGATTGCCAATTTCATCGTAAGAGTAGTTTGCTCCAGTCTGATCATCTATATCATCCGAATAAGCACTACTCGATATAGCATCATCTACCCTTCCTAATTGGTTAGTATTTGGATAATAATTGTAGGTGAGGTCGTCCATATCATACGAAGATGTAGCATTATCACCAGCCCGTTCCAAAGTTAGTAGGTTACCATTACCGTCATATGTATATGCAGAACTCCATTTCGGTGATTCAGAGATGGCAGACCATGTGAAATTTCCGGAAAGGTGCATATTAGACTTTATGAAGGTCTTCCTGCCGGTCAGGCGGTTTAGTTGGTCATATGTATAAGCTGCACCTACAACATCCACCTTTGCATGCGTTTCACGCATCAGGGCAGTAGTCATAGCCCGAATATTGCCATTATATAGGTTTTCTGTGACTAGATTGTATCCTGTGCCACTGGTTGAAGCAGTCGGAATAAAGGAGTTCCCCGAACCGATTTGAGTGTAGTCTCCATCATAATAGTGCAGTATGAAGCCAAATGCATCTGTACCCATCAGCTTTCTGATACCGGTTGATTTAGCATCACCTCCCATATCTCGACTGGTATTAAGAGCCCCTGAATTCACGCCCTTCAGCCATCCATGTATGGTATAAGCGTAATCTGCGCCTTGAATGAGTAGATCGTCGAGCTCCATCCCGTGCATTAGATATCCTACATTCAGTGTTACCAAAAATACTCTGGAAAGGTAACAGGGATAAGCCAATATTCAGTTAAAAGATCAGTGCCTAAGGAGTACAAACCCGATGCAGACAAAAATCCACTCCAACAGGCTCAGCGAAGCCGCTGCCGGGCCTTCATAGCCCCGATTGCAGCGGTAGCTTGCCGTTGTGAAATGGCTCTTTGCTTACCCGCACGCATCACAAACGGCAACTACAAGCGGAAAGCGGGACCCGGGAAAGTGGATGGCACAAGGAAGCTGCTCCTTCCGGTTGCCTACATCAGTATGCCCCCGACTGCCTGGACGGGAGGAGGTATGTCTTCATCATTCAGCATTTCCCGCAGGTCGATCTCAATAGTACGGCAAATCGATAACATGGGTATGTCATTGGCCATGCCCTGGAAGGGAAATTCAGAATAATCGCCCAGGAGTTCCATGACCAGATAGACCCACCCGATCAGCGCTGTGATGGGCACTGACAACCACAGGCCCCAGTCGCCTAACTGCATCAGTTCCGGTATCATGCTGAATGGCAGCAGTATGATGAAAATGCCCACGAAATACCGGCTCATGTTGGCATACTGGCGTGGAATGGGAAACTTCTTGATGCGTTCACATTTCCCCTGGTGCTCATAGAAATGATAGAGGATCTGCTGTAGTTCCATGTGCCGGAAATCTTCGATCAGTTCCTGCTTTCGAAGCTCAGTCAGATCACGTGATTGCTCATTGATGATCTGGGTTGCGGTGTTGCTGTGTTTGATGAGCCGTTCATATTCATCGGCTGGAAGATAATTCATCAATTCGCTCCGGGTCACCTCATCATCCACTAATCCAACACCAAATCTTTTCTGGTAATACCGGGCACGTCTGCCTACCGGCCCCCGCTGGTTGCTGTGCTCCCAGGGTGCTGTAAGCAGTAGCTGACTTCGCAATGCATACAGCCAGCCGATGTGGCGATAGATCAATCTTTTCTTGACAGCCTTTAGTTCCATATCAGAGATCCGCTTTTCGCTAAACTGATCGGTCACGAATCCATCCACATACATACCCCAGGCACGACTGCTGTTGACGATGGCACCCCAGATCTTGCGTGCCTCCCACATACGATCGTAGGCCTGGTTGTTCTTGAAACCCACATAGAAAGCGACAGCCGTACCGATGACCGATACCGGCAGCCAGGGTATGAGAAAACGTATATGTCCGAAATGATAAAATGCGGCAATGATAGCCGCACCGATAAACAGCCAGCCATAATGAAAGCCTGTCCACACCAGCAGGGTGCGCAGATTAAGTCCTTTGTAAACGAGCATATCAGATGTTGTTGGTGGTGCCCAGATCGTAGATGGAGCGGATGTCACTCAGTTTTTCCTCCAGGTCCAGTTGAAGGTCTTTGAGCTGACCGCTGTGTACATCGAATATCCAGCCGTGCACCTGTGGCCCGCCGGTGGTGAGGAAGCTCTTTTGCCAGGTGGCCATTTTGATCACGTTGATGCACTGTTCTTCTACATTCAGCTCAATAAGTCTGTTGTAGCGCTCTCCTTCATCTGCGATGGCATTCAATTCGCTCTTGTGCAGGCGATACACATCGCGAATGTTACGCAGCCATGGATTGAGGATACCAAGATCTGCACTTTGCATGGCAGCTTTGACCCCTCCGCAATAGTAATGTCCGCACACCACGATGTGTTTGACCTTCAGGTGGGCCACGGCATATTCTATGACACTGGATGAGCTCAGGTCATTATTAGGTACCAGGTTGGCGATATTGCGGTGCACGAACATCTGGCCGGGCTCTACACCTGTCATCTCCTCAGCTGTGACGCGGCTATCGCTGCAACCTATGTAGAGGATATCAGGATTTTGTCCGCTGCTGAGCTCGCTGAAATATTCCGGCTGCAAACGGAGTTTATCAGCTACCCATCTTTGGTTGTTTTCAAATACCTGGTCATAAAGGATCATAGCAAAACAGTTTGGTTGGAGTACAATGTTACAATGATAGTATTTGCAGGCGGAATCTGCGCAGTTCTCTGCAAGCATTACACACAGATATGCGGGCATTTGCCGATTACGCCTAATTTTGCACCTGAATATGGTCTATCTGACGCGAAAAGAGCATTTCAACGCTGCACACCGCCTCTACAACCAGGCATGGACAGAAGAGAAAAATGCCGAGGTATTTGGCCGTTGTGCCAACAAGAACTGGCACGGGCATAATTACGATCTCTTTGTGACCGTAAAAGGAGAACCTGATCCGGATACCGGATTCATCATGAATGCCAAGGAACTGAGTGCGCTGATCAAGAGGGAGGTAGTAGAGCGATTTGACCACAGGAATCTGAATGTGGATGTGCCTTATTTCAGAGACCTACAGCCCAGTACAGAGAATTTTGTCAAAGTGATATGGGATATTCTTGAACCTTATATCGCCGGATGCCGTTTACACAGCATTCGTCTCCAGGAAACGGAGAACATCTATTGTGAATATTTTGGTGAAAGATGATGAGTAACTACAAAGGCTATACCAAGGCAGACAGCTATGATGCCGAAACGACAGAAAAGCTGAAAGCACATTACAGCCAGGTCATCACAACCCTGGGTGAAGACATTACCCGGGAAGGCCTGGAAAAAACACCTGAACGCATTGCCAAGGCCATGCAGTTCATTACCCAGGGATACGGACAGGACGCAGAAGCAGTGGTACGCAGCGCCATGTTCGAAGAGCCCTGCAGTGAGATGGTCATTGTCAAAGACATTGAATTGTACTCCATGTGTGAACACCATATGCTGCCATTCATAGGACGTGCACATGTGGCATACATTCCGAATAAATACATTGTTGGGCTCAGCAAGATCGCACGGGTGGTTGACATCTTTGCGAGGCGCCTGCAGGTGCAGGAGAGGCTCACCCATCAGATCCTGGATACACTCCAGAATACCCTCGACCCACAGGGAGTTGCAGTGGTCATTGAGGCCAATCATCTCTGTATGATGATGCGTGGTGTGCAGAAACAGAACAGCGTGACCACCACCTCTGCCTTTACCGGCGAATTCCAGAAATCAGAGACCAGAAGCGAGTTCATCAATCTGATCGGTGCATCGCTGCACGGATGAGAGCGATGCGTGTGAGTTCTGAGTTTGAGTAAAAAGTGCATTCCGCCTCCGGCGGAAAGTGAGAGGTGAGCTTTGTATGCACCAGGCTCTGACCACTCACCACTCACCACTCACTTCTGACTTCTGACCTCTCACTACCCCCACTCCCACTCCCACTCCCACTCCCACTCCTACTCCCCACTCCCACTCCCCACTCCTACTCCCACTCCCACTCCCCAATCCTACTCCCACTCCCACTCATCCCACTACCCACTACTCACTACTCACTACCCACTACCCACTACTAAATACCTATTTTTGCCCCATGGCAACTGCATATATATTTCCCGGACAGGGTTCTCAGTTTCCCGGCATGGGAAAGGACCTGTATGACAGCAATGAGCAGGCAAAAGCCCTCTTTGAAAAAGCGAACGAGATCCTCGGATTTCGCATCACGGATATCATGTTCAACGGCACAGCCGAAGAACTGAAAGAGACCAAAGTGACCCAGCCGGCCATCTTCCTGCACAGCGTGGTGATGGCCATGATGATGGATGACTTTCATCCGGATATGGTGGCAGGACATTCACTGGGAGAATTCTCTGCACTGGTGGCCAACAAAACGCTGACCTTTGTAGATGCACTGGTGCTCGTGAGTAAACGGGCGATGGCCATGCAGAAGGCCTGCGAAGCCACTCCTTCCACTATGGCTGCTGTTCTGGCTCTGGATGATGCGGTGGTAGAACAGATCTGCGTCGATACCCCGGGCATCGTGGTGGCTGCCAATTATAATTGTCCGGGGCAACTGGTCATCTCTGGCGAGATCGATGCGGTCAACACGGCTTGCGAAAGCATGAAAGCTGCTGGCGCCAAGCGTGCACTGGTACTTCCTGTGGGTGGTGCATTTCATTCGCCACTGATGGAACCGGCACGCCAGGAACTGGCCGAAGCCATCAACACCACTGCTTTTAACACACCGATCTGTCCTGTTTATCAGAACGTAACTGCCTCAGCGGTGACCGATCCCGAAGCCATCAAATCCAATCTTATTGCCCAACTCACAGCACCCGTTCGCTGGACACAGAGTGTGCAGCAGATGGTAGCCGACGGAGCCACAACCTTCATCGAAGTAGGACCCGGTAAAGTGTTGCAGGGACTGGTCAAAAAGATCGCTCCTGAAGCGGAAGCGAGATAACTGCAAGGCGGAGGGCGGAAGACGGAGGGCGGAAGACGAAGGACGGAATTCGGAGGGCGGAGATCGAAATCTGTTTTCTATTCCGTATTCCGAATTCCGTATTCCCCATTTCGCATTCCGCATTTCGAATTCCGCCTTCACTTCAACCCCTGTTCCAGGTCGTAGATGATGTCTCTCACATCTTCCACGCCCACACTCATGCGCACCAGTCCGTCGGTGATGCCGCTGGCCAGTCTGCGCTCTGCCGGCACATTCACATGCGTCATACTGGCAGGATGCTGCACCAGCGTGTCAAGTGTGCCAAGGCTGGTTACCAGTTTGCATATCTGCACGCGGTTCATGAGTCTTTTGCCGGCATTCAATCCGCCTTTCAATTCAAAACTCAGCATAGCCCCGCCATTCTTCATCTGTTTCTTAGCCAGTTTGTATTGAGGATGATTCTTTGATCCGGCATAATAGACCTGTTTCACGTTCGGATGTTGTTCCAGATAGGCTGCCACTTTGGTTGCATTCTGCACATGTCTTTCCATGCGCAGTGACAGCGTCTTCATACCCTGCAGCAGCAGCCAGGCATCAAAGGCATTACTGTTGCCTCCCAGCAGCTTTACCTGTCGCCAGATATGTTCCTGCATGAACCTGCGGCTGCGCCCTACAACCGCACCACCTAAAGCTGTTCCATGACCATTCAGGAATTTGGTGGTGCTGTGGATGGAAAAATCAGCACCCATAGCCAGCGGTTGCTGCACCAGGGGTGTACAGAAGGTATTATCTACAGCCACTTTGATATGATATTTCGCCGCAAGCTGAACGATGGCACGAATATCTACCAGCTGAATAAGCGGGTTGGAAGGTGTTTCGAGGTAGATCAGCTTGATGCGATGATCAGCATGCAGGATCTCTGCCACCTTTGAAAGATCGGTCATATCCGTACTTCGTGTTTCGATGGCATATTCCGGCAGCAGTGACTGCATCAGTTCATCAGTAGTACCGTAGAGCTGGGTTTGGGTCAGGATCTTGTCGCCCGCCTTACACGTGGCCAGCATTACCGAGGCGATGGCTGCCATTCCGCTGGAGAACAGCTGGGCAAAGGTCAGGGTGCCTGCCTCAAAACCTTCCAGCGCTGCGATCTTTTCTGCTGCCTGGTCAACGGTAGGATTGGCCCATCTGGAATAAACATATCCAAGCCGTTTGTCAGACAACTTCCGCATGGCATCATCAGCATCTTCAAAGAGATAGGCTGAGGTGGCATAAATGGGTTCCGTATGTACATTGGGTGCCTCTGTGTGTTTGCCTGCTTCTGCACAGATGGTAGCAATATGTTTCTGTATTCTGGCCATGTGAGATTATTATTGGAATCTTTGCATCAAAGTAAACCATTCCGCTCCTTATTTCCTTTAATATGTAAGGCATGGCATACCACTACAACGACGATCGTTTACCCACCATAGTGGTGATAGGCGGAGGTTTCGCAGGACTGGAACTCGTCAAGAAGCTCAACAACAAACCCTTTCGAGTCATCCTGATCGACAAGCGGAATTACCACACCTTCCAGCCATTGTTGTATCAGGTGGCCTCAGCGGGTCTTAGCGCTGACAGTATAGGATTCCCCTTCCGGAAAAAGATCGGTCCGTATCCCAACATCGCCTTCCGGATGGCAGAGGTTCAGGAGGTTGATCCGGCAGCTAAAAAGGTCATCACCAATGTTGGTACCTTTCTGTATGACCATCTTGTCATTGCCACCGGAACCACTACCAATTACTTTGGCAACAAGAATCTCGCTTCCTGGGGTCTTCCCTTGAAGAGCATAGGCGAAGCACTCGATCTGCGCAGTGAGATCCTGCAGGAACTGGAAAAGGCCATCGTTACCGAAACGGTGGAAGAGCGGGAAAGCACCCTGCAATTTGTCATTGTGGGTGGAGGACCTACGGGTGTGGAACTGGCAGGTGCCCTGGCGGAGATACAACGCAATGTGCTGCCAACGGATTATACCGAGATAGACAGGAAACAGATGAAGGTAGTACTCATTGAAGCGGCCGACAGGTTATTGGCAACCATGAGTGAAAAGTCATCGAAGGCAGCCAAAAAATACCTGGAAAAACTGGGTGTGGAAGTGCGCCTGGATACCCGGGTACAGGATTACGATGGGGCATCAGGTGTGCTGCAGCTGGCCGATGGAGGTACCCTGCGCACGAGGAACATCTTCTGGACAGCCGGGGTGAAGGCCGATCCGCTACCCGGCATTCCTGCCGAAAATATCGGTCGCGGGGGGAGGTACCTCTGTGACACCATGAACAGGATCACAGGACTGGAAAACGTATATGCGCTGGGCGATACTTCTTTGATACAGGGAGATGCAGCGTATCCGAACGGTCACCCGCAGGTGGCTCAGGTGGCGATCCAGCAGGCACACCGACTGGCCTCCAATTTCCTGCGATGGGAAACAGGTAAGAAAGGAAACGCTTTCAGCTACAAAGACAAAGGAAGCATGGCTACCATCGGACGGCATAAGGCTGTGGTGGACCTGCCCGGGTTCTCTTTCTCAGGCTACTTCGCCTGGTATATCTGGATGTTCATCCACCTGATGGCACTGGTGGGCTTCCGCAACCGCTTCATGGTCTTCATGAACTGGATGTGGAACTACTTCACCTACGACAAAGCGCTGAGGCTGATCGTTCGACCCTACAAACGACCACAGTAAAAATTCGGAATTCGGAAGGCGGAGTGCGGAATGGGAAATGCAAAAGGTGGAGATCAGAGGGCGGAATACGGAAGGCGGAATCCTAAATAAAGAATAGACGTATGTGAATATTATTATGTATGTTTACCCAATGCAAGACCTGAAGCAAAGGACCAAGAAATTTGCCATTGATTGCATTGGCTTATGCAGAAAGATACAATACTCTCCAGAGTCTAAGGTCATAACCAACCAGCTGTTACGTAGTTCAACAGCAGTAGCAGCTAACTACAGAGCGGCCTGCCGACTTAAATCCAGAGCTGATTTTATAGCCAAGATAACCACCGTGGAAGAAGAGGCAGATGAAAGCCAGTTCTGGCTGGAATTAATTCAGGATGCATCCATTTTCATCGATAAAGAGGTGGATCGACTGCAGGATGAAGCCGGACAGTTGACAGCCATTTTTGCATCTTCCGCTAAGACAGCCAAAGCAAACAATACCCTTAGAACTAAAAAATAAAACGACTCGGTTTTGTCGATCTTAATTCCGAACTCCGCATTCCCTGCCTGACGGCAGGCAGGCGACCTCCGCCTTACCATTATAAACTCATTCCTCTAACTTTAAGGCTATGTTACATATCAATCCCGAACAACTATTCATTTTCGACATCGAAACTGTGCCCGGTGTCAAGGATTTTAAAGAACTATCTCCCGAGTTGCAGGACTTGTTCGACGATAAGGTTGGACGGCACAAGGAAGAGGGAGTAAGTGCCGCCGATTATTACAATGCCAAGGCCGGCATATTTGCTGAGTTCGGCAAGGTCATCGTGATCAGCTGCGGCTACATGAAAAAGAAAGGAAATGGGTACGATCTAAAGGTGAAGACCTTTTCCAATCACAATGAGAAGCAGCTGCTCGAAGAGTTTGCCCAGACGCTGATCAATATTTCTAAAAGCAACTACTTTTTGTGCGGACATAACATTCGTGAGTTCGATGTGCCCTGGCTTTGCCGGCGCATGCTCATCAATGGCATTCCTCTTCCGCCCTGTCTGGACCTGTATGGCAAAAAACCCTGGGAGGTAAACCATGTGGACACCCTGGATCTCTGGAAATTCGGCGACTATAAACACTATACTTCGCTGCACCTGCTGAGCACCATCCTGGGTATCCCTACGCCAAAAGATGACATTGATGGCAGTATGGTAGGTGAGGTTTACTGGAAACAGGATGACCTTCCGCGTATTGCCAAATACTGCAGCAAGGATGTGGTAGCGGTGGCCAATGTGATCCTGAAACTAAAGGGAGAAAAGATCTTAGGCGAAGAGCATATCGAACTGAGCTGAAAAGGATCTGAAGATTACTGTACTATCGGCCGAAGGCAACTCCAAAAACCAGATTCCCCTGCAGGAAGAGAAAGTGTTGACTTGCTTTGTCCAGTACACTGGAGGTAGTGCGAATATCAGGCATGTCAATGAGTCCTGTCTTTACTTCTGATTGGATGAGAAACCTTTCAAAGAAGGTAAGCTGCAATCCTGCCATGACTTGCAGCGCCCAACCGGCCAGGTGAAACTCATCATATCGTTCCATGCCCAACAGCGTTGTATTTGTTCTGGGAATCAGCACTCCGACGCCACCACCTTCGGTATGCCGGAGCGTCACTTGTGGCCATTCTCCCAACACACTGCTGTATCGCAACTCCAGGTTCAGGTCATTCAGTCCGTCTGTATGTTCAAAAACCAGGAAGTCTTTGTTGAGCCGCTGAGATCGTTCGTCATACGTTCCTGTGTAGGTATGATCACCTCCAATCCAGCCGTTCATTGTAACCACCTGTCTCTGAACCATGACATACTTCATATGATCGATACCCAGTGATACATTCCAGTGGTCGTTCAGATAATACCCCAGTCGGAAATTATACTGTGGAATGGTCATTTTGACCGGATTCAGATAGGGATTGACAGAAAACTTTGTTTGCCTGTCTATTGCCCGCACATCCTGCAAAGTGAAATCATAATCAGCTCCCTGAAAATGAATATCGCTGCGGGTATATACCTCCCGGTTCCAGCCCCAGTAAATGTACCAGGAGTCTGTATGTGAACCTCCCGGCACCGGTATTGCAGACTGACCGTATATACCTATTGATGACAGGCCTGAGAAAAGGAACAAAAGGGTACACTTCCAATGCATATGCAGGTCAGACAAGGAGCGCAAGATACTGCATTTGGAAGTAGCTAATTACCTCATTCAGAAACGATTGCCATTTTACGTGTGATCCAAACCGCCCCGAATACTTCGAACAGACTCCACGGTACCGCCACCGGCAGGATCTGAACTGGAAGCACCCCCATATTTCCGATGACCACCCACATCATTATAAACCCTGCCAGCCAGGATAGGAAAACTGTTTCCATGAATGAGAATTTCGGTGTGATGATCCGGATGAAACCGGCAAGCAGCAAAGCCCAGACACCCCAGACGGCACCATTCACCGGATCGGCGGGAAAGACCAGACCCATAGAAGCATAATGATCGGTCCAGTGTTGTGTCAATACCACCTGATTTCGAACGAATTCATGGATGCTGATCCAGATCATAGCCAGCAACACAGGAAATATTACCTTCTTCAACATATTTGATACGTATTACAACCCGAAGATATTTCATTGGATCCAAACCTGACCTGCTATCCGGTTTCGGGGCAAAATGCTTCCGGTTACAGAAAGTATTCGAACAAAAAGCGTTTACCGGGATTTTGTTAGCCTAGCTACACTCCAGCCATTCTTCAGCACCTGACTTGACTATGGCACCACGGGTACATACCTGTTGGTGCTCAACTCTTTTTCTCTCCCAATAGCCATCGAGACCTGTCGGGGTTCCACCCCGTTTCCACCTTTACCTCTATCTTCGTCTCATGTCCATCTTGTCCATCCGTGACCTCACCGTCCGCTTTGCCGGCGAACAGGGTACATCCACAGCAGTGAATGGCATCTCGTTCGATCTGCAAAAAGGAGAAGTACTGGGCATCGTGGGTGAATCCGGTTCCGGAAAATCTGTCACCAGCCTGTCGGTCATGCGTTTGCTGAGTGAGCCGGGAAGTATTGACAAAGGCAGTGTTCATTTTGGTGAAGATGCACCGGTTGATCTGCTGTCACTGCCTGAAAAAGAGATGCGGCATTTTCGAGGCAACCGCATCAGCATGATCTTCCAGGAGCCGATGACCAGTCTCAATCCGGTTTTCACCTGTGGGTTCCAGGTAGATGAGGCTTTGATGCTGCACAAGAAGATCAGCCGGAAACAGGCAAAAACAGAAACATTGCGATTGTTTGAACAGGTGCAATTGCCGGATCCGGAACGCATCTACAAAGCTTATCCGCATGAACTGAGTGGCGGACAAAAACAGCGTGTCATGATCGCCATGGCCATGAGCTGCGAACCTGACATTCTCATTGCCGACGAACCCACCACCGCTCTCGATGTAACAGTACAACAGACCATCTTAAAACTGATGCTGGACCTGCAGCAACAGAATGGCATGTCGGTCATCTTCATCACACACGATCTGGGCGTCATTGCAGAGATCGCAGATCGTGTGCTGGTCATGTACAAGGGAAACATTGTGGAACAGGGCACCGTAGAGGAGTTGTTCCATAATCCGCAGCATCCTTACACCAAAGGACTGCTCGCTTGCCGCCCGCCGTTGGATAAACACCTGAAAAGATTGCCTGTCATCGCCGACTTCATGCAGGAACAGGAAGACGGCAGCCTGCATACCACACCCATCAGCGTACAGGATGCCATTACCCGTGAGACCATCTCTACTGCCGATCGCGAAGCAAGACTGCAGCAACTGCAAGAACAGGATCCGGTGTTGCAGGTGAAGGGGCTGAAGACCTGGTTCCCTTCCGGAGGCAACTGGCTGGGAGGCAACAAGCATTGGGTGAAAGCGGTGGATGATGTCAGCTTTGATGTGTACCCGGGTGAGACCCTCGGACTGGTAGGTGAATCCGGTTGCGGGAAGACCACACTGGGAAGAACCATCCTCCGATTACAGGAACCGACCGGCGGACAGATCATCTACAAGGGCAGAGACCTGCTCAGTCTTTCGTCGAAAGAAATGCGTGACCTGCGGAAGGAGATGCAGATCATCTTCCAGGACCCGTATTCTTCGCTCAATCCGCGAATGACCATTGGCGCTGCGATCAGAGAGCCGATGACCGTACACGGATTGTACAGCAATGAAAGAGAACGAACCGAAAAGGTCATTGACCTGCTGGAAAAGGTCAATCTGAGTGCCGATCATTTTGGAAGATATCCGCATGAGTTCAGCGGCGGACAAAGACAGCGGGTAGTCATTGCCCGGGCATTGTCTTTGAACCCTTCTTTTCTGATCTGTGATGAATCGGTTTCAGCACTCGATGTATCCGTTCAGGCACAGGTGCTCAACCTGTTGATAGACCTGCGGGAATCTTTCGGCTTTACCTACATCTTCATCAGCCACGATCTCAGTGTGGTCAAGTTCATGAGCGACAGGATGGTGGTGATGAACAAGGGAAAGATAGAAGAAATGGGACCGGCCGATGCCATCTACCACCATCCACAGTCGGCCTACACACAGAGGCTCATTGATGCCATACCGGGAGGAG
>ERZ795053.2344-NODE-2344-length-23193-cov-7.568545_pt1 | contig 23193 bp, 23 predicted proteins | sample MGYA00375137_ERZ795053 | MGnify/ENA primary metagenome ERZ795053 (study PRJEB30182, sample SAMN05720284) | activated sludge metagenome | isolation source: Anaerobic digester | place: Hong Kong | collected 2014-12-17 ...
GCAATGCTCGTGTGTGCTCATATTGCCGCCCGGCATCTTTTTGCGGGGCGGCTTTCTATTGGTTTGTATGGCTTGCGACAGGTCAATAATACTAAAAAACCATTACAAGGATGGAAAAATGCACGAATTATCGTTAATGCAGAGCGTAACAGAGCTTGTCAAGGAAAGCGCGTTGCAAAACAACATTCATAAAATCAGTAAAGTCAAGCTGGTCGTAGGCAAATTTTCAATGGCTTTGCCCGATAGCCTGCAATTTGCTTTTGCAGCAATTGCAGCTGTCGAACCATTACTTGAAGCCGCTGTCTTGGAGATCGAACTCCGTTCCGTCATTTGCCGGTGCCTGGAATGCAACATCAGGACAGAAATAGATGAAAACTATTCTTTTATTTGTTCCAATTGCGCTTCAGTAAGTCTGGAAATCATCCAGGGGCGGGAATTATACCTGGATTACTATGAAGGAGAATAAAGATAATGGTACAGGTTCGCATGGAAAGCAATTTATTGGGAACCAACGATTTATTGGCCAGGAACAACCGCCGGAACTTTGCACGGCGGCGTTTGCTGGTGATTAACCTGATGAGTTCGCCGGGATCCGGCAAAACCACCATTTTAGAAAAAACGATTGAAAACCTGAACGGAAAACTAAACCTGGGTGTCATCGAAGGAGATCTTTACACGGACAGGGATGCCCAACGGATAGAGCAAAAAGGAGTGAAAGTCGTACAAATCAATACCGAAGGTGCCTGTCACCTGGACGCCGGGATGGTAGACAAGGCTTTTCACAATTTGCCGGATGGCCCGTTGGAATTGCTCTTTATTGAAAATGTCGGCAATTTGGTATGTCCGGCAGAGTTTGATTTGGGGGAGGACTATAAAGCAGTCGTAATGAGTACAACCGAAGGCAATGACAAACCAGTCAAATATCCGTTGATTTTTCGCGAGGCGAAGGTGGTTTTGTTGAACAAAATCGATCTTTTACCTTATACGAACTTCAGCTTACAGCAGTTCCGGGAAGATTTGGCGCAGATTAACCCGATGGCGTCGGTGTTTTATATATCCGGACGTACCGGTGAAGGAATTTCTGAATGGAATGATTGGCTATTGGAGGAGGTGAGAAGCAAACGAGCTTAATCGTAGAAAGATAGAGAATAAGCTCTAACAATTATTTAAACAGGTTAGGTAATGGTTTTCATAATCACAACGATTGGAATTGGATGGGATTATTTTATTAAATATGTTGGGGGGAAAAGGTCAGATGCCAAAAAAACTAAGTCGGCGTGATTTTGTCAAGATCTGTGCCGGATCAGCCGCTGCCATTTCCATGTCGGGATTTCTGGCACCGTATATAGCTCAGGCAGCAGAAGCCGGTGCGCCGCCGGTAATTTGGATTCAGGGTGCGAGTTGTTCAGGGTGTTCCGTCTCACTACTGAATACAGTTCATCCTGATATAAAAGATGTCCTGCTCAAGACCATTAGTGTTCGTTATCATCCGACTCTTTCGGCTGCAGCAGGTGATTTGGCAATAGAGGAAGGAATCTTTAAGACTGTTAAAGAAAATCCCAAAAAATTCTATCTTGTCGTCGAAGGGGCTGTTCCAACTGCTGCAGATGGTATGTTCTGCATTGTAGGAGAACGTGAAGGCAAGCCGCTAACTTTCCTGCAAATGGTTCAGGAACTCGGCAGCCAGGCGGCTGCTGTGCTTAATTTTGGTACATGTTCTGCCTATGGAGGATTGCCGGCAACGCCGCCCAATCCAACCGGTTGCAAAGCGGTGGAAGATGTTGTCAAGAATGTACCGATCGTCAATGTTCCCGGGTGCCCGCCCCATCCAGATTGGATGGTGGGAACGATTGCCCATGTGCTTTTATATAAGGATATTCCGGAACTGGATACCTTTAAACGCCCCAAGATGTTTTTCGGCAATATCATTCATGACAATTGCCAGAGAAGACAATACTTTGACAATGCCATTTTTGCCAAAAACTTTGGCGACCCCGGTTGTCTGCTTGAATTAGGCTGCAAAGGACCGATTGCCCATTGTGACTCAACCACTCGTTTATGGAACGGCGGCGTGAATTGGTGCGTCAAGGCAGGTGCCCCCTGTATAGCATGTACTGAACCGCAGTTCCCAGGCTGGCCAATCTATGAAAGAATGCCTGAAATGCCAATTGGACCTGCCATGACTGCTACCGTTGACCAAATCGGAGGAATTTTGGGAGCGGCTGCGGTATTAGGTGTCGGCGGTCATCTGGCCGGCAATATCATGACTGGTCGTATAGGTCCCAAAAAGGACGAGAAGGAAGGTGACAATTAATGGCTGAAAGAGTAATTATCGATCCCGTAACCAGAATCGAGGGACATCTGAAAGTGGAAGTCGAGGTGGAAGGCAATTCTGTTGTCAATGCCCAAGCCAGCGGCATGCTGTTTAGAGGCTTGGAAATCATTATGCGCGGTCGTGATCCTCGCGATGCGCAACAAATAATGCAGCGTGTCTGCGGGGTTTGACCGGTTGCACATGCCAGCGCGGGTTCGCTGGCTTTGGACAGTGCATTTGGCATTGAACCGCCGCCCAATGGTCGCATTATAAGAAATCTTATCCTCGGTTCCAACTATATACAATCGCATATCCTGCATTTTTTCCATCTGGCAGCGTTGGACTTTGTAATAGGTCCTGATGTACCACCATTTGTGCCACGCTATCAGGGCGATTATCGTCTGTCCGCCGATGTTAACGAACTAGCGGTGAACAGCTATCTGGAAGCTTTAAATATGCGTCGCAAGGCACATGAGATGACCGCCCTCTGGGGAGGCAAGATGCCTCACCAGCAAGCCATCGTTCCCGGCGGGGTGACCGAAGTTCCAGATACCTCAAAAATTTTTGAGTTTGTCAGCCGTTTGGATGAGCTGACTGCTTTTATTGACAATACTTATATTCCTGTTGTCAAAGCAGTGGCAGGAGCTTATGCAGATTGGTTTGATATTGGCCGGGGCTGCATGAATATGTTGGCATATGGTGCTTTCCCCTTGGAAGAAGGCAAGGACCATGTCAAAAAGAAGAAATTCTTCCCCGCCGGTGTTTATGAACGGGGCCAATATAAAGATTTGGAGCCTGAAAAAATTACCGAACAGGTCAAGTATTCATGGTTTAAGGATGGCATTGCCGTTACACCGGATCAAGCGGTGGTTGAACCTGATACAGCCAAAAAAGATGCATACTCTTTCATAAAAGCACCCCGTTATAACGGCGAAGTTATGGAGGTTGGTCCTCTGGCACGGTTGATCGTAAGCAAACAAGCTGATGTTATGGCATTGGGTGACAAGGCTTTCTCCGTAATGGGACGTCATTTTGCCCGCGCGGTTGAATGTTTGGAGATAGCACATGCCATGAAAGACTGGGTGCTTAAACTGGAGGCCGGCCAGCCGGTGGCAACTCCCTATAAGATTCCTGCTTCTGCACAGGGCATGGGACTAACGGAAGCACCACGTGGTGCACTAGGTCACTGGAACCATATTGAACACCAGAGAACTGCAGTTTACAATGCAATTGTACCCAGTACCTGGAATATGTCGCCACGTGATGATAATAACAAAATGGGTGCAATGGAGCAGGCTTTGATAGGAACCCCAATTGCTGATGCCAAAAATCCTATTGAAGTGGTACGGGTAGTCAGGTCATTTGATCCCTGTCTGGCTTGTGCTGTTCATATTATGACGCCGGATAAAAAGGTGATCAGCCAATTCCAGATCAATTAGGGGGTGAGAAAGTGGTTAAAGAGATGGAGGTAAGACATTCTGTCTGGATTAGATTCTTTCATTGGACCAATATGATAGCGATCACCCTGCTGATTTTGACTGGATACTATATTCACAGCCCGCATGGTTTCAGGCTGTTTGACAACATGGACACGCCCCGCATGATCCATTTTGCCATGGCTTATGTGTTATGCTTTGGCGTTGTGGGCAGAGTATACTATGCTATCGCAGCCAAGGATGCCAAAAACATCGTTTTCAGCGTTAAGGAAGATACTCCGAAGTTCCCTAGTATGATTAAATATTATTTGTTTTTGGCAAATACCCATCCCTATTACGGCAAGTATAATCCGGGCCAGAAGATGATGTATACGGGCTGGCTATTTATGGCTTTGATTCAGATCATCACCGGATTCATTCTTTACAAACCACATACTTTTGCCTGGTTGGGCGGGGCTCTGGGCGGACTGATTGCCATCAGAGTGATCCACTATATAGTGACCTGGCTCTTTGTTTTATCAGTCCTGGCCCACGTTTACCTTGATGTTTCCGAAGGAATACCGGTGCTCAAATCCATGTTTACAGGCAAGATACCTGCCGATTTTGATCACGGTGTCCATGAAGAGCATGAGGCTGAAGTTGGCAATGGGATTAGTGCTTAGCTATTGGAGGATGAAATTTGCATAAGCTGATGGTAGTTGGAATAGGAAATTATATTCTGCAGGATGAAGGAGTGGGGGTGCACGCCATCAACCGGTTAATGAAAATGGATCTGCCGAGTGATGTGGAATTGCTTGACGGTGGTACTCACAGTTATGATTTGGTGGACTTCTTTTGTCAGGCGGAAAAGTTGATCATTATTGATGCGATTCAGGCCGGAGGAGAGCCGGGAACGATGTATCGCGCTCCCTTGGAGGAAATGGGTTTGCAGCCACAGGAAAACTGTACGTCTTTACATCAGATGCATTTCATCGAGGCGGTTAAAATGGTCAATTTATTGGGACACTATCCGCAAATCATTGTCTATGGGATTGAGCCGGAAGTGGTTGATTGGGGACTGGAGCTGACTCCCCGGGTAGCCGAGAAACTGCCACGCCTGACTGAAATGATAGCCCAGGAAATCAGCGATTTAATGGCGCACTGATTGCCAGGGCCAAAGAGAATATCGAACCAGATGAATCAAACCAACAGACGCGGGTAACGCAGATGCTGAAGAACACGTTATGATATAAAAGATCTTCAGGTTGCGTGCGGCAAAGCCGCCCGCGTCTGTTAGTAATCTTTAAGCAGGCAACAATTATGAATGTAAAAATGAACAGTTATCGGATAAAAATTAACGGGATCGTACAGGGAGTGGGCTTCAGGCCTCACGTCTATCGACTGGCTATGCGGTACGAATTAAAAGGTTGGGTTCTGAACTCGTCCGCAGGCGTCATCATTGAAATTGAAGGAGAAGAAAACATCATCCGGCAATTCTTGCATCAAGTGGTGGAAGAACCTCCGGCACTGGCAGTAATTCGCGATTGGCAAATCGACGCAACACCATGGCATGGATATCAGGAATTTACAATCAAAATCAGTGATGACCGTGAAGACAAAACAGTCATGATCTCTCCGGACATCGCCGTCTGCAAGGAGTGCCGGGAGGAGGTCATGGACAGGCAGGATCGGAGGTTTGACTATCCTTTTACCAATTGTACCAATTGCGGTCCCCGCTTTACGATAATAAAAGGTCTGCCGTATGACCGGGCTATGACGACGATGGATGCGTTTCCCATGTGTCCGGCGTGCCAGGCTGAATATGAAAATCCTTTGCACAGGCGTTTTCATGCCCAACCCAATGCCTGTCCGGTATGCGGACCGCATACCACCCTCTGTGATAACCGAGGCAAAAGCGTTAATGGTGATGCCAGGGATTACTTGAAACAGGGACATATTGTAGCCGTCAAAGGACTGGGCGGTTTTCATCTGGCGGTTGATGCTTGCAACCGTGATGCGGTAGCTAATCTGCGCAAGCGCAAAAAGAGAGATGCCAAACCTTTTGCAGTAATGGCGAGGGATCTGGAGGCAGCGCATAAGTATTGTCAAATCAATGCTGAAGAAGAAAAATGGCTGGCATCTCCCCAGGCTCCGATCGTTATTTTGGAGAGAAATGAACAGTGTTTGCTGGCGGCCGATATAATTCATCCGGGAATCAAGACGCTGGGGGTCATGCTGCCGTATACACCGCTGCATTTTCTGCTGTTTGATGAGGAATTGGAAATACTCATCATGACCAGTGCCAATATCAGTGATGAACCGCTCATTATAGATAACCATGAAGCTTTGGATAAATTAAAGGGTATAGCCGATTGTTTTCTGTTGCATAACCGGGATATTTACAACCCCTGTGATGATTCAGTGATGAGGGTCACAAGTTTTAATACGCCCCATCTGTTTAGGCGAGCCCGGGGTTTTGTTCCCCGCGGTATCCCGTTGAACATTAAAACAGAACCGGTTTTGGCTTTGGGCGGAGAGATGAAGAATGCCTTTTGCATCACTCGTCAGGGGGAAGCTTTTCTCAGTCAGCATTGGGGAGATTTAAACCATTATCTCAACTATGTCAATTTTCAGCGGGGAATCGAACGCTTTAAGCAAAGCTTGTATGTTGAACCTAAAATCCTTGCCCATGATTTACATCCGGAGTATCAGACCACCCGCTGGGCCAGACAACAACCATATCCAAAAAAAATCGCGATTCAGCATCACTTTGCCCATATGGCTTCAGTCATGGCGGAACATCAGCTGCAGGGTGAAGTACTGGGGTTGATCTGCGACGGTACCGGGTGGGGCACCGACGGTGCGGTCTGGGGGGGGAGATTCTGCAAGGAGACTGTCGCCATTTCAAGCGGGTAGCCCATCTCCAGTATGTCCCTTATCCGGGCGGAGATATCAATACCCAAAAGCCCTATCGAATGAGCTTGATATATTTATCCGCGGCGCTGGGAGAAAAAGGGCTTGCCCATGCCGAAAAGATTCTGCCGGATTTAAGCGGACAGGAACTCGCTTTCATGCTGCAGCAAATGAAAACGAATCACTCTGTCAGCCAGACCTCTTCCTGTGGACGGCTGTTTGATGCGGTGGCAGCAGTTTTGGGGGTTTGCGGAATCAATCGCTATGAAGGCCAGGCGGCTGCAGAACTGGAAGCCTTGGCGGATCAAAGCGAGAAAGGGCGTTACGGGTTTACATTGTGCAAAGAGCAAAATATCTGGTTGATGGATGTGCTGCCCATGTGGCCAGAGTTGATAGCAGATTTGCAGCAAGGCCGCCGGCGGGCAAGCATGGCGCAAAAATTTCACCTGACCCTGGTCGAGATGTTTGTCACGACGCTCCTCCGATTACGTGACGAAAGCGGCCTCACCCGGGTGGTGTTGAGTGGAGGGGTATTTCATAACCAGATCCTGCTGTATCATCTGGTTGAACAATTGACAGAAAAGGAATTCAAGGTCTTTTATCCCCGCCAGGTCCCGGCCGGTGACGGGGGACTTGCATTGGGACAGGCAATCATAGCAAGTGAGGTGTTGGCATAATGTGTTTGGGTGTACCTGCCAGAGTCGTTGAGAAAACAACCAACTATTCAGCCCGGGTGGATGTCAATGGCAATCATACGGAAATCAATATTCAGTTGACTCCGGACGTTGAACCAGGACAATTTGTACTGGTCCATGCCGGTTTTGCCATGGAAATCATTGATGAGAGCATCGCTTTGGAAACCATGCACTATCTGGAGGAGATGCTGCAATATGGACAATGATGTTAAAGAATACAAGCAGCATTTGTTGCGGGCAATTCAATTATTCAGCGGTTCTGTATCTTTAATGGAGGTTTGCGGGACTCATACCATGGCCATTGCCAAGAGCGGCATCCGGGGACTGTTGCCGCCTAATATAAAACTCCTCTCCGGGCCGGGATGCCCGGTGTGTGTGACGTCGCAGGGAGATATTGATGCGGTTATTGTAATGGTTCAGCACAAGGATATTATTCTGATTACCTTCGGTGACATGATGAGAGTTCCCGGAACACACAGCAGCCTGCAGGAAGAACGAAGCCGGGGCGCGGATATCAGAATTGCCTATTCGCCGCTGGATGCGCTGCGGGTAGCGCGGGACAACCCGGACAAAGAAGTAGTTTTTCTGGGGATCGGGTTTGAAACAACAACCCCAACCATTGCCATTACCATTGAACAGGCAAGAAGGGAAGGATTGAATAATTTTTCGGTTTTTTCTCTGCATAAGGTGGTGCCGCCTGCGTTGGAATTAATATTTTCAGATTCTGAAATCAAGGTAGATGGTTTGCTCTGTCCCGGCCATGTTTCAGCGGTAATTGGGGTCAAAACTTTTGGAAGTTTGGCCAGAAAATACCATAAACCTTGTGTTGTTACAGGCTTTGAGACGCTGGATATTCTGGAAGGGATCTATATGCTTCTGCAGCAATTAAAAAAAGAGGAAGCACGAGTGGAAAACCAGTATAGCCGGGTGGTCAAACCGGAAGGTAATCCGATCGCCTGTCAGAGCATGGAACGTGTATTTCAGCCGGTCCCGGCTCGCTGGCGAGGGTTGGGGATGATTCCCGCCAGCGGCTTGCAGTTGCGGGAGGAATTTAGTGATATGGACGCCCGCAAGAGATTTGATATTCCGGAAATTGAGGAAATTCCCATCAAAGGCTGCGCCTGCGGCGAAGTTCTGGCCGGTAAAATCACTCCCCTCGAGTGTGTTTTATTTGGTCAGGCCTGTACGCCCTTGAATCCGGTTGGACCTTGTATGGTCTCACACGAAGGGTCGTGTGCGGCTTATTATAGATATATCCCAACGAAAGGAAGAAGTTAGATGACCCAGGAGAGAATACTATTGGCGCATGGCAGTGGCGGACTGATGAGTCAGCGCCTGATCGATGAGGTGTTTAAACAAGCCTGGCGCAATGAAATCATGGAAGCCATGCTGGACGGAGCAATTCTGCAAGTCCCTGCCGGTCGTCTGGCCATGTCGACCGATTCATTTGTCATCACCCCGCTTTTTTTCCCGGGAGGAGATATCGGCAAACTTTCCATTTGTGGGACGGTCAATGATTTGCTGGCCTGCGGGGCGACTCCGCTTTACCTGTCAACCGCCTTTATTATCGAAGAGGGCCTGCCCCTGGCAGATCTCCGCGTGATTGCAGCCTCCATGGCCCAAACTGCGCGGGAAGTTGGTGTCAAGCTGGTGACCGGTGATACCAAGGTGGTGGAAAAAGGCAGTGCGGATGGGGTCTTTATCAATACGACCGGAATCGGGATCATACCGGCAGACATTGATTATCGTCCCCAACGAATTCAACCGCAAGATCAGGTCATTGTCACTGGTTGTGTAGGCGATCACGGTCTGGCAATCCTGGCCCGGAGAGAAGGCTTGGCCTTTAGCACTCCAGTCGTGAGTGACTGTGCCGCCCTTATTCAGTTAAGAGAGATAATATCCCAATATGGCAATGCGATAAGATGCATGCGTGATCCCACCCGGGGAGGACTGGCTACCGTGCTGAATGAAATTGCCGTTCAAGCTGGCGTCGGCATTCATGTCAAGGAAGCTGATATTCCGGTGGCGCCCGCTGTTCAGGGAGCCTGCGACCTGCTGGGCATGGATCCTCTTTATATGGCCAATGAAGGCAAAATGGTCATATTTGTGGCTGCTGCTTTAGCGCAGTCATTATTGAATGATTTGCGCCGGCTTCCTCAAACTCAAGCTGCGTCCATCATCGGCCAGATCAGTGCTGAAACACCAGGCATGGTGCTCATTGAGACGGAATTGGGAGCCCAGCGTATTCTGGGCATTTTAGAAGGCGAGCATGTGCCCCGCATTTGCTGAATTATTTTACAGTCATTTAAAAAGACGTGTATACTGATAGAAAAAGTAACGAGGTTGCAGTATGCACATTAGAAATATTTTTCAACGTTTGCTGATTCCCGTTTTTATTACTTTATTTGCTCTTTCGGCTTTCCCTCCTCTGGTTCAGGCAGCCAGCAGCGAGGGAGGACCAACCGCTTATATCATCCTGATTGACAAGCTTTCCATCAACGACATCGATCCGGTGGCTACGCCGGCAATGTACCGCCTCACACAGCAGGGCGCAGTCGGATTGGCCAGCAACCGAACCTTGCGGGGACACAATACCATCGACTGCAGTTTGACCCTGGGGGCTGGCAATCTGGCTCGCGGTTATCTCAACGGTTTAATGGGTTTCAATCAAAATGAAATCGTGCCGGAGCGCAACAAGACAGCCGGGCAGTTATATCAGAACCTCACCGGCATTAGCGGAGCGGACAGCGCATTGCTGATGGTAAACTACCCGGAAATATTGGAAGGCATGATCCAGGAGAGCGTCAGCACCATACCCGGGGCAATGGGTGAAGTTTTGCGTGCCAACCAGCTCAAAGTCTGTGTTTTGGGAAATGGTGACATCGGCAATGAAAGGATACGGCCCGGCATCGCAGTGGGGATGGATGCCCGTGGACAGGTGCCGCTGGGAGAGGTGGGTTCAGCTGTCAGCAGTTTGTCGCCTGCCAGTTTTCTCAGCCATGAGACCAATTACGAATTCATTTCCGAACAGCTGGAACAAAATCGCTCCCAGGCTGATTTGATTATTATCGATCTCTCAGATCTGGCCCGTTTCCAGGAAGGCGATACAGCTCTCCCCGACATTTATACATTCCAAAAAAAGTCGATCATGCGGAAAATGGATTATATCGTGGACCAAATAATGCAGCAGCTCGATCCCCAAAAAGATCTGTTGTTGTTGTCCGGGATATCTCCATCTCGAGAAGCAATTAAATTGAAGGATAATTTTACTCCGGTGCTGGCATATGGCAAAGGCTTTTCCGCTGGTATTCTGACTTCTTCCACCAGCCGGCGTGACTATATTGTGGCCAATACCGACCTTGCCCCCACGGTTCTGAAGTTTTTTGAGCTAAAAGATGAGCAGCGGGTAATGATTGGACAGGTCATGTTTTCCAAACCGGAAGCAGAGGGTGACCGTCTTGCTGCAGCCATCGATCTGGCGGGGTCAACCAGCACTGCCAACCGTCTGCGCTCTCCTGTTATAAAAAGTTATGTGGTTCTTCAAATCATTGTTATTCTACTGGCGCTGCTGGCCATTTTCCCACTCAAGCAGGGCAAACCAATCATCAAGTCGCTGATTGTCTCCATGGTTGCCATTCCTCTTGTTTTGCTGCCGCTCAATAAAATACCTCTGCATGATGACTGGCTTTATGTTGCTGCTGCGATTCTCTTGACTGCGGGAGTCACCAAACTGGCGTTATACTTCTGTAAAGACAATGCTTTTAAAAGTCTGATGATGATCAGTCTTGTTACCGTACTGATGATTAATTTGGACATTATCATGGGGGCTCCGCTGATAAAAAGCTCCCTGCTCGGTTATGATCCCATGACCGGAGCCAGGTATTACGGAATTGGCAACGAATACATGGGGATCTTGATCGGCAGCAGCATTGCAGTTGGCACGGCCCTTTATGAGAAATACAAACATCGCTTGCTCCTGTTCATCATTGCAGTGTTTTTTACCAGCCAATGTTACCTGATCGCCGGACCCACACTGGGAGCCAACTCTGATGGACTGCTGACGGCGCCGGTCGCTTTCCTGGTCACATTTCTTCTATTACGGCAGGTGAAAATCAGTTTCCGGGCGGTGGTTGGTATTTTTGGAGCAGTATTGATGGTGGCTGCCGGGGGAACAATGTATGACATGCAGCGACCGGCGGAACTGCAGACCCATATTGGTCGGGCGGCCAACCAAATTGCTGCCGGCGGCTGGCAGGAGATCCTGCTGATTATAAAACGCAAAGTCGGCATGAATATCAAGCTCATTCGCTATACCATCTGGAGTTATGTTTTTATGGTCATTCTATTAGTATTGTCACTGTTGTTGGTTCACCCGATTGGAGCCATGCGGCAGCTGCGTCAGCAATATCCTGCTGTATTTAACGGGTTTATCGGCATCATCACCGCTGCCTTAGTAGCTTTGCTGGTCAACGATTCCGGCATCGTAGCCGCTTCAACCACCAGCATTTATCTTGTATTTCCCATATTATTACTAATCATGGATATAGATCAGGACATTCCTGATACAAGGGCAGAAGAGAATTAAACAAATGCTGCCGTAAACCGGCAGCATTTGTTTGGGGATATATATCGTAAAGGATTGAATGGAAGAGCCATAATTCGTTATTACGGATTCTTTCTTTTCAAACTGTATTGGGTGTGCAGCAATTCATGAGATCTGTGCCCCAGGGTTTCCTGCAGGAAGTCTGTATAGAGCATCTGGATCTCGTGGTTATCATGGGATTTGCGCAAAGTTTTGCTGCGGTCTTCGACATAGATGGCTTCCATCCGTTGCTCTCTTTGCACGTTGCTGCGGGTGATGGGTTGACCGCCGCCGCCGATACATCCGCCCGGGCAGGCCATAATTTCAATGAAATGATAAGGAGATGTGCCTGCGGCCACCTCGTCCATGAGCGCCCGGGCATTGCCCAGCGTATGCGCTGCCGCCACCTTCACGATGGTTCCGTCCAAATCTATCGTGGCCTCTTTTAAACTGTCCATGCCCCTTACATCAGTGAAATCAAGTTCTTCCAGTACCCGACCGGTTACTTTTTCATAAACGGTCCGCAGGGCTGCCTCCATGACTCCGCCGCTGGCTCCGAACAATACTGCAGAACCTGTATATTCACCCATCCAAGGGTCAAATGCAGTTTCCTTCAGTTTCAGCGGATTAATCCCTGTCATCTGCAGCAGACGGACGATCTCCCGGGTGGTTAGCACCATATCCACGTCGGAATAATCACTGTCGGTCATCTCCGGACGCACGGCTTCATATTTTTTGGCCGTACAGGGCATGATGGAAACGGAAAAAATTTTGTCAGGATGGATCGACATTTTTTCAGCCCAATAGGTTTTTACCAAGGCACCAAACATTTGCTGGGGGGACTTGCACGTGGATAAATGATTCAAATAATCCGGATAAAAAACCTCCGCAAAACGAACCCAGGCTGGACAGCAAGAGGTAAACATCGGTAACACGCCACCATTGCGGATTCTCTCGAGCAATTCCTGACTTTCTTCCATGATGGTCAGGTCAGCGGCAAAGTTGGTATTAAGAATGTGATCAAACCCCAACATTTTCAGCGCACTTACCAATTGCCCCATTTGCAGCTGATCGCGGTCAGCCCCGAAAGCTTCTGCAATTGCCAGCCGCACGGCGGGCGCGATCTGCGTCACAACGATTTTTTCCGGATCGGCGGCCACTGTCATGAATTCATCAATCTGTTCCCGGCCGGAAATGGCACCCACCGGGCAGGCGTGAATACACTGACCGCACATCACGCAAGGACTCTCAAACAATTCCTGGCCGATGGAAGGAACCACTTGGGCATCAAAACCACGGTGGGCCAATCCCAAGGCATTCACGGTCTGCTTGGAGGTGCAGAATTCGATACAACGACCGCAGAGAATGCACTTGTTGGGATCCCTGACGATCGAGGGACTGGAATAGTCCAGCAGGAGATCAGCTTCGACCTGGGGGAAACGATTGTATCTGACATCATACTCCGAAGCAATTTCCTGCAATTCGCAACTGCCGCTGCGCACGCAGTGCAAACAGTCCTGGGGATGATGAGCCAGAATTAATTCCAGGATGGTACGACGAGCTTCCAGCACCCTGGGAGTTGCAGTTTTGATCGTCATGCCTTCATTCACCTTGGTGGCACAGGCTGGCATCAGGTTTTTCTGTCCCTCCACTTCGACCACGCATATCCTGCAGTTGGCCTTGACTTCCTGATCGGGATGGAAGCAAAGAGTGGGGATCTTGATGCCTGCCTTTTGAGCCGTATGCAATATGGAGGTACCTTCCGGTACACTGATTGGGATGCCATTGATCATGACAGTTGTTTCAGACATTTCTCTCACCGTCCTCTTTTCTTCCTAACCCTTGGCGATGGCGCCAAATTTGCATTTCACCATACAAGCCTGACATTTGATGCACTTGTCGGCATCGATGACGTGCGGTTTTTTGCGCTCGCCGCTGATCGCCCCCACCGGACAAACATCAGCACAAAGGGTACAGCCTTTACACTTATCTGCATCAATTTTAATATCGAGTAATTCTACACACACGCCGGCAGGACATTTTTTATCATAAATATGCGCTTCGTATTCGGAACGGAAGTAGCGCAGGGTTGCCAATACCGGGTTGGGTGCTGACTGCCCCAGACCGCACAGGGAAGTGGATTGTACGACCCGGCATAAACTCTCCAGAGTATCCAGATCAGTCGGGGTGCCCTTGCCGTCACAGATTTTCTCCAAAATCTGCAGCATGCGCATGGTGCCTTCACGGCAAGGGGCGCATTTGCCGCACGATTCTTCCTGAGTAAAATGAAGAAAATATCTGGCTACATCAACCATGCAGGTATCTTCATCCATGACCACCAGTCCACCAGAACCCATCATCGCGCCCAGTTGCAGAAGGGAATCATAATCGACGGGGGTATCCAGCAAACTTTCCGGGATACAACCGCCCGAAGGTCCGCCGATCTGGACCGCTTTATAGCGTTTGCCGTTCTGGATGCCACCTCCGACTTTAAATACAATGTCGCGCAGGGAAATGCCGATGGGAACTTCGGCCAGACCAGTGCGATTAATCTTACCGGTCAATGCAAATACCTTTGAACCTTTGCTGTTTTCCGTGCCCATGCTGGCGAACCAAGCTGCTCCCTGACGGATGATACCGGGGACGTTGGCATAGGTTTCCACATTATTGATATTGGTGGGCTTGCCCCATAACCCTGACTGGGCCGGATAGGGGGGCCTTACCCGGGGCATGCCGCGTTTGCCTTCGATGGAATGCATCAGCGCGGTCTCCTCACCGCAAACAAATGCTCCGGCTCCGGCAGCGATTTGAATTTTAAAGCTAAATCCGCTGCCCAGGATATTGTTGCCCAAGAGTCCCATGGATTCAGCATCCCGAATGGCCTTTTTTAATCTTTTGATAGCCAGCGGATATTCAGCCCGAACATAGATATAGCCTTCATCAGCACCGATGGCATAACCGCAGATGGCCATCCCTTCCAGCAGGGAATGAGGATCGCCTTCCAGTACGCTGCGGTCCATGAAAGCTCCGGGATCACCTTCGTCTGCATTACAGACTACGTATTTTTTACTGCCGGGAGAGTGGTAGGATGCCTCCCATTTGCGTCCTGCCGGAAAACCGCCGCCGCCTCTGCCCCTTAATCCGGATTTACTGATTTCCTGGATTACTTCAAAGGGGGTCAGGGACGACAGTACTTTTTCCAGCGCTTCATAGCCGCTGAATGTGATGTACTGAACAATCTGATCCGGATCGATGATGCCGCACCGTCCCAGTACATTCTTGACTTGTCCCTGGTAAAAAGGGGTCTCCTCCAGCTTGACAATGTTGGCGGCGGCTTCATATCCTCTGGAATCCTGGGCGATAATGTATTCTGGGGAGGGCTTTCCCTCGGCCAGATGTTTCTGCAGGATGGCAACTGCCGCTTCGGGTTTTACGTTGCCGTAGATAAAACGAGGCTGACCCGGCATATGGACTTCCATCAGCGGTTCGGCATAGCACATGCCGATACATCCGGTCGACATCATTTCGACCTCGGCACCGTGGGTTTCGATGTAACGACTGACCGCTTCCCAGATTTTTTCCCCGCCGGCGGCAATCCCACAAGTACCCAGTCCGATTACAACCTTGATATGATGCTGGGATTCTTCGTATGCACTTCGAAATTGATGACGCATTTCATTTAAGCTATGCATTTCACTTCGCCATCCTTTTCCTGATAGCGCGCCAAGATTTCCGGAACGTCATCAGGACTTACTCTGCCATAAGCGTCTTCATTAATCATAATGACCGGGGCCATTCCACAGGCGCCCAGGCAGGCCACAGGCTCGACCGTAAACAACAGATCATCAGTAGTCATCTTTCCGGCAGACAGGCCCAATGATTTGTTGATTTTCTCCAGAATCTTGCCGCTACCCTGCACATGGCAGGCGGTGCCGGTACAAACGCGAACAATATTCTTGCCCCGTACTTGCAGATGAAATTGACCGTAGAAGGTTGCCACTCCATATACTTCGCTCGAAGGGATCCGTAATGTTTCGGCGATGGTTTTGATCGCATCTTCCGGAATGTATCCGAAAATATCCTGGGTCTCCTGCAGAACGGGAATAATCTTGCCGTTGGAATCACGGTATTTATCAAGCATTTTATCAAGCGCCACATAACGCATATCCTGAACATGTTCACTGCAATCACACATACTTTGTCCCTTCTTTCACAATCGAATTTGCATTTCTTTAAATGCAATCGGGGATTTAAAATATTGACAGCTGTTGCAATAAATCCTCGACGATCCGGTCCTATGCCTCGAGAACTTCGATTAATTCGTCAAAGGCACTGGTGATTTCATCTACCGGGAATAATTTTTCCATCACCGTGTAAACATCGGTTATTTGTTGTTTCACTTCAGCCGTCATTTCTTCGGTACTGATTTGTTTGGTCAACAAACGGGAGGAACTTTCATCCAAAGACTGGAGAAAACGGCTCATGATCCGCTTGAAGAAAGGCTGAATGTCTTTGGCCATTTCTTTTGATACCGGGTCTTCCATAATGGGGCCGCCCAGTTCATAGAATTTGTTCAATTGCACATTCAATCTGAATGCAGCCAGTTTGGCAATTTTGCTCTTAATGACCAGCTGTTGTGCAGCCTGATCGGTTAAATAGGTCTTGTCGTTCAGCAACTCTGCGATTTCCAAATACTTGGCCCGGATACAGTATTGCAGACTGACTCCCACATTGTATACCTCATGGGCTGACCGGGGGCAGGGAAGAGAACTGGCCATCTCATAAGCTGCTTTGGTGTGGTAGTTGATTTTAATTGCTTTTGCTGTTCCCATTGCTCATCATCCTTTACATTAGTTTTATATGTGAAATAAATAACAATATCTTGACCAACTATTAATGCAAGTTGTATGCCAAACAAAAACACATTGTTTGTAGCCTTTTCGCAAAAAGCTGATGATGGAACGTAAAAATCGGCTGTTGCAGGCTTGATGTTACAGTGAAATCCTTAGCCGGCTTTAATCGAAAAAGCAAATACATCAGACTGGGGAAATAAAAAAGTGTAACATGGATGTAACTATAATGTATGATCAGTATGATGCGGATTACAAAAATGTGACAAAATTGTCGCAGTTACAGGCGAAAACAACGACAGATTGACAAAATAATAGTTTTTGGCCTTTTGCCTTGGAATTACCGGGAATATTTTTAAAATAACGAAAGATCTTGCTGCTAATGATATAATAATTATTTGAAACAGCTCATTCGGCAGAGTCGGGTAAACATAAGCAAAAAGGAGATGGAACCATTGCGCTTTATGCAGGAATACAAGAACAAGTTAGTCACTGCAAAAAAAGCAGTTAAAACAGTCAAGTCAGGGGATAGAATACAATTCAATTCTTATAATGGCAATCCCCCCGTACTGGATAGGGCGCTGGCCGCCCGGCGGGATGAATTGGAAGATGTCGTTCTGTATACCAGCGTAACCATGTATCCGCTGCAGACCATTGCCTGCGATCCGGAAGGCCGGCATTTTATCTACAACAATATGCACGCTTCCGGGCATGATCGCAAGTTGGCCCTGGCGGGCAACTACTATTATGCGCCGGTTACCTATTATGAATTGCCGACTATTTTAAAAAACGAACGCCGGGATGTGGTCATGTTACAGGTTGGCAGCATGGATGACATGGGCTATATGAACCATGGACCCAACGCCGGACATGCCCAGGATTTGGTCAGAAACGCCAATCTGGTCATCGTGGAAGTCAATCGCAATATGCCCACTGCTTATGGGGGACATGATGCGGCGGTACATATCAGTGAAGTGGATTTAGTCGTGGAGGGAGATCATCAGCCGTTGTTTACCTTGCCGGCGTTGCAGCCCAATGAAGTAGAAAAGCAAATTGCCCGCTGGGTTATGACTGAAATCGAGGACGGGGCCTGCATTCAACTGGGGATTGGAGCCATGCCCAACTTTATCGGGGAATTAATCGTCGAATCAGACCTGAAAAATCTGGGTTGCCATACAGAAATGTTGGCGGATGCATATTTGAAGATATATGCATCCGGTAAGATGAACGGAAGAAACAAAGGCATCGACAAAGGCAAGATGGTGTATGGATTCGCCATGGGCTCCCAAGATTTATATGACTTTATCGATCAAAACCCGGTTTGTGCGACTTACTCCATCGCCGATGTCAACACGCCGCATGTCGTTGCCCGTAATCCCAAAATGGTAGCCATCAATGGAGCCATCGAAGTGGACTTGTTTTCCCAGATCAATTCGGAGTCTTCCGGTACGCGTCAGATTTCCGGGACCGGCGGTCAGCTGGATTTTATGATGGGCGCATTCATGTCGGAAGGTGGCAAAGGGTTTATTTGTTTGTCGTCCACCTATACCAATCAGGAGGGCAAACTCTGTTCCCGCATTCGACCGACACTTAGTCCCGGCACGATTGTAACCACGCCCCGTTCCTTGGCCCATTATATCGTAACGGAATATGGCATTGCTTATGTCAAAGGCAAATCTACCTGGGAGCGGGCGGAGGCGCTGATAAAAATTGCCCATCCGCGTTTTCAGGATGAGTTGATCAAAGAAGCCCAAGAGATGAACATCTGGCGTAGAAGCAACAGGGTTAACTAAAATACATAAGTTAAATAAACTTCATTGCGAAACGTCTTCTTGAAATGAAAACGGATCCGTTTTTCTTTTTTCTGCCGGTTGGGGACCTACTTCGATAATCGCCATGGTGCAGCGGGAAATGCAGATCAGGGTTTCTTCTTCATCATAGATGCGGATATCCCAAATGATGGTGCGCCGTCCCACATGGATAGGGGTGCCGACCGCATGAACTATTCCGCTGGCTTTGCTGCGGATATGATTCCCATTGATCTCCAGCCCTACCGCTCGCTGCCAACTGGCGTCAATAAACTGGTAGCTGCCGGCAGAAGCTACTGTTTCGGCAATGACCAGGGAAACGCCCCCGTGTAACAGTCCAAAGGGCTGATGAACTTTGGGCGTAACCGGCATTCGGGCAACGACTCTCTCCGGCGTATACTCAAAGATTTCAATTCCCAGTGTCCCCATCACCGTATGGTCTATATCAAAACCGGAAACATCCTGCATGGCGATCACTCCTTTGTTAGATTCAGGCTAATAAACTTATGATAACACATAAGTGCTCAGGAAAAATTGGATGAATGATAGCATCAAAAACGTTGGTCTGAATATTTCTGCACGGACAAACCAAAATATAATATTAGAATAATAAAAAATATTTTTAATTGTAATATTATTACGTAAAATTACATTGCCTGATTAATTATGCTTAATTATAATAGTAATTAATGACTTATAGTGATGGTTCATATTGGTTGCCTGAAAAAGTTCTGTTGAAGTTTTTTAGAGAGGCAAGGCGCAGTTTTGTAAACTGTGTCATGAATATCAACAATCGGGAAGGGGGAGCAGTGTTCTCGGTATTATAAAATACCCTAATAATAATTAAGGAGGCATAGAACGGATGGCACATCTTTATACCAGCGACGAGCAGATTGACCGACTTGTGGATTTTAAGGGTGCTCGTGAATACCATCTTACGAAGGATCGCCGTAAAAAAGACAAACGTATGCCATTGAAGGAGGCCATCGCTGAATTTGTTCATGACGGTGATATTTTTGCTGAAACCGGTTTTTCCTATGTCAGGAGTCCCATTCAGGCTTATTTTGAAATTGTTCGCCAACAAAAGAAGAACCTTACCGGGATCGGTTCTCCCATGTCCAACTGTTCCTATTTCATGGCCCGGGGATGTATGAAAGCAATCCATTTGTCTTACATTGGCGTGGAAATGCGCGGCAATGACAAAAACTTTGCCCGGATCATCAAGAACAAGGAAGCCGAGATTCTTTCCTTCTGGAGCCATGGGACCATGGCCCAGGGATTCAAAGCCGCCCAACTGGGTGCTCCCTTTATTGCTTCCAAGCAATTGCTGGGTACCGATATGATCAAGCAAAATCCCTATGTAAAAGTTATTGACAACCCGGTCGGCATAGATCATGATCCGGTTTGCCTAATACCGGCCTTGTTCCCGGATGTCTGCATTATCCATGTCCAACAGGCAGATCGATTCGGCAATGCGGTGATAAGCGGCCCGGCCATCAATGACATAGCGCTGGCAGCGGCCTGCCGCAGAGTCATAATTACTGCCGAAAGAATCGTTCCGGAAATGACCATCCGGGATAACGGCAATGCAAGTATTCCCTTTATGTATGTGGATGCGGTGGTCGAGCTTCCTTATGGAGCCTATCCGGGATGCTGCCCAGGACATTATTTCTGGAATCGGGAGTGGTGGGAATTCCTGATCCGTATTGGCACGGTAACCTATGACAATATGATTGATTTTACCGATCGCTGGATCATGAATACCAAAGACCAATATGATTTTATAGATAAAGCCGGCGGAATGGCGGTTATTGACAAGGCTCGCCGCTTGATGGAAGCAGCCCAGGGAACCGCAGATGACACTGCAATCAGTTTTGACTATCAAGAAGTAATACCCAAATGGGACTAAGCAAGGAGGGGAATTATGAGCAATGTAGCACCCGCTAATCCATTGGAGATGCTGGCCTATAATCTGTCTATGATGATCGAGGACAACCAGATTGTATATGTGGGAACCGGGCTTCCCATGGTGGGAGGAATGTTGGCCAAGAAGACGCATGCCAAGAACATCACTTTGGTTTTTGAAAGCGGTGGACAGGATCCGCTGGAAGGCTGTGATGTCCCATGGTCAGTCGGTTGTCCCTTTACCTACCGTAAATCACCTTTGACTATGGAGATGTCCATCTCCTTTGGCCAGTGTGCCTTGGGATATGTTGATATCGCTTTTCAGGGTGGCGCTCAGTTTGATATGTACGGTAATGTTAACACTTCCGTGATCGGCAGTTACGAAAACCTAAAATCCATTCTGCCCGGCAGCGGCGGTGGCAATGATATCGGTTCACTGACGGAGAAATCAGTGCTGGTTGGCTTGCAGCTGCCCGAGCGGTTTCCTGAACGAGTGGATTTTCTGACCACACCGGGCTATCTCGAGGGTGGAGACAGTCGAGAAAAAGCCGGGCTTTATGGTGGGCCGATCGCGGTCGTAACCCAGGTGGGCATCTATGATTTTGAACCGGAAAGCAAACGCATGCGGATCAAAGCCCTGAACCCGGGTATGACAGTAGAGATCGCGCAAATGTGCACCGGCTTTGAACTGCTGGTACCGGAGGAAATCCATATGGTCGCCCCGCCGCCAGACGAAGTGCTGGAAATATTGCGGACGGTGGTCGATCCCCGCGGCGTATTTACCAAGATGCCGGGGATGTAAAAATCTGTCGTGAACAAACAGCAAAAGGGCTGGCATTTGCCAGCCCTTTTAATTTGGCTTTATTGAACGAATGGTTCCCGCTTATTTAACCCGGGGCGGGAATTCAATAAAGATCTTGTGGGGGTCAACTTCTTGACGTAATACTTCTAAAATATCAGACGGCGGTGCTGGAATTTCCTCAACTTTTTCCGGTACGAGCAATTCAAAGCCGCTGCACTGCTGGGCAATGTCAACCGTACAATAAGGATTCAGCCCTTTAACGCGCATACGTTTGCTTTCCGGTTCAAAATCCATGACCCCGATTTGGGTTACCACAGACTGCGGACCTTTGCCCAGCAAACCTGCTTCTATACGGCTATTTCCGCCGCTCAGGAACCCCGGACTGGTCATGAAGTCCAATTTAGCAGGGAATTTACTGGGATCCTGCAACCCTACCAGGACAAATGTCTCTGACAGGGAACTCAGGTCGTTGCCGCCGCCGCTGCCGGTCAGACGGGACTTGAAGTTGTGGAAATCTCCGCCGATCATGTGAGTATTCAGATTGCCGTACATATCAATCTGGGCTGCACCCTGGAAAGCGATGTCAACAAAACCGTTGGCAGCCATGGCAAAGGAGTGTGCCATTTCCATGCTCATCGGCGCCCGGCGGAAGGTTGCCGCGCCGCCTACGGACCAGGGCATGGGACCTTCCCAAGGATCTTGTCCGCCACTTTCATAAACCAAGGTGATATGAGGGGCATGGGTTTTTTTGGCTAACATGGCGCCTACCATGGGGAGCCCTGTGCCGACGTAAACGATCATGCCGTCATGTATTTGCAGAGCAATGTTGTAGGCCAGTTGTTCAAAAGGATTAGCTGGTGCTGGTGTATTCAAAAGGTTCGCCTCCTTTATTATTTATCTTACTCCCATTTGGGGATGACGGTTTCATAGGTAAAATCGACCCCGATGTCCTCAATCAAGTATTCTTCCGCCTTTTCCAATCTGCGCAGGTTATCAATATATGAAAATCCACCCAAATCTTTGGCCAGACGATCAACCAAGGCATACTGGTCGGGGCAGTCGTAAATCCAATTTTTCATGAAATCGCTCATGGCGACATCATTTTTGGTAGCGATACGCATCAGCCATTCCCACCACTCTCTGGCCCAATAATAATGACCGGGACAGGAGCCGGGCAGACAGCCATAAGGCAGTTCGACCACAGCATCGACAATCATAAAGGGGATGACGGTATTACTGTTGTCAAAACGAATACTCAGTTCGGGAACGACTTCCTCGCAGGTAATAATAACTTTTCTGGAAGCGAATGCCAAGGCAATGTCATTGACGGCCGGGCCGACTATTTTCCCGTTTCCGAAAATATCAGCCTGCTGGCAGTGAATGATGCAGACATCCGGATGAAGGGCTGGAATCAAGACCACCGGCTGACCGCTCCAGGGATCTTTGACTTCCTTGACATAAGGGTTATACTTGACTATGTCAGTGCCGAGCAATTGATGGGCTGCAAGATACGGAGAGCCGTATTGGGCAGCTTTAAATCCCAAAGCCATCGAACCATGGCTCCATTCAGAGATAATTTGAGTTTTGCCTTCCTTGACCCCTTTGGAAAACTGGCGGTCAGTGCCACGCATTTCCGCGCCACAGTAAGAATTATGGGTCCAATTGCAGCATCCCGCAAATACAGCAAAGGAATGCAGCGTATTGGGGGAACCGATGTATTGGAGATTCTTTTTATTCTGACGCAGAATTTCAAAATGGGCCTGGATCGGTGTGCGGACATAAGAAAAACCGGAATCAGCCATAATACATCCATCTTCCACGTATTTGGCGATGGCGTCCTTAAGACTCATTCTCTTGTCTTCTTTGAGACGACTTTTTTTCAGGTTGGTTTCCCGAAAGGACTCATGGT
>ERZ795053.2346-NODE-2346-length-23181-cov-5.379659_pt1 | contig 23181 bp, 14 predicted proteins | sample MGYA00375137_ERZ795053 | MGnify/ENA primary metagenome ERZ795053 (study PRJEB30182, sample SAMN05720284) | activated sludge metagenome | isolation source: Anaerobic digester | place: Hong Kong | collected 2014-12-17 ...
TGGATGACGAACGGTGCGTCGAACGCCTTGCGCAACCGGTGCGCCAGGAAGGTGACCGCATCCAACGTGCGCAAGGTATCGACGATCAGGGCGAAGCTGTCGGTATTGACGCGGGCGAGCAGATCTGGCCGGTCGACGACCGCGCACAGGCGTTCGACCGCGCCCTTCAGCAGCAGCTCCGCAGCAGCAGGGCCGAGGTCCTCGCTTACCGTGGAAAACTTGTCCAAGCGCAGTTCGAGGACGGCAACCAGCAGCTCCTCGCGTCGCGCCGCCGACAGCACCCGCCCCAGCCGCTGCAGGAAGGCCTTGCGGTTTTGCAACTGTGTGATCTGATCGCGACCGGCCTGTTCGGCGATCGCGTTCGCCATGCGGTGCAGGTCGGTGACGTCGGTAAAGACGAGTACCGCCCCCTCGGCCGCGCCGGAAGCGGCGCGAATGACGGCGAGTGAGACCTGGACCTTGCGCTCTTCGCCACCCCTCGATCGCAACAGCGGGCCACTCAGCATTATGACGCCTTTCGCTGCTGCAGACGCTGCCAGCGCGGCAATGCTGATCCGGGCGCGGCCGATCGCGTCCGAGAGGCAGACGACACCGTCAACCGGACGACCGATTGCGTCGGCTTCGGGGCTGCCAGTGAGCCGTTGCGCCACCGTGTTCATGTGCCGGATCCGGCCGTCGCCATCCAGGGTCATGACGGCATCGGAGATCGAGTGCAGGGCCGTACGCGCGATCGCCCGCTCCGAGCGGATTTCTCCGCGCTCCCGGTCGAGATCTACCGCTGTCCAGGCCAAGCCACAGATGACCAGCGCCAAGAGCGCGGCAGCGGGCGAAAACCAGAGCTGCGCGCCGGCCAGGAGCGCGGCGCTGGTGATCAGTGACAACAGACCGCCCACCACCAGGACCGGCGTGCGGCGCATGCCGGCTGCATGGACAAGCGCTGGGAGCGAAATCAAACCCAGGGTCAGGGCGATCGCCATCAGCGGTGCCAGCGGCCGAAGCAGCAGCCCTCGCCGCAGGGCATCGAACGCGTTGGCGTTGAATTCGACGCCGGACATCATCGGGTTGCCGGTGATTCCGCCGACCGCGAGGCGGTCGCCGGTCATCACCGCGGTGGCACCGACGAACACCGTCGCATCGCGAAAGACATCGGTCGGCACGCGGCCGTGGATGACGTCGGCAAGGCCAACCCGGCGGAAGTGACCCGGCGGTCCGGCAAAAGCCACCAGAAACGGGTTGCGGCGTACCCAGACGAAGGGATCTCTGGCGCCTTCATCAACGTCGGCCTGTCTCAGCCGCGCCCCCCATCCGCCTGCCGCTGCAGCCGCGATCGGATCCGCAACCTGCAGTGCCGCGAGCGCGAAGGCTGGCCAGACGGGCGCGCCGAGGCCGGCGCTGAGAAACAGCCGCCGGCTGCGCCCGCCGCTGTCGAGCTCGACATCGACATGGCCGAAGCCGGCCGCGACCGCGGCTAGCGCCGGAAACGGCACCAGCTCGATCAATTGACCGTCCTGGCGCAGGTGCTCGAAGGCGACCGGCATCACGACCCGTCCGCTCTCGGCCGCGTGCGCGACGAGGAGCCGATCGCCTTCGGCATCGAGCGGGTTCGTGTCGGCGAAGATGACATCGATCGCGATCACCTTCGCGCCGGCGCGGTGCAATATGTCAACCACGGCCGCATAGACACGCCGCGGCAGCGGCCACGCTCCGAGTTCGGGAAGGCTTTCCTCGTCGACGGCAACGATGATGACATCTTCGGGGGCGGGACGGTGATAAGCGAGCAGGGCAACATCATAGAGAGCGTGATCGATCGGCCAGAGCCAGTCCCGAGCAACCGCAAGGAGTGCGGCCGCTGCGACCACCCCGGCGACGATGAGCTTCAGCGCTGGAGCCGAGCCGATGACAGTCCGAACCTGTCTGTGCTCGGCGTTCATAGGAGAATCAGCGCAAGGAGAACGCTCAGGATCGGCACTGAAATGAGCCAAAGCGGGTCGGACGGCAACTCGATCCGCTGCGGCGCGCTGAAGGCGCTGGCCTCACCGGCGGCGTCGATCGTTTGCACGCGGATGAAGACGACCCCACCGTCCGGCCGCTCCAGCTTGATCGACGGCTCGGTCGTCTCCTGGTCGACGACAACATCGGTAAAAGCGTTGTCACGCGCCATCTGGAAGCGGAAACGATCGCCGGCGAGGCCGGCCGGCCAGCGGACAACCATCGCCTCGTCGGACAGGTCCGGCTGCTCCGGCACTGGTCCCGGCTGCGGAACACGCAGCCGCTGTGGGTCGCCGAATGGTCCTTCTTCGCCCTGCTTGTCGATGGTGGCGACCCGCCAGCGATAGGTCCCGGGCGGCAGAGCGCTGGTGACCGCATAGCGCGCTTCGCCCAAGCGGTCCACCGCTGCCAGCGGAGCGGCAAAATCGTCACCGGCGGTGAGCTGGAAGCGGTAGGCGGCTGCCTCGTCCGGCTCGCTCCAACGGAACTGTGGCAGACCGTCGGGCACCACGCCGCCCTCGTTCGGTTCGAGCGGGAACGGCGGCTCCGGCCGGGCATTGAGGACGAATTCGCGGGTAGCGTCGAGTCCCTCCTGCCCCAAGGCGTCGATGCCACGCACCCGCAAAAAATAGGATCCGTCGGTAAGATCCGGCCCGGTGATCGAAGGAGTAGGCGCAACGCGCTCAGCGACGACCTGCATAAACGCTGCATCGCGCGCAATCTCCAGGCGATAAGCGGTCGCGCCTTTCACTTCCGCGACCCGGATCCGCACCGGCACTCGTTCGAGGACGGCCGGCACGTCGGTCAGCGCCGGGGCTGGCAACAGGGGCCGCGGTGGCCGCGGCGGTGCGCCCAAATCGACGACAGTGCCGAAGCCGGCCGCGATCGCGACCGTCTTTGCACGCGCACTGACCGCGACCTGGCCCGAGAGCACTTCCGTGCGCATCGCGTCGTTGGCTTCCAGAACGCCGACACGAAAATCGGTTCCCCGAACGGCCGACAGCGCTGCCGGTGTCCTGATCTCGGTCCGCGACCCGCTTGTCCGCAGCGCCCGCGCCTTCATGGTGGTGGAGCCCTTGAGCAAGCGCAGGCGGGTATCAGCGAAGGCATTCCCGCCGGCGACACTCAAGATATCGAGAACGACGCGGCTTTCGGCCGCGACCCTGAGCGTCGAACCGTCAGCAAATTCGAGACTGACGCTGCTGTCCGCTGCCGTCGTCACTTCGTCGCCGGGCTCGATCACCATATCCGCGACTGCAGCCGTCTGGTGCTGGCCGTCGGCGGACTGAACGGTCGCCTCACCTTCGACAGCCATAATTCGCGCCGGCGCCGGCTTGATGCGCATCCATCCGACCGGGATCCGCAGGCGCGAACCGGGCGGCAGGTTTTGCGGATCGGCGACCTGGTTCAACGCCTGCAGACGCTGCCAGTAGCCGATGTCAATCAGATAGGTTTCGGTTACATCCCACAGCGTATCGCCCGGACGTACGGTGTAGAGCCAGTCGGTCGCCAACGCCTGCGGCGCGCGCCCGAGCCCAACGACGCATCCGAGAACGAGGAGCCAGCGTCCGATGCGCCTCATCGTCAACCTGGTGTCCGTCGATCGCATGATCAGGAATATCGCTCCCCCCGCCCCGCACGCGAGGATTTGGCCCAAGACTAAACGACTTCCTGCCGCCCCGGCAACTAAACACCGGTCACCGGCCGCCGAAATAGGCACCCCGCTTGGGGCCGCAGCGGCGATGCCGCGAATCGCTTGCCCTCTTCCACAACCTGATTACATTAAGCGGTCGGTAGCGGCGTCGTGTGCGCGGCAGCCATCGCTTGATCTTCTTCGAGGAACCCCGACATTCGGATGACGGTGATGATCGTCATGGACGGCTTGAGCAAGCACTTCGGCCCGGTGCGGGCCGTCGATGGCCTGACGCTTGCGGTCGACAAGGGCGAAGTGCTGGGCTTCCTCGGTCCCAATGGCGCCGGCAAGACGACGACCATGCGCATGCTGGCGGGCTTCCTTGAGCCGTCGCGCGGCCGGGCAGCCATCTGCGGCTTCGATGTCGCGACCGAATCGATCGCAGCCAAGCGCCGGCTCGGCTATCTGCCCGAGGGCGCGCCCCTTTATGGGGACATGACCTGCGCCGCTTTTCTCTCCTTCGTGGCCGAAATTCGCGGCTACCGCGGCGCGGCAAGGAGGCAGCGGCTGGCGGAGATCGTCGACACCGTTGCTTTGGGCGATGTCCTCGAACGGCCGATCGACACGCTGTCGAAGGGCTATAAGCGCCGGGTCGGCCTGGCGCAGGCGATGCTGCACGATCCGCCGGTGTTGATCCTGGATGAACCGACGGACGGCCTTGACCCCAACCAAAAGCACCACGTCCGCGAGCTGATCCGCGGCATGGGCAAGGAGAAGGCCATCATTGTCTCGACCCACATTCTGGAGGAGGTCGAGTCGGTCTGCACGCGCGCGGTCGTGATCGCACAAGGCCGCATTGCCGCTGATGGCACGGCGGAAAGTCTCCTTGCGCGACTGCCCCGGCACAACGCGGTTCGCCTGGTGGTTCCTGCCGGTGCGGCGGATGCGGCGGCAATGGTGTTGAGGGAGGTTGCCACCCCGCAGGCGGTCGAGCGGCTCCCGGCCGCCGATGGCCTTGTCACCTTCTACGTGCTGGCCCACGAAGGTGCAGCACCGCTTGCGGCCGTAGCGCATGGACTGCATGCCCACAGCATCGAAGTCGACTCGCTCGGCGTCGAGCGTGGTCGCCTTGACGACGTTTTCCGGGCGCTGACCGCCCCTGAGGGAGCAAGCCCGGAGGGAGCAGGTTCCGGCCATGCGTAGCGTCGCCATTATCGCCAAGCGGGAGCTTGTCGCCTACTTCGCGACGCCGGTGGCGTACGTGTTCATCATCATCTTTCTTGCCGTCAGCGCCGCCCTGACCTTCTATGTCGGCGGCTTCTTCGAGCGCAGGCAGGCGGCGCTCGATACTTTCTTCACGTTCCACCCGTGGCTGTTCTTGTTTCTGATCCCAGCCGTCGGCATGCGGCTGTGGGCGGAGGAGCGCAAGACCGGAACTATCGAGCTGCTCACCACCATGCCGGTGACGACGACTGCGGCCGTTATCGGCAAGTTCCTCGCCGCGTGGGCGTTCATTGCCGCCGCGCTCGCGCTCACGGCGCCGATGTGGCTCACGGTCAATATACTTGGCGAGCCCGATAACGGCGTCATCCTCGCTTCCTACGTCGGCAGCCTGTTGATGGCAGGCGCCTTCCTCGCCATCACCTCGTGCATGTCGGCCCTGACCCGCAACCAGGTCGTCGCCTTCATCCTTGGCGCCACGGTGTGCTTCCTCTTCACGATGAGCGGTGTTGAGCTGGTCCTGGAGACGGTGCGCGCGATCGCCCCTGCGGCGCTGGTCGATGCGGTGGCTTCGCTCAGCTTCCTTTCGCATTTTTCGACCATCACCAAGGGCGTGATCGATCTCCGCGACCTGGTTTTCTTCGTCTCGATGATCGTCTTCTGGCTGTTCGCGACGACGATCATCGTCAACGCCAGAAAGGGGCTGTGAGGGGCGGCAATGACGGGGCTGCTGAAGCGCCTGGAAGGCTCCCGCCTCGGTCTCGCCGGCCTTGCTGTCGGCGCCGTCTTGTTTCTTGCCGTCAACCTGTTTGCGGATGTGGCCCTGCGCGGCCATCAGCTCGACCTGACCGAGGGACGCCTTTACACCGTCTCGGAAGGGACGAAACGGACGCTCGCGGCGATCGACGAGCCGATCAGCCTGCGCCTCTACTTCTCCCGCAACCTGGCCGAAGCCGCGCCCCGGTACGCGGCCCACTACGCGCGTGTGCGGGAACTCCTCCAGCGGTACGCCGGCCTCGCCGGCGGCCGTGTCAGCTTGCAGCTGCTTGACCCTGAGCCCTTCTCCGATGCGGAGGACCGCGCCGTTGCCGATGGCATCCAAGGGGTTCCGGTTACCGCCGCAGGCGACCTCGGCTACTTTGGGCTTGCGGCGGCGAACACGACCGATGGCCGCGCCACGATCCCGTTTTTCAACCTCGAGCGCGAACCGTTCCTCGAGTACGACCTCACCAAGCTCCTTTACACGCTGGTCAAACCGAACCTGCCGAAGCTCGGCCTGATCGGCAGCGCGGCTTTGGCAAGCGCCCCCGCCGGTCTCTCAGCCAATGCCGGTGAGCCGTTGATCCTCGGCCAGCTCAACGACTTCTTCGAGATTGAGCGGCTTGATGGCGATCTCGCGGCGGTGCCAGAAGGCATCGACGTGCTGATGGTGATTGCGCCGCAACAGCTGGGCGAAGATGCGCTGAAGGCGATCGACGCCTTCGTTCGCAGCGGCGGCCGGGCGATGGTGTTCCTCGATCCCCTGGTCGAGTCCGCGCAAGGGGCGCCCCCGCCCGAGGCCGAGGCTGGCGCGCTTGCGACACAGATCCTCGCCGGGTGGGGCGTGAGGATGGTGCCCGACAAGGTTGCGGGCGATCTCGATGCCGCGCGGCGGGTCAGTACGGGAGCCCGCGGTGCCGTCCTCGGTGATTACGTTGCCTGGTTGACATTGGGCACGCAGGGCTTTGATCGCGAGGATCCGATTTTCGCCAATGTCGAGCGGCTCAATCTCGCGACTGCCGGCATTCTGGAGCCGGTCGAGGGGGCAAAGACCAGCTTCACGCCCGTGCTCACGACCGGGCCGCGCTCGATGGCGATCGACCTCGCGGACGTGCGCGTTATGCCCGATGTCGCCCGTCTCCTGCGCGCCTTCGTTCCCTCCGGAAAGCCGCTCACGCTCGCGGCCCGGCTCGCCGGCGGGCCGGCGCCGGAGCCGGCAGCAGAAGGGACAGCTGCTGAGCCGAATGCAGCCGGAGAACCGGCGAAGCCGATCGATGTCATCGTCATTGCCGACGTCGATATGCTTTACGATCGCTTCTGGGTTTCGGCCGGCGAGTTCTTCGGCGAGCAGGTGCTGGTGCCGTCTGCCAACAACGCCGACTTCATCGCCAACGCGCTGGAAAACTTAAGCGGCAGCGAGGCCCTGATCGGCCTGCGCGGGCGCGGTACGTCCTATCGTCCATTCACTCTGATCGAGGCGTTCCGCCGCGATGCCGAGCTGCAGTACCGCGCCAAGGAAGAGCAACTGCAGGCACGCTTGAGCGAGCTGCAGGGCAAGCTCAAAAGCTTGAACCGGGGGGGCGAGCGGGGCAGTGGCGAGTTCCTGCTGACGGCCGACGACAAGGCCGCGATCGACCGCTTCCGCGGCGAGATCCTCACGGTCCGCCGCGAGCTGCGCAACGTCCAGCATGCGCTCCGCAGCGATATCGAAGGACTTGAGTCGACCATCAAAGCCGCCAACATCGCCGTCGTGCCAGCGTTCGTTTGCCTTGTCGCCGTCGTCGTGGCGGCCCTGCGCCGGGCCCGCCGCCAGCGTGGGCGGCAGCCGAGTGGCATCTCCTGACGCGGGCGAGAGAGGAAGCGACGGATGGCGGTACGATCGTTTCTCATCCTGTGCGTGGTCTCACTCGCGATGCTCGCAGCGGCCATCGCGGCTGTCGTCCGCCAGGACCGCCCGGAGTCGGTCGCCGGCAGCGGTGAGCCGATGCTGCCGCACCTGTTGGAGCGCCTCGATGGATTGTCGGCCATTCAGGTGGTCAGTGCGTCCGGCACGCTGACCGCCGAGCTGACCGAGGGCGGCTGGGGCTTGAAGGAGCGTGGCCACTACCCTGTCCCGTTCGAAACCGTGCGCGAGAAGGTGCTGCGGCTGGCCGCCCTGGAAAAGGTCGAACCGAAAACCACGCGCGCCGATCGCTACCCGCGCCTTGGCGTCGAGGATCCCACCGGCGCCGGCGCCAAGTCGCGCGAGCTGCGGCTCTTGAACGCGAACGACGAGGTATTGGCGGCGCTGATCATCGGCAAACCCGCGTTCGGCATCGGTGGCGAGGGTGCGCTTTACGTGCGCCTGCCGGGTGAGGAGCGGGCGTGGGCGGTTCGCGGCAGTGTGGATGCCGGCACCGAGGCGCGCGAGTGGGTCGACCGCACGCTTACCGACATTGTGGCCGACAGTCTGGCCAGCATCACTATCACGCATCCGGGTGGTGAGACACTGACCCTTGTTCCCGATCCGGCGACCGAAGGGGGATGGCGGATCAAGGAGCTGCCGGCAGGCGCGCAGCTGAAGAGCGCCGAGGAACTTGGCGCGATGGCGCGGGCGCTGTCCGGCCTCACGCTCGACGATCTGCGCAGCGCCACGGAGACACCATTTGCTGCCGGCCAAGCAACGCGCGCCCGCTTCGTCACCCGTGACGGCCTGGCCGTCACCCTCGAAGTCGAAACGCGCGACGAAGAGCGCTGGGTGCGGTTGGAAGCGGCTAGCGCACCGGGACCGGAGAGCGGCACCGATTCCTCTGCCGCGACCACGGCTGCGGAGCGCATTAACCAGCGCACGCGCGGCTGGATCTACCGCGTGCCGACATGGAAGGTCGCAACGCTTGAGCGGCGGTTATCCGATCTGATAGCCCCGTAGGCGGAGCCTGAACCTTCCCCGGCCCAGCAACTTTCCTTCTTCAGGGTATTAGTTGAGCGGCGCGCGTGCTGCCGCAAATACTGGCACGACTATTCGTCACAATTGCTGCCGATCCGGTGCATCTTCTTGCGGGGACTGGCGGCAACACAGTGTGCAGCACCGGCCGCGAAAGACGAGAAGACGCGTTTTAGGCGTTGACTTGATCGGGATGCGCGGTGACAGTGTATTCCATCGATGGCTCTTATTACAAAATAGATTACGCCGATGCGTAACGCCGTGTTTGTCCTTGCCGTTGCGCTGATCCTGGTCGGCCTCGTCGCGCGTTTCACAACGGATCAGGCACCTGAGCCGCCTCCTGCCGTGGCAAAGCTTGGCTACGTCGTTCTGGAGAGTCGCAGCGTACTGCAGCCGCAAGTGACGGTTCAGGCTGAGCCAGCCGTGGCGAACCAGGGGCAACAGAAGCCAAGCGTAGCAGATGCGGTGTTGGCGATCGCAAGCCCACCCATCGAGACGGCCCCAGGCACACGCGAAGGTCCGACACCGCGCCGGCACGCAAAAAGCGAAGCCGCGCTCGCCCCATCGGATTCCACGAAGGCTCCGGCAGATGGCACGCACGTGCCACCCGCGCCGGATTCGGCTCAAGAGGTGTTGTTGGCGCGGCCGCTTGAACCTGTCGCCGCTCCGGATTCAGCGCTGCCGCCCACGGCGGGTGGCGCAAGAAGTCCGCAGTTGAAGCAGCCGACCGCGCCAGCAGGTCCGGCCGCAAACGCAAGCCCGCCCTCAACACGCCCGTCGGCGGAGGTGCGGGAAGCCCAGGCGTTGCTGGCACGGCTCGGCTACGACGCCGGTGCACCCGATGGCATCGCCGGACCACGGACACAGTCGGCCGTGCTTGCGTATCAGGCGGCCAACACCTTGCCCGCCGATGGCGTCGTCTCGGCAGCGTTGCTGGCACGCCTGCGCCAGGAGGAGACCGCGTTGCGGACGCTTTCGCCGCCGCCGCCTGAGCCGGAACAAGCCGAGGAGAGCGCATGGTCGGCGCTTGTCAACGACCTCAGCTACCGCATCGACCGGCTGTTCGGCCGCGAGCTCGATAGCGTAAAGCGGCCCGACCAATTGCGTGCCCACTGCCGCGCCAATCGTGATGCTTGGGCCTACGACAGCGGCCGTGACAAGCTTATCTTTTGCGGCAACGAGGACGGCACCTACGCCGAGCGGACAGATCCACAGCCGCTTGGTCGCTGAAGGGCGGATAGACTAAGCCGGCAACGGGCTCAGCGACCGGTGTAGGCGTCATATTCCTTGGCAAGCCGCTCCTCCTCGCGCTTGAGTTCGGCCAGCCGCGCGGCTTTGGTATCATCCGTTTTCTTTAGCCGCGCCACGTCTGCCTCATTCTGGCGGATGTCGGCTTCGAGCTTTTTCGCCTCACCCTGCAGGGTGCGGTTGCGCTGCTGGCCGGCGCCGAGCTTGCGTCGGACATCCGCCAGCTGTTTTTCGGCTTTTGCCCGCTCGGTCTGCTTCGCTTCCAGTGTGCGTGCAACCTCGCGCCGCTCAGCCTCGATCGCGTCGCGTTCCTGCGTCAATTCGGCATTGCGCTTTGTCAGCGCCGCCTGCTCTTCCTGACGCGCCACGATGCGGCGGTCATAGCCGCCCGAGGCGTCACAGCTGATGCCGCCGAACAAGCCGCCGCGGGCGGGATCGCAGTCCCCGCCGGCACTGGCGCAGCCGCCGACGGCGAGAACGGCGAGCAGCGAAACAGCGATCGCAGTTTGTTTGTGCATCGAGATTGCCCCTTCCCCTAGTGCACAGGCACAAACAGAGCCTACATCCTGTTTGTGCCGAAAGTGCACGCGATTCAATATGTCGTGCAGCGACAACCTTACTCGGGCGTGAATCGCCCGATTGGGTCGCTGCACGAGCCTCAGCCAACCACCGAGGCGCGCCTGCGCGTCGTCAGCTGGTCAAGCTCGCGCTGCAGCCGGCTCACTTGCGTTTCGAGCGTGCTGATCTCGCGCTCCATCTCCGCCACTTTGGTGCCGGCGCCGGCATCCCTGCGTGCCTCATCTGCCGTCCGCCGCCATTCGTCGCGGCGCTCTTTCAGACCGGCAATGGTCTTTTCGAGGACCGCGCGGTTGTCGTCGACGGCAGCCAAACGCCGACGCGCCTGGGCAACGGAAATGCGTCTGGCGGCCAAGTCCTGCTCGGCCTGATCGATTGCCGCATTGTCGGCGGTGATCATGGTACGCGCATCGGCGGCGAGGGATTCGAGCTTCTGATTGTCGGCGCGCATGTCGGCGAGGATGGCGTCCAGCCGCTCTTCCTCGTTGAAGTAGCGCTCCTTCTTGTTGGCGTAGTAGTAGCCGCCGGCGCCCCCGGCGACAGCGCCGGCGCCGGCGCCGGCCACCACGTTCTGCCACTTGCCGCCGCCCGCGGCAGCGCCGATCGCCGCACCCAACAGCGCGCCCAAGACCGCCCCCTCGCCCACGGTACGGTTGAAATCGTTCGCCTGGTCGCGCACCCGCTGCTCGGCCGGGGTCAGCGGCCGCTCCAGGTGCTGCGGTGTCGTCGCACAGCCGGCCAGAACCACGCTGAGCGCGAGCCCAGCCACACCGGCCCGCATCGCAGCTCTCTTGATTACCATCGTCGTTCCTGTTCCCAGGGTCTACTCCCCGGCGCGTACTCCCTAGTGCACTGGCACAAACAGAGAGTACATCGTGTTTGTGCCGAACGTGCACGCGACTCAATATGTTGTGCAGCGACAACCTTGCTCGGGCGTGAATCGCCCGATTGGGTCGCTGCACTAGCCGGCCTTACACTGGGCCAGCCAAGCCTGACGCTCGATCGACTTCGTGCGCCGGAATGCGAGCGCATGCCGATAGTAAAGATCGGTAACGGGAAGCAACCCTTGCAAGCCCCGTGCGCCCAATTCACTCTTCAAAATGCCAAGCTGACGGCCGAGCACCGCATCATCGTAATCCTCGACCAGGGTGACCAGCGTATCGGCATAGTAGCGCAGGTTTTCCCATAGCTTGGCCTCCTCAGCCTCGATCATGGCAGCCTGACCACGGCAACGCTCGTGCTGTTCACCGCGATCCTGCACGCAGGCGCGATGCACATCCCTGAGCTTGTCGATCGGCAGCGCGTCATCCTTCAGCTTCTGGCACAGAAAGGTGCCGAGACGGAGGCGAGCCTTGGCGGCGCGGTCGCGCTGGTCGTCGCGGGCCTGAAAGCCTGCTCGTACGGCCACCTGCAGCAGCTTCAGGCGCTGCTTGGCGGCCGTATCGTCGACGCCTTGCGCGATCGTTTCGATTTCATCAAGCGGATCGGCGCGCGGCGGCCCGTCGAGCGGTGACGGCTTCGCAGGTTCGGGCTTGGCGGATGCTGCCGGCTCGGGAGTGGTTGGTTTTGAAGGCTCTGCCGTCTCCGGTGCCGTCCCGAGCGCCGCCCACGCGGCATCAATCGCCTGCAGCCGCGCGCGCGAGGTGATCACCCGGCCGACGACGGCCAGGCGAAAACCGGTTGTCGTGGCGCGGCGCGTCTCCTTGCCTTGATAGAACGGGATTTCCTGGCGATAGGCGGTGCGGATGTCGTTCTTCGCCGTCGCATAGTTGCCGCCGCGAACGACAAAGCCGCCGGCTTGCCCGTGCAGGCGATCGAGCCGGTTGAGGCGGAACGGCTCCAGCATGATCTCATCGACATTGCCGAGCACGTCGTGCAGCCCCAGCGGGTTCGGCTTGAGGAGGCCGATCCGCTGCGCCTTGCCGTTGGCGGATTCCGGACCAGCAAACCAGACGTAGCTGCCGATCCCATCCGGCATCGGGAACACGCGGTCGGTGAACTCCGATTCCGACATCCGAATGCCGCCGCGGGCAGCGAACTCCCACTCCGCTTCCGTCGGCAGGCGCACGAAGCCCGGCTCGCCGTCGTCCTTGGGCAGCGCCGCGATCGCGTTCTGGCGCAGCCACAGGCTGTAACGATCGGCAAAGGCGACAGCATCAGCCCAGCCGATCTCGGCCTGCGGCAGGCGCAGATCGTCCGCCGGCTTCGGGCATGGCTGTGCAAGCGCCTGGTACTGCAGCCGGCTGACCTCGTACTTGCCGAGGAGGTAGGTGCGTTGGCCGCCGGCATCGGCGAAACTGCCGGCGATCTGTGCGGCGTGGGAGCCTTCGAGCGCGCCACGGCCGCTGTCGGTAGCGCCCAAATAGATCGTGCGGTCGCTCAGCGGACCTTCCGACGGGATAGCGACAGGGCGAAAAGCCATGGCGCCGCCGCACGGCATCGGCAGGATGACATCCCCTTCGGCGGGCTTGGGATTCACGTGCTCGTCCGGCCACGCGGCTGCACCCGCGGTACCGCCCTGAAGGGCCAGCGCAACCGCGAGCGCACAGGCAAAAACGCGCGTGAGGCTAGAGCTCGCGTAACCGCTCGGCCGGATCAATTCGCGTCGCACGGTATCCTCCGACAACAGCCGCGGCGATGGCAAGCACGACGGTCAACAACGCCGCCGCGAGCGCATCGCCGACAAACAGCCGGCAGACGAACTCACGCTCGGCCAACTCCGCCGCAAAGAGCCGATTGAACGCCGTCGCCACGATCAGGTAAAGCGCGCCCGAGACGATAATCCCTCCCATCGCGACCAGCAGCGCCTGGACGACCGGAAAGCCGATCAGCGGGCCGCTGCGCAGGCCGATCAGGCGCAACAGCGCGATCTCCTTGCGCTTGCGCTCGACAGTGGCCCAGACGCTGGCGGCGAGCGACAGGAGGTAGCCGCCGGCGGCAATCGCAGCAAGAACGGCGAAGATGAGTGTGAGCACGCGGCCGATCGCCTGTACGCTCGCGATCTCCTTGGCACGAGTCACGACGTCCAAGCCGTCGCCGCGCAGCTGCAAGGCGAGTGGAGCGACATCGCTGAGGCCGCGCGCATACAGGCGGACGTTGGCGAAGCGGCGCTCGCGCGGCCGTTCCCCGATCCCGGTATCGGCGCCCAGCTCCGGCACCCGTGCGCCGTCGCGATAGTCCTCGGTCGCGAACAACAGCGCCGTCGAGGCAAAAACGGCGTCGCCGCTGATCACCGTCTCCGGCAGCACAGCCACCACGGTGAGCGGCACCCGCACGGCTTCGGCCCGCGTGTCGATGCGCCGGGTGATCAGGCCATCGACGCGGCTGCCGGGACCGACACCCAGCTTGGCGCCTGCAGTATGCGTCACCAGTACGTCGTGCAGGCCTGCGGGTGTTGGTGCACCGGCCAACAGCGGATCTCCCGCCGCCGTCGGGATCAGATCGATGTCGTGCAGGAAGCGGCCGTCGGCCTCCAGCGTCAGGGTTGCGGCAAGGGTGCGCGTGCGTGGCACGGCGAAACCGACATCGGCGCGGGCGGCGAGCGTGTCGAGCCAGCGCTGGTCGAAACGGTGGTTGCCGCGGATGACAAGCTCAAGATTGCGCGGATCGGCCTGCAATCGTTCGGTCATGGTGGTGACGATGCCGGTGCGCAGGCCGAACAGCACCAGGAGTGGTGCCAGCACCGCCGACAGCGCAAAGACGAGGCAAAGCGACACCCGCCATTCGTGGACGAAGTCCCGCCACGCCAGGATCGCCGTCTCTTTCCACTGCCGCCCCGAGCCCTTCGATGCCATGTGTCTTGTTCTCGCTCGCCCGTGGTGCCGGTCAACAGGCGAAGCGGGTCGCGGCGCCTTCTGCCGCCGGCAGCGGAACCGCCTTGACCTCGCGCAGGCCCAGCGAACGCACCAGGTCCCAGTCGTGGCTGACGATGATCGCGGTCAGCCGCATCGCGCGGACCAGCGCCAGCATCACCTCCATCACCCGGACCGCCTGCTCGGGGTCAAGCGCTGCCGTCGGCTCATCGGCGAGTAAGAGCGGCGGCCGATGCGCCAGCGCCCGCGCGATCGCGATCCGCTGCCGCTCGCCGATGGAGAGTGCTTGCGGCTTCTTTGTCATGAGATGACCGATCCGCAACGCCGCAACCAGGTGCTCGATCAGGCCGTCACCGTCCGCGATGCCGAGAAGCGAGCGTGAAAGCGTGATGTTGTCGCGCGCCGTCAGGAACGGCAACAGGCCGCCGGTCTGCAGCACATAGCCGATGTGCGCGGCCCGAACGGCTGCGAGCGCGTCGCGCTGACCGCCCGCCCAAAGGGCAGCGACGTCGATCGTCTCTCCCTCGCCGAACGTCAGCCGGAAGACGTCGGCCCGGTCCGGCCGCAGGACCAGGCCCAACAGATCCAGCATCGTGCTCTTGCCGCAGCCGCTGGGGCCGGTGAGGGCGACGCACTCGCCGCGCGCAACCCGAAACGCCGGCACCTCAAGACGAAAGCCGGCTGCCGCATCCCCCAGCTGGCGCGTCGTACCGGCGAGGTCCAGGACCAGGCCGGCATCGCTCATGGCAGCGCCTCGAGTGGCACCGGATAGACCCGCTCACCGGCATCCGCGTTGGGGGCCAGGCTCACCCAGCGATCGACGTCGTCGTGATAAAGCTGGTAGAGCCGGAGCTTGCGACGCAGCTTATCGAGCAGTTCCTCCTGCTCGGAAATGCTCCACGACGCCCAGATGTCGCGCGTGAGCGCCATCACGTCGCTCTTGTACGGCAGGCCGTCCAGGTATTCCGACAACAAGCCCAGTTCCCCCAGCTTCGTTGCGCTGGGATTGTTGAGGGCAGCCGGATCGCGGGCGATCTGTGCCGCCGCCGAGCGGATAAGGTCGAAGAAATCCGCGGTCGAGGTCGCTTGCGATTTCTCGCCGGCGTCCAGAATGGTGCCCACGAGCTGGGCCAGGTCGCTCAACTGGCTCTTGGTCAGGAGCACGCGCACTTCCGTCGTCGGCCGCTCCAGCTTGGCGTAATCACGATCGCTCAGCCAGGCGCGGAACAACGGCGGCGCGGTCGTCCCCTGCACCCGGCCGAGGTAGGCGAGCTGCATCGCTCGGCCCAGAAGCTCGGTCTCGGCGTCCAGCTTGGCCAGCACCGGATCGGCCTTGGCTTCGGTGCCGCTGGTCAGGGCGCCGCGGGCGCTGCCGGCGACCAGCTCCCCCTTCGCGGCGGCACGGGTGCTGTCGACGATGGCGCCGCTCAAGCGGTCGACGATACGGCCGAACTGATCGACCGAACCGGCCTCGACCGGATAGTAGAGCGCGCTGTTGGTGATCGGGTTGCGCGAAAGGTCCTCGTACTGAGCTTGAGCGGACGGGTGATTGGCTTTGCCCTGGGGTGTTTTCAAGTGCAGGGCGTAGAGCGCGATGCCGAGCCGCTGCAGCTCCAGGCGGACCTCCGATGCGCCGAGGCCGGTCGAGGACAAGGGGTCATCGCCACCGATGGCGCCGGCATCGGTGATCAGGACCAGGTAGCGGCCACCGAAATTGCCCCACTTGATCCCCCGCACCGCCGCCATCACGCCGGCATAGGGATCCTCATCGAAGTGGGGGCTCGATACCGTCGCCGGCTTGAGCGCCGCGACGCGGGCCAGAAAATCCTTGCCGTCGCGCACCTCGGAGGGGTCGGCATACATTTTCGCTGCGTATTCCAGCTGCGGGACCGCTTTGACGCTGGAACGGAAGGCGATCAGGCCAAAGCGGACCTGTTTTGCGAGGCCCGCCTTTTCGACCGCGTCGTAGATCCGTCGCACCGCATCGCGGGTGCGATCGATGTAAGGGCCCATCGAGATGGTGGAATCGATCACAAAGACGATGGCAGCCGAGAAGCTGCGCAGGGCGGCCGGCTGCGGCGGCTGTGCGGGCTTGCTGGCGTCGGCGGGTGACGCACCGCCCCTCTTTGCCGTCACCGAGGCGATCTCCAGCACGCGGGCGCGGAAGCCGGTGCCGGTGTCGATCTCGGCCGCCTGCAGGATTGGCAGCAGGTAGAACTGCTTGTCGATGTCGATGTAAGTCTCCGGCTCGATCGAGACGACGCGCGGGTCGCTCTTCCCGGCGGCGACGGCGGTGCGGATTGGTGCCACCGCTGCGGCTGGATCCTTGGCCTTCAAGAGCTGCAGCACGGTGTCCTTTTCATTGAAGAGGAGCGCGCGGTCGCGGCCCGCCGGATTGGTGAAGGCCAGCGCCAGCTGCTGCTCCCACGGCAGTACCGTACTGCCGGCGATCCAGCCGTCGACCTTGCCGCGGCTGCCGCTGCCGACCTCGACCCATTCCTCGCCGACTTGGGCACGCCGCTGGTAGACGTAGAACTGGGAGAGCGCCGGCACCGCAACGCCGCCGGCCTCCCCAGGCGCCTTTACCATCATCGCGCCCGGGCGCGTTAGGACACGTTGGTACAGCGTTTTCTTGCCCTGCATCAGCAAGGGTGCCCGCGCCGCTGCGGCTGGGACCGGCAGCGTCTGTCCGGCGGGCTGCGCCAGGGCGGCACTGCTGGTCGCCAACAACAAGGCGAAAAGAAATGCCGCAACCGACCGTCCGATCCTGGAACTCACGCTCACGACCCCTTCGCCTCGCACGCCGGGATCAAGGCCTTGGCCTCGGCTGCGCCCTTCGTTTCCGCCTCACGCAGGTACTTGAGGCCCTGCCGGCGCTCGATATCGCTCTTGGCTTCGCGGCAGAGCAGGCGCCCGGCGCCCAGGAGGCCCGCCCCGTCACCTGCGCGCGCGGCAGTCTCGTACCAGTAGACCGCCGTTTCCCAGTCGGCAGCAGGTGCCGGACTTGCGGCAGCCGACCATGTCTCCGGATCGTACATGCGACCAAGGGCGACTGCGGCCTGCGCGCCACCCAGTTGCACCGCCTGCTGGAACAGCTGCCGCGCCGGCTCCAGGCGCTTCTCAGAAAGCGCCGCTTCCGCCAAGCGGATGCATTCCTCGACACCGAGTCCGGCGCAACTGGTCGGGCTGGCCACCGCGGCCGGCACCTCCGCCGAGGGCTGCGCGGTTTCCGCTGCACTCTCTGCGGTGCAGCGCGCCGGAACGAGGCCGGGAATGGGGATCAGGCAGGCATACCAGCTCCCCGCCACGGCCGCCACGCTGAGCACGAGCACTGCCGGTATGAGGGCGAGCATCCAGCGCCGCCGCTGAGGTTCCGGTTCGAATACTGGCGCGATGGGCTCGGCTGCCTGGCGTTGCGCGGCCAGCACCGTTGCTTCTTCCTGCTCTCGCCGCAGGCGCTCTGCTTCATCCAGACGGGCGCGCTCCGCTTCCTCCTGCCGCAACCGCTCGGCTTCGCGCTCCTGCCGTTCACGTTCTTCGGCCTCACGCTGCAGCCGTTCGCGCTCGGCCTGATCGTCGGCGGCGGCGCCTGAGCCGAGCAGACGGTGCACGCTCAGCGTCGCGCCTTGCTTTTCGACACCGGTGGCAACCGTGAGGTAGTAGGCAACGCGGCTCGGCTGGGCGACGATCGCATCGACGATTTCCGGGCCGACGGGGATCAGGAGGTCGTCGCCCTCCGCGGTCATCGCCGTAACGGAGTGCCACGTTTCCGTCGCCTGCCACCTGCCGCCGGCGCCCAAGAACGGCGCCGTGACCTGGTTGCACTTCAAGGACAGATCGACGGCGCCGCCGGCCGTCCCCAGCCCCGCAATCCGCAGCAGGCCAAATCCTGGCCCGCGGTCCTTATCGGCGCCCAGCTCAGCGCGGATGGCCACCCTTCACCTCCCCGTTACGAAGCCGCAGCAGCGCCGGGGCCGTCGCGGAACACCTTCAGGATCTCACCTAAGCGCATGTTCTGCTCCGGCGTGATCTCGCGGCCCGCCGAGTGGCCGGCATTGCCGATCGCGAGTGCCCGGAACGCATCCATCCAGTCGACCGCGTAGGTGCCGGTATAAAGGATCTCCTCGGCCGGTAGTTGCGGCAGCGTTCCGGCCGGGATCGGCGCCGGCGGCTCGAAGATGCGGCGGCCGTCAACCTGCGACAGGGGCCGTTCTGCCATCGGCACCGCGGCAAACCCGAGCGTATCCACGAACTCGTTGACCACACCGCGGGCAAGGAAGACCTGCTGATCGACGATACCGGTGCGGGTCGTCGAACGCTTCTCCTCAAGCGGCCGCAGCGCCTCGATCAACTCGCCCTCAAGGCGCAAGCGGTCCGACGCGCTCACCAGTTCGTCGGTAATCGCCCGCAGGGTTTCGGCGGAAAGTCCGAGAAAGCGCTGCAGCTCGGCGCTGTCCGGCAGGCCCTTCAACTGGCGGATCCACTCGCTCATGACCGCCTTGGCAAAGGCTGCCGCACGGCTGGCGATGACCGGCTGGGCGCGTGCCGTCGGCAGCCGGACCACGGTCGGCCGTCGCGGCCGCTCAGGCGCACCGGCCTGCTGCTCCGATGCCGCACCGATGCCGGCGGCGGCAGTGTCGGCGCGCAAGTAGAGCCGGCGCAAGGGTTCCGCCGCTGGCTGCAGGCAGAACAGCAATTCCCCGAAGGCGTCGAGAACCTCTTCCAGCGCGGCTTTGACCTGATCGGCGAGCTTGCGTTTGCGTTCAACCTCATCGGCCCCTTCCGAGAAGAAGTACTGACCGAGCCGGTGGCCGACGATCTCTTCGGTCAGCCGGTCGAGCTGGGACGCAATCCGCGCCAGCTTGGTCTCCGGCCGCGCCGCCCCGGCAAGCGCGTGGCCCAGCCGCTCCATGCCGCCGTCGTTGAGCTTCAGCACGGCATCCCAGGCGGCGGCGCCATCAGCAATGTGCCGGCCGACGTTCTCGCTGTTGAGGAACAGGGCCTGCTGCTCGGCCAGGCGCTCGGCCTCGCCCGGCAGCAGTTCAAGTTCCTCGCCGTCGGCCGTGGTCTTGATCGAGGCATCGAGGAAGCCCGGTTTGCGCACCAGGTACACGTTCTGGAACGGCCGCGCCGGCGTCCACTCCTGCAGCCACTCGCTCTGTGAGAAGCGCTCCAGCAGGGTAATGTGGACCATGTTGTTCCACTCCTGCTGTTGCTGGGACGCCGTTTGGCCGCGCTTCGGCTTCAGCCGGTGGTCGAGCTGGGTGAGCACCCACAGCAGCCCGCACGGCCGCTCCGCCCGGTCCTGTGGCGTCTCGCCTTGCGTCGAGTGGACCCAGGCGTTGAGCACCGGCGTCAGTGTCGTGATTTCGATCTGGCTGTCGCAGCGCGTGCACATGATCAGGACGTTCATCTCCTGGTCATCGGTATAGCGCTCGAACAAATAAGCCACCTTGCCGCGCAACAGGAGCTGCGCAACCGGATCGACATCGTCGCGCTTCACCTGCCGCCGAACGTCGTCAAGGTCGCCGACCTGCAGCCGCCCGCGGTAGCCGGGGAAGTCGAGCAGGTCGACCTGTTCCAGAAGGCTTGCCACCGGCGGCTCGGCGAGTTCGAACCGCATCTCGGCGGTAAGCGCCGTCAGCAACGAGCGCGGCACGGCCACGGCCGCGCCAGTGCCGCCCGCCGTGGCCGGGAGGACCTCGATCGTCTGGGCAGCATCCTTGCCAAGCCGGTTGAGGACATCGACGTTGATGATCGAGTTTTCCGACCACTCGAAGCCGTCGCCCTTGCGGACGACCAGGGCATCGAGTGGCGCATAGACCGTGCGCGCGCCGTCCAAGCGGGCGAGCCCATCGGCCAGGCTCACATAGGCTTCCGTCAGTGCACCGATCCCGCCCCAAAGCACCGAGAGCAGGCGGGCCCGTTCCGGGCGCTGCAGGTACGGCGCCAGTTCGATCGCCGTCGGCCAATAATCGGCCTTTAAGGGTTCCATCGATTGCTGGAAACGGCGATCGAAGTAGTCGAACACGTCGACCATGTCGTCGGCATCGATGCCGCCGGTCGGGTTTGGCCGGCGTGCCTTTTCAAGACCCGCCAGCAGCTGCTGGATTCGCTCGGGCTCGGTATCGAACTTGACCCGCTCGCGGTCGAAGTCGTGGAAGAAGCTGTTGCCGAGGATCTTGACGAGATCGGCTTCGGTGAACAGCGTCAGCGCAACCGGATAGCCCTTGGGCGTCGCCATCGTCTGGCGGGTGAAACGCGTTACCAGCCCGGTCGCTTCCTTGCCACCGCCCGGCGGATTGATATGGCCGATGAAGTCGAGGTGCTGGCCCTCCAGGACGGTCCTCAAGTCGCCGTCCGCGCCCCGTGCCAGCGTCGAGATCAGGTACGACTTGCCGGCCTGGGACATGCCGAACACGCCGATGGAAAGCTGGCGGCCGGCCGCGGCGCCCAGCCTGCGGCTCAAGTTGCGCGAGCGGCGGAGCTTCTCGATCAGGCCGTCGGCATCGCGGTCGAGCCGCGGCGCCTTCGGGCGGACGTCCTGCACCCACTCGATGGCCGCACCGGCACCGGCAAGGATGTTCTCGCAGCGCTGCGCCAGCCCCTCAGGCGTCGCGCCCCCACTGCCAACGGGGGTCATCGGATTACGCTCCCGGTGTCGAGCCAGTAGCTCGTCTCGCCAATGCCGATGGTGGTCAAGGTATTGAGCTTGATCTCGAGATCGGAGCCGCTGAACCCTGCGCCCTGCTCACAGCTTGCATTGGCGACCTTGAAGCCTTCGGCGCCGACCTTGGTCTCCTTGGTCAGCTGGACGTTGAGAATGGGCGGTTCGCTGCGGTCGCTGCGGGCAAGCCGCTCCTTGGCCTTGTCCTTGAAGTCGAGCACGTAGAGCGGGCTGCCGCCCCAGCGTGCGTTGTCGAGCTGACGGAACCCCAGCACCATCCGGCCGCGCATCTCAAACGGCGTGTCGGGCAGCACGTAGTCCGGCGCGTCGAGACGAACGTCGTGGTAGTACACGTCCTCGTCCTTGATGATCATGTTCTGATCCATCAGGCCGATGTTGCGGACCGTCGAGTAGGCGGTGAAAGCGTTTGAGAGGAAGTTGAAGTTCGGGATCTTCCGCTCGCCGCCGACCTTGCAAATCATGGCGCCGACCGCGGCCGTCGACTTCGGATCATCGATGCGGCCGTCCTTGTGGAAGGGATACCAAGTGCCCGTCCGGTAGCCATGCAGCGCGATAATGCGATCGGGCGGCAACGGCAGCAGCATCCGGAACAGCGCCTGCACACCGGGCAGGCGCGACGGCCGGCCGCTCAACAAAAGGACATCGCAGTTGTAGAGGTAGACGATCTCGCTCAAGGCCTGGATCGTCTTGCACAACTCCAACTGATCGCTGAGGAAATACCAGTGCAGGCCGTTGAGATCGATGGTCACCGGAACGCTTAGCAGGTTGAACGGCTCCGCATCAGCGCCGGCTTCGCGGCGGACACCATTGGCGAAATACGCTTTGACCGCATCGGAAGACGGCTCGCGCCCTTCCAGCCATTCACCCAGCGAGCGGGTGATCACATCCGCGCGGCGAATGGGGATGTACTGCTCGTAATCCTTCAAGATCCGCAGGCCCATCGGGTAGAGGATCTGCAGCGCCAGTTGCTGGCGCAGCGCCATGTCGTGGACCGACATCGACTCTGAGCCGATCAGGCGCGACAACAGCGGCCCGGGGTCATTGACCCCCGCCGTGCGGAGTGCGTCCTCGATCGCCGGCACGACCAGCTTCTGCACGACCTCCAGCACCAGGTCGTCGCCGGCGTTCTTGAAGCCGTCGCGAAAGCGCTGCTCGGGGCGGATATACACATTGGCGCCGCTGCCCTCGTCGAGGCCGTAGTCGGTCACGACCAGATCCGAGGTGCCGCCGCCGATGTCGATTGAAGCCACGGTAATCCGCTTCTGCGTGTCTCCTTCGCGCTTGCGCCTGAGCGCGCGGAAGAAGTCCTCCGGTCGGCCGCCGAAGTGCTCCTGGCTCTCGCTGAAAAGATAGACCACCTGGGCGCAACTGGCCTCATCCCACTGCATGTGCAGCGTCGGGAAGGGGGGCCACGCTTTCGCGCGTCCGTCAGGATCCATTCCCTCGTCCTCGCCATGCCAGCCGAGCGCCTTCCACACCAGCGCCATCGCCTGCTCCATCCGCTTGGCGAAGATGTCGCGCTCCGGCTTCGGCATCGAGGGCGGCACGGTCAGGATGACCGTCCGCAGGTGCCGCGCCTTTTCCGGATCGCCCTGCTTCAAGCGCTGGGCGGGGCTGTTGATCTGCACCAGCGCCTGGGTCAGGATCTCGCTCAGCATGAAGGTCATCAAGGCGCTGCGCGAATAGTGCGGCATGAAGACCGGCATCCGCTCGTCCGGGTCGACGCCGTAGAGCGCATCGCCCAACTCGTTGACGAGGTTGCTGAACGGAGCCCCCGTCGCATGCGGTTCGATCTCGGTGCGGCTGATCGAGACATTGAAGCGCCAGCCGGGAACGTAGCGTTCCACATTCCACAGGTAGCGCTTCGGGCTCGAAAGACCGGTCGAGCCCTCGGTGCCGCGGCGGTTGTTGGCAAGCCGCGCCGCTTCCGGACCGATGCGGGCGATCGTCGGCCAGACGAACGCGTCGTTGCGGCCGCTCTGGCAGGCGTGCTGCTCCTTGCCGAGCACGACCTGCGCGAACTCGATCCGGCTTTCGAACGGTTCGACGCAGACATGCTGCGGTTGCGTTAGGTCCCTTAAGCCCAGTTCGTAGCGGTTTTTCAGGCCGTGCCCCTGCTGCGGATGATCCTCGATCAGGATGCCGCAGGTGCGCGAATTGCCGACATCGAGCACCATGTCGACCGGAATCGCCTTCTCGACATCATCGCGCGCGTTCGAGCGGACCACGACTGCCGGCAGTTTCGCCCGCTCGCCGATGACGGTGAGCCAGTTGAGGTAGTGGGCATGATGACTGAGCTGCTTCTCCTCCGCCTGGATGTCCTCCGGCTGCA